>RCUK01001119.1_pt1 | contig 18398 bp, 27 predicted proteins | sample 2166381 | NCBI WGS metagenome assembly RCUK01 (sample SAMN09932809, study PRJNA488358) | compost metagenome | isolation source: compost soil in an enriched community | place: Germany: Experimental Botanical Garden | reverse complement strand
GGTCAAGGTCAGGCGCAATGCCGAGCGACAACCACGCTTCGTCGACCTCCAGTATCTTCGATATCTCGCGCATTTTGTTCGGTCGGGGGCGGGCCTCGCCGGTAAACCATTTGCGGACGGCTTCGTGACTCACGCCAGCATTTTCTTTGATCCATGTCTGGCGTCCTTGGCCGTATGGTGGGATGTGAGGATGACCGTCGCACGCCGCGTTGAGGCGTTGGGCGAACGCTTTATCTTTCATTTTCGGCTTTTCCCTTCCGTGTCACTCATTCAACAACATGTTGACAGATACGGAGGGCCCACACATGAGTCAAGAGGTCGCGGGCAATACAAGTCTCACCGCTTGCGTCACTGAATCCTGCGTAGCATCCTTGAAATTCAAGGCTTTGAGCTGAATTTCATCATAGGTTCCGCGTGCGAGAATATGGTGAAGAATCACTGAAAATAGCTGGCCCGACCGATCCAACCGTTTGTTGAATTGCTGGTAAAGCTCCAGGCTCCATGTCAGGCCGTACCACACGGCAATGTTCCCACCGTACTGGAGGTTAAGGCCGTGCGCTGCTGACGCGGGATGCGTGACCAGGAGCTGAATTTTCCCGGCGTTCCACTTTCTGACGACATCTCGCTCATCGCGGAGCAAGACGGCGTGCTTGAACTTCTTCTTGATTTTTTCCAAGTCGAATTGAAAGCTGTACGCCACTAGGACAGGTTTTCCATTAGCCTCCTCAATAATCCTCTCTAGTGCATTGAGCTTACCGTCGTGTATTTCGATAGGTCTTTTGTCCTCGTCGTATACGCTACCGTTGCTCAGTTGTAGTAGTTTATTGGTCAACACGCCCTGGTTGACGGCCTCGATGTCGTGCTCCTCAAGTACAAACTCACGTTGAAATCGCCGGTACTTGTCCATCACCGGCTCAGGCAAGTCGATATACACGAAGTTGTCAACGCGACCCGGCAGCGCAATGTAATCTTCGCTGCGAAGCGTTACCGCAATGTCACTAAGCTCTCGCATGATTGCTTGCTCGGCGAAGTGTTTCGGCTTGATCGAATGATCGTATTTGTTGCAGTCGAACCAGCGCTGAAGAAACGCTGACTTCGAGGTCCCCAGGCGCTTGCCGAGGTCGGCTATGTAGGCTTGGCCCCACAGGTCCTCCAAGCCATTAGGTGACGGTGTGCCGGTCAGCTCGACCACGCAGTCCATGCCGGCGCGCATGCGGGCGACTGCGCCGAATTCGGACAGGCCTGGCTTGACTGGCTTACCATCTGGCCCGAGCTTTTTGCTGGGCTTGACGCGCTTCTTGCCGGCCTTCAGTCGGCTCGCCTCGTCGTAGACAAGGGCATCGTAGGGCCGGTCCTTGCCCAGGAACTCGACGAGCCAAATAAGCTGTTCGCGGTTGATGATGTGGACCTGGGTATCCTCCATCACGAGCGCCCGCTTCAGCTCTTCCTTCTTCTCTGTCTCGGCTCGCTGGGCGGCCGCACGGGCGATGCGCTTGGCCTCGTCGGGGTCGACGCCCAGCATCAGTTCCTCGGCGCGGCGTCGCTTGTAGGTTTCGTTGTATGCAGCACGGACCTCGGGGTGGTCGTCCTCGACCCGGATCACCGTGTAGGTCAGGTGGCGGGTGTGCGCCCAGGCCTCGATCTCATCGGGCCAGGTCGTTGTCGCAACGAGCAGCGGCGCCACGATGAGCACCTTGGTGATGAAGCGCATGTCTAGGAGCTGCTGGATGCCGGTGAGCGTCGCCACCGTCTTGCCGAGTCCCATGTCGGCCCACAGCATCACGTAGCGGTCGTTGACGATGCGGTCGACCATGTAGCCCTGGTAGTGGCGCAGGTCCTTCTTCTCGCGCAGCTTCATACGAACAGCGCCATGCCGGCGTCCACGTCGTCGATCACATGCACCTCGATCCCAGCGGCGCGCATTCTGGCGATCTCTCGCTTCTGGAGCAGGCGCGGTTCCTCACCGGGGCGCTTGAACTCCACGAAGACGATCCTGCCGTCACGCGCGAAGAGCCGGTCTGGCGCGCCGCGGCGGCCCAACCAGGCCACCTTGCGGTAGAACCAGCCTCGCTCCTCGGCGAAGGCGATCACGATGGCTTCGATTGAAGCTTCAAGCACTCGGTGAGTTTTCGACATTTGGTTGAAAGTCAGGTCAGCAGATATTCGGTGTCCGGGTCATGGCGATAGACCACTTCGCCCGCCCCGACCTGGCCGATGAGGTCCTTGGCCTCGCGGATGTACCAATCATAGTCGAGGTCGTCCGGCAGCTCGTCGACCAGCTCCATCAGCGCGCGCGAGCCCTCGCTGCGACCGACCATGTTGCCGTTACGGGTGTACTGGATCGGGCCCGGCGATTGCGTCGAGTAGTAGAAGCGCACGGCCTTGCCCAGGTAGTTGCCGTCGCCGTTCCAGACGCGCTCGGTCGCATCGACTTCCTGGTACTCGCCTTTGACCTTTCGCATCTTGGTCCCGACCACCTCCTCGCGGAACGTGGCGCCCTGGACCGCGCCCCCGTCGACCTTCTTGATGGCAATGAACTTGCGGATGTCGGTGCAGGACCGGATGGTGCATTCGACGGGCGTGCCGTGGATCAGGTAGTCGGCCACCGCGTCGACGCAAATCTCCGTCGTCGGGTTCTTCTGCAAGCCGGCCGGCGCGTAGGCACCCTTGGCCTTGTAGTGCTTGCCCTTCTTCGGCGCGTCGTAGACGGCCAGGTAGTTGTTCACGTCGCGGCTGTATACGGCCTTGTAGCGCGTTTCTTCCGTCTCGAAGCCCGTCGTCTCCTCCCACCAGCGAACGATGGCGAGAAGGTCGTCCTCGCGGTCGGTAGGGCACTTGATGACGATGCCGTCCGTGTTGGCGCTGACGACGGGGAGGCCGTCCTCCTCCAGGGCCTCGATCAACATCAGGAGGCAGAGCTGGCCGGTCAGCGTCACCTGAATCAGCAGGTCGGGCGAATAGAAGATAGACCAGCGGCTGCCGAGCTTGCCGAAGGTCCCGTTGATCGTAATCTTCAGTGCGTCAGCCACGATGTCGTTGCCGGCGTCCTTGGCGGCCAGGCGCTCTTCGAAGATGGCGCGGTACACCTGCAAGAACACGCGGCCCAGGTGCGCGGGGTACAGCTCCTCGTTCAGGATGATGGACGGGTAGTAGCTGCGCACGTCGCGGTCGATCAGCGTGTCGTTGCCATCGCTGAAGTGCGCGATGCTGCTCTCGCTGCTATGCAGGCCGCCGATGCCCATCCGGTAGACGCCCTTGCCGATGGCGATCTCGGCCGTTTCAAGGGACTCGGGCATGTCGACCTTGCCGTCACGCTTCACGACGAATTCCGTCTCGGCCACCATGTCGAGCACGGCCTGCATCTCAGGCGTCTCGAAGCGCATGTAGCTGGGCGGCACGTAGTGGAACTTGCGGCCGACCTTCAGCGTACCCTTGGCCGGCCGCTCGCCCGTGATGTCCTCGATCTGGCGCTTGATGACCGCCTCGGCGATCTGCGCATCGGACTTGCTCATCAGGTCGATGCCGTAGCGCTGGCTCAACATGCGGCGCAGGTCGAGCTGGGGCTTGAGCTTGTTCAGCAGGTCCTGGGTCGTGCCTAGGTCATTGCCGCAGTACAGCTTCAGGCGCTCGCGGTCGTCGGGCGAGATGCTGGCGTCGGGCTCGATCGGCAGGTCCTGCATCTTGTGGCTGAACAGCCGACCACCGTAAATCTTCAGCGAGGCTTGGCCTGGCGCAACTTCGATCAGGTCTATCTGTTGCCAGGCGCGCGGGATGCGGAAATCATAGCGGCGCTCCACGTCCCAGGGTTTGACGCCGCCCCCTTCATCGTTCACGCCCGTGATTATCCAGTCGCTGACTTCCTTGAGCTGGGCACACGAGAAGCCACGCAGGGCCAGAGCGATCATCGGCGCGTCGTAGTTGCGCGTGTTGAAGCCGACCGTCTCGTAGTTCTCCATGATGGCGCGCGCGCGGTCCTTGTCGAACGGCATGCCGTCGTACATCTCGATCATCACGGTCTTGCCGGTGTCGACGCGCTTGCAGCCCATCAGGAAGTAGTCGCGATAGCACTCCAAGTCCCACAGGGCCTGCGGCTTTTGGCGGGTAGTCATAAGTTCTCCGGGAAGAGAAACGGGGGAACACAGCCCCCACAAGGAAACGGGGACCACCCTTCGGCAGTCCCCGGAAACACGATGCTGCGGTTATGCGAGCGGATCGTCTTCGTCGTCTTCGTCGCCCAGCTCGTCGAACACGTCGTCGGCCTCGACCGGCGCGCCGCCGAAGCGATCACCCTTGCGCAGGTACTGGATGGCTTCGAGCGAGGCGAAGATACCGTTGCCGCCCTTTTCCTGGCCGGTGACGGCGTAGAGGCGCACCACGGCGTTGACGTAGCAGCCGGGGTACAGAACGTCGTCGGCTTCGGTGACCGGGTTGCGGTTGCGGTCGACGCGCGGGAATTGCTTTTCGTTCTTGGCGCTGACGATCATCATGCCGGCGCAGCCATCGTAGACCTCGCCGCTTTCCTGGTTCGTCATTTCGTCGCCGTCGAGCAGGCAGACACGATCGTCCTTGATCTTGATCTTGTCGGCCTTGTCCTTCCAGGTTTCCTTCTTCAGCGCTTCGATGGTGCGCTCGACCAGGGCCAGGGTCTTCTTGCCTTCGGCCGTGCTCGGGTCGATGCCGAACATGGCGCCGTACTTCTTCTTCTGACCTTCTTCCAGCGCCACGGGCGTCCAGATTTTCGGGAACAGCAGACGCACGTCCTTCAGCGAAATCTGGAAGGGACTGGGTTCTTTCTTAGCCATGATGGTATTGCTCCTTAGAGAAGGTCGTCGATGTCCGACGTGGTGGGTGCTGCGGATGCGGTGAGGGCGATGTCGCCCAGGAGGTCGTCTTCGTCGCCGAGGGCGTCAAAGGCCGAGGTTGCGGTCACGAGTTCGGGGCGCGGATCGTTCTCGTCGACGATGTGAATCTTGCCGTCAGCGCGCGTGACGTAGCCGGCGACCTTGGGCCAGTTGCGCGGGCCGAGCGACTTTTCGAGCTGCGTCGGGCTCTTGAGCTTGCTGGTGTAGGTGGCGCCGTGCGTGAAGCGCTTCTTCATGAACTTCTCGACCGCTTCAGGATCGGTCCACTTGCGAGGACCAGGGCGCCCGCTGACCAGCTTCATGCCGGGCAGCACGTTGCCGGCCTGGGCATCGGCGATGGCGTGCTCTTTCAGGTTTTCCAGCCACTTTTCGATCAGCGGCGCGTGCTTGAGGATGCTGGCCTTTTGGACGGCCGGCATGCTGTCGAGATCAGGCATGATCTGCTCTCCCGTCAGGATTTCGCTGGCGTCCTTGTCCAGCAGGTTGAGGATGAATTCGTTGGCCTCCGGGCAGTGGCCCAGGGCGCGGCAATAAAAGCAGCCTTCCAGGAACGGCACGCGCGCGGCGTCCGGGCGCATCGCCTGCTGCGCAGCGGCCACAACGATCTCGCCGAACACGATCAGCTCGTCGATGGTGGTGTGCCATTCCTTCATGCCGCCCAGGTAGGGCTGGTCGATGCGGATCAGCACGTTGCGCGTCTTCGTCTTGTGGCGCGCGATGTTGTCCCAAAAGCCCAGCGCGTAGAGCGAGAGTTGTGGGTTGCGGACGGCCTCCACGCGCACGCCGCGGCCATACTTGGCGTCGTCGATCACAATGAGGTCGGGCAGGATGACCCCGGCGTCCAGCGTGCCGAACTGCTCGGGCATCCAGGTGCCCAGGTCCACTCGCGTCTCGACGTGTAGCTCGCCGCCAAAATCACGGATGGCGTCCAGGCCTGGCTGGATGCGGTCGGCCCATTCGTCGTCGCAGGTGAACTCGTATCCGGCGATGTTGTAATCACGGCCGATCAGGTCGTAGGCGTCTAGGCCCTTCTCCAAGCACTCGGCGCGAACCAGGTGCTTGGCTGACCCTTCGGCCGCGGGCTCGGTGGTGATGTCAGGGTAGTTGGCCTCGGCCTGCACGGACCCGTGGCATTTGAGCCAGCGTACAGCGCTCGAAGGCCTAAGTGTTGCGTGTTCAGACATTGGTGCTCCAGTTGGCAAGCCCGCCGAAGCGGGCCCACGTCATTCACCGTTCTGCGTCAGCCCAGCAGCTCGTCGTCGGCTTCGCCGTCTTCCTTGAAGCTGTCGGCCACGTTGAAGCTCGGGTCCTTCAGCTTGCGGTCGATCCAGAGGACCAGCTTCTTGCGACCGTCATCGTCGGCTTCGGTGACCTTCTTGCAGCCAACGCGCTTCAGGGCGTCCATCAGCCACTTCTTGCGCGCTTCGCGTTCGTCGGAGCCCTCGGCGTGCTCGTTGAGCCACGGGCGCAGCTTGGCGGCCAGCTCTTCGGGCGTGGGCGCCGGCAGCGAGGCACCCTTGTCGTCAGAGGCCGAGGGCTTCGAGGTCGGCTCGGCATCGGCGTTCGTCTTCTTGTCGACGTCTTTGGCTTTCGTCGATTTGCGCGAGGAACCTGCCGAGGCCGCGGCAGAGGTCTGGGTCTGCTGTTCCGCAGAACGGTCGGCGTTTCCCGCGTCGGTCAGTTCCTTGGAGACGCGCTCGCCTGCCTGGTCGGCCGTTTCGCCAGGTTTGGCGCTGACCGAAACCGAAGCGGACGTGGTGCCGGCCACCTTCAGCAGGTTCGCCAGGAGGGTCATCGCGGCGGTCTGTTCCTTGACGGCGGCAGTGTGCGCGGTTTGGGCTTCCACCAGTTGTTGAAGGGTCTGTTCGATGCTCATCTTGTTGCTCCGTGGGAGATTCGTAGGAAAAATCGTCAATCGCGTTATAGCGAGAAGTCATTGGAACATAAAGGCTTTCGATCTGTCAAACTCGTGTTGCATAATTGCAAACAGTGGTTGGGAGTTACAGATTCACCGGCTTGTGCTGGCCGTTCACAGACGTTTAGAATACGAACATTCAACCGTTTGTGGAATTACTGGAGAAGCCAATGGCCCGCAAAAAACCCGACCCCACCATCCGCCGTCTGTCCGACAAGGGGCCCCTGCATGACCTGCTGCTGAAGGCCTGCCCGCCCGATGCCGATGGTGTGAAGTCGATCCCGGTTCTGGCACGCGCCATGAAGCTCTCGCCCTGGGCGATCTATCGCTGGATCGAGAACGAGCGCATGACGCCGGATCGCGCCAAGGAAGTGGTCAAGCTGTCCAAGAACAGCGTCACCCTGGAAGAATTCTATCCCCACATTTTCAAGGCGTCCTAATCGCGCCCTGGTAGGGAAACAGAACTCCTCCAAGGGACCGATATGCTGGAAGAACTCAAGGCCTTGGCCGGCAGGGGCTTTGCCCTCCACTGGCTGAAGCCGAAATCAAAGGCGCCCGTTCGAGACGAGTGGTCCACCGCTCCGGTGCAGTCCGTCGCCGAACTTGAGCGCTCCTATCGTGACAATTTCAACGTCGGCGTGCGGCTCGGTGAGCACTCGCAGGTCGGCGACCTGTACCTTCACGTCATCGACGTGGACATCCGGGGTGACGAACACGCGGACGAGGCCCTGGAGGCACTGCACGAACTGTTCCCGGACATCGACACCTACCCGGTGGTCCAGTCCGGCTCGGGCGGCGCCAGTCGGCACTTTTACATCCTGTCGGACACGGCATTCTCCTCGCGCAAGCTCGCGCGCAGCGAAGGCTGGAAGATGGTGTTCGACGACAAGAAGCAGCGCGAGGTCAAGAAGCGCGACTGGGAAATCGAGCTGTTCGGCACCGGCAAGCAGGTTGCCATGCCGCCCTCGATACACCCGGACAGCGGTAAGCCCTATCGTTGGCTTCGCGAGTTCGACTTCGACGACCTGGACCTGGGCCTCGGCCCCGTCGTGTCTGCCAAGGAACTGATCGCGGCCGGCGCCGTCGAGGCGAGCGGATCGACCGACAGCGGCGATGACACCGACATGCTGCTGGCGCTCGCGCGGCAGCCGCCCCTCGGGCTCACCGAGGAAGAGATGCGCGACGCCGTGTTCGCGCTGGACATCGACGAATGGTGCGAGGACCGCGACGGCTGGCTGAAGGTCGGCATGGCCCTGCACCATGAGACGAACGGCAACGAACTCGGCTTCAAAATCTGGTGCGACTTTTCCGAGCGCAGCGAGAAGTTCGACCTGCGCAATAGCAAGTCGGTATGGCGCTCGTTCCGCCAGAAGTCGTCATCGTCTGTGACCATGGCGACGGTGATGAAGGAGGTGCGCGAGGAAGGTAGCGACTTCGCCCAGCTCCAGCAGAAGCTCGAAATTGCGGCCACGCTGAAGAAGGCCCTGGCCGACGTGTCGCAGTATGACCTGTCGCCGATCGAGATGACCACCATCCTGCCGCGTTTGAAGAAGCTGGCGGAAGAGGACGGGCTGAAGGCATCCGACGCAGACCTGCGCCGCACGATCAAGGAGCAGCGCAAGGAAGCCGTCAAGGAATCCGAGCAGCGCCGCCGCAAGAGCCTGGAAGACTGGCTCGCCGACGAGACGCTACGCCTGTTCTTCAACGAGGGCGATCACCTGCTGTTCCTGGACAAGCTGTTTTGGGCCTACGACAAGGGCCTCTGGCGGCCGTACCCGGGTTCGGTGGTGGACAACCGTGTCTACCGTCTCATCACCAAGGTCTTGAGCGGGGGCGACGAGAACTCCAAGGCGCTGCTGGCGGTGCTGGAAGATTCCGGCCGTGCCGACACGCTGAACGCGCTCTCGAACTCGGTGCGCGGCATCATCGAGAAAAAGTGCGGCGGCGACGGTACGGAAGACCCGATGCGCGTGCGCGAAATGCCGTCCGACTCGATCATGAACTGCCGCAACGGCGAGCTTTGGTTCGAGGACGACGACTACGACTTCCGCAAGCACGACCCGTCGAACCGCCTCACCGGCCAGCTCGCGACCGACTACGACCCGATGGCCGAATGCCCCGAATGGGACAAGGCGATTGCGCGCATCATGCGGGACCAACACGAGCCTGAGCTGGTGATCCGCCACCTCTACGAGGTGATGGGCTACCTGGTCCAGACGACGCGCGACATGGCCTGCTGGGTGATGTTCTACGGCACGGGCTCGAACGGTAAGAGCTTCGTGACCAGCGTGCTCCAGGAACTGCTGGGCGCCAACAGCTCGGTCAGCCAGAGCCTGCGGGATTTCGGCTCGGGCAAGTCCAACCACGCGGAATCGTCGCTGGTGGGCAAGCTGCTGATGGTTGACGACGACTTCGAGAAGGGTCTGATGCTACCGGATGGCACGCTGAAGAAGTTCTCGGAATCGAAGCGCATGACCGCCAACCCGAAGTACGGCTCGCCGTTCAACTTCGTGTGCCGCGCCACGCCGCTAATCCTGACCAACCACTGGCCGAAGACCGCCGACCTGTCCTACGGCCTGACCAGGCGCGCGCTGGTGTTCCACTTCAACACGACCCTGGTCGAGTCCGAAGTTGACCGTGGCCTGCTGACGCGCATCCGCAAGAACGAGCTGCCCGGCATCCTGAACCACCTGATCGAGGGGTGGGAGCGGCTGAAGGCGCGTGGGCGCTTCGAGGTGCCGGCCGCGTGCGAGCGCGCCAAGGCCGTCTGGCTCGGCCGGCGCAACGTCGTGGCCGCCTTCATCAGCGAGCACATCCAGGTCACCGGGGATGACGACCACCGCGAGCGCGCGTCGGACGTTTGGGACACGTTCCAGGCCTACGTCGCCAACGAGAACGCCGGCAACAAGTGGGGTCGCAATAACTTCTACGACGAGCTGTGCTCGGTGCCCGGGGTCACGAAATACACGCCGAAGGGCGTTCTGACGTTCCGAGGCCTGGTGCTCAAGAAGCCGGAGTTCGACCCGTTCGACGACGGTGATGGCGAAAATGGGTTGGAAAGCGCGCCAACCACAAACCCAACCCACCCCGCAGAAACCTACCCGGAGGACATCGAAGACTTCTTCTGAACTCCGAAAAAACCGAATTCAGTTTTTTCCCTAGTTCCGCCCGGCCAGTCCGGGCACTTTTTTGTTCCAGTGGGTTGGATTGTTGGATTTACCCCCCTAACCCTTTACGTATGCGAAGAAAAAATGAAGACCTCAATAATGCTTCGTATATGTTAAAGGGTATGGCACCAAAACCCAACAATCCAACCCAGCCTGTTTTGGGCGAAAAAATAGCCTGAATTCCGAAAAAGCCGAATTCAGGCCGGGCTGGAGGTTTCGCCGTCACTGGTCCGGGGTGGTGTCCTCTTTGGCCTTCACGTCAGCCTGATATTGGCGGCCCGCGGCGATCTGCTTGTTGCATTCCTCCAGTGCGGCCTTGCGGCGCTCGGCCAGGTCAATGGCGCCCCGGTAGGTGGTCGCGCCGTAGGGCACCGGGCACGGCAGCAGGTACACGTCCGGCAAGTGCTGGTACACCGTGCGCGTCCTCACCACTGGATCATGGCTTGCGCAGGAGGCCAGCAGCGGCAGCAGGCAGAGGGACATCAAGGCATTGGAACGACGCATCGCTATCTCCTTCGGAGCGGGGCAGGTTTTGGATCAGGGATTGGATTTGAGCGAGGTCATCGCGCACGGCCTGGCGGTCGCCGGCCAGGAGGGTAAGCGACTGGTCCAGGATGGTGGCCCGGCCGCGCGCCAGTGCCAGGTCCTTGTCCTGGTCGCGGATGGTTTGGTCACGCTGCGCGACAGTGGCGGACAGCTTGCCCTCGCGCTCGACGGCGGCGGACCAGCGCCAGGTGGTGAGGCAGAGCAGCGCAACGAGCACCGCGCCTGCCCCGAGGACGATCTTATTCATCTTCAACCTCGTGGTGAATTTCCAACAGCCGGTTGACTGTCGGCGCAGACGCGGGGAGAATGCGACCTGCCGGCCGAGCTTACCTCGCGCGCGGTACGGTTTCCACCATTTGTTGAATCACAAGGACCACACATGCGAAATTCTTCTATCGGCCGCGCCCTGGCTATGGCCGTTCTCGGGTCCCTCGGCATGGGCGCACTCCAGGTCAGCGCGCAAGACCTGAGCCGCGCCTTGCCCGCGACGCCGAAGCGCTCCAGCCGCGGCCGCTCCTTGGACGCCCTGTTCCCCAGCTTCTATGCCAAGAGCCGGACCAGCACGCGCACCGTGGCGCAGGACAAGCGGGAAGCCCGCAAGCGCCGCAACCGCAAGGCCAATGCCAGGAAGCGCCGCTGATGCGCCGGCCCCGTGCTCGCGCCGCGATCGAGGCGGTCACGATCCGGGTCGGCATGTTCATTGTCTGCGTGCTGCTCGGCGTCCAGGCCCTGACGAAACCCCGTGAAATCCAGGCCGCCCTGCTGCCAGTCCTGCTGAAGCTCCAGCGCCAGTACCCGTTCCGCTGGCCGTGGCAGCGAAAGCCCGGCGCCCGGGGTAGATGGTCCGGCCCCACCAACCACTCCTGATCTCCAGCCCCGCCCAGTGCGGGGTTTCTTTTTGCCCTGCGCCCGGGGGACTATAGCCAGGCCCTATCGAAAGTCGGGGGTCACGCGGCCAAACCCCCGGCGATCCGCGCGCGGCTCCACGAATTCCGGGGTTCGCGATAGACGCAGGCTATTACCGGGATCAACCTATTAGCGAATTTCCAAAATTCTCGAAAACCGCGGCTCTGCGCCCCCGCGCCCAGCCCGGAAGCCGGGAAGGACCCGAAGCGACCCGCCCGCGCCCCCTGCAAAGCGGATTCCCTGATTTATCAATGACTTACGCCCGGATTGCCCGCATTACGGCATTCCCGCATTGCCGAATTCCCGAATTCCCGAGTTCAGGCATTCCCGCATTCCCACTGCCCGCACATACCCCGGATATAGGGCGGCCCTATGCACCGCATGCCCCCGCTATCAATTCGGTATTTCGGAATTTCCGGCTTTAGGGGCTTCGCCAATAGCCAGCCGTAAAAGGTTGAACGCGAATGCCTTTGTCTACGTGGGGCTACGCCAAGCCGTAAGCCCGTGGGGCGAGTGGACCCCCGGCATGCGATAGGTTTTCGCTATGGGTGCGATTAACAAATACAATCAACTAGCGGTTGAAACTCCGTCAGAATGGCGACACTGACAAATCAACCGGAGTTAGACACATGGAACTAATCGCCGTCGCTTTCTGGCTTACGTTCTTCGCCCTGGCTTCGGTGCTGGCCGTCGCTTTCGACTAATCCGCAATCCCTGGAGCTAATCCCTATGTCCCGCAAACTGCATACCGTTTACTGCCCCGCTGGTAATGTCCGCGCCGTGGTGGCGTTCAAGTCCAGCACCGAAGAATTCACCGTGAAGTTTTTTCAGGCGGACGGCACGAAGTGCAAGGGCGCTACCTATTTCACCAGTGACGACGGCGACGCCATCGGCACGGCGGAAATTCAGGTGCGCCGCACCCTGGAGGCCGAAGGCGTGACGGTTACCGGCCAAATCCGCGAAGGCAAAGAAACGCGCTTGCAGGCCGTGCCGGACGCCGCGACCGAAGCGAAGCGCGAAGCCATCGCGAACGCGGACGCGCATACCAATAACGTCGCGCTGCCCACGTATTCCGAACTGGCCGATGCACTGGGCGCGCTTGCCGCTTACATCCGCATGGACCTGGAAAACAATAATCCCGAGTGGGCACCCCTGGACATTCCCGAATACGCCAGCGCCGCCGCACTGCTGCAACGCTTGCCCGCCTAACCCTGGAGCCTGCCGCCATGCAATCCAAATGCCCCGAATGCCCGCACGGTTTGGGCTTCAAATGCCGCCAGTGCTGGCCCGCCCCTATCGAACAATTCGAGGCGCACGTAAACGCGGGCACGCCCGCCGCCGTGGTCATTCGGCCCGCGCCGAAATACCCGCTTTGCCATACGGTTGACTACGGCAAGGCCGGGCAAGGCAAGATCGGCCGCGCCACGTATCGCCCCGATTGGAGCAAGTCCGCGCCGTGGGTTTCCTACGTGGGCGGGACTGCCGGCCGCCACTTTGAAACGCTCGAACAGGCAACCGCCTATTTCCGCGAACGCCATAACGCCTACCCCATCGGCGGCACGTCAAAAGGAGAATGAAGATATGCGCTATATCCGCAAAGCCGATTTAGAACGCGCGTGCCGCGCCATGCACGGTAACCCGACGAATCAACCGAACATCAGTAAAACCGGCAGTGTGCGCGGCATGTGCGAGCGCTTCGGCTGGGTTGCTGCAAACTGCGTCCGTATCGGCGCGTTTATCTACCATCTGCCGCCCGTGGCAATGGAACGCTTGCGCGCCGTGCCCGGCCTCATCCGGGGGAATTGACCATGACCGCGCTACGCCTAGAACGCCTGACCCGCTACGCGATCGACGGACAAACGTTCAAGACCATTCAGGCCGCCCGCCAGCACGTAGACAACGAAGCGGCCGCCATTCTGCAAACCATGCTGCACATTCACGACGGCCGCCACTCGAACGCGATAGCCGCGATTGAATCGGTATTGACGGACCCCGCACGCCGCGCACGCCTTGCGGCGCTGCTGGCTGCTGAATTCGACCTAGACGACCTGGAGCAATGACGCCATGCAATTGACCGCCCAACAGATACAGGATTTGCACGTTTCCAGCGTGCGCGCCCGCATTCCGGGCAACCGGCCCCCGGCGCATTCCCGCATTGTGCGCGACCCGCAAACGGCGGCCGTGTCGCATCATGTGACTATCGGCGAAGCGCATACCGCCGTGCATGTGCCGGAGCATGTGCGCAGCGTGTCCGCCTACGCGCGCCGCCACGGGTACGCGCCAGCCGAAGCCCGGCCCCGCGTTCAAATCGGGGCAACCGCGCCGACGTTCCCCACGGTATCGCCCGCCCTGGAGGAATACAAAGCCCCGCCACGCCGTTTTATGCGCGTGGGGTATGCCCTGGCCGGGTTGTGTGCCGTGGGCCTGTTGTGGGCCGGTTTGGCGCTTGCCTATGGCCTGCCGGGATAGCTGACCCGCAATCCCGAACACCCGCCCGGCCGCGTGCCGGGTTTTTCGTGCCTGCCGCAATAGCTTTTGCCTATCCGCATCATTGAAAAATGCAATGCCGCAACATTCAACTATCTGTAGAATTTCACTTATCGAATTTCAACACGGAGCGCGACGAAATGAGCAAGCCCTATTACGGCGTTTACTACCGCAACGAATGCGGCGAGTTTGAATTGTGCGAGTTTGACGGCGGCGTGTGCTTTGAGGCTTTCCGTTCGCCCATGGCCGCCAATGAATCCGCCGAAAAGGCTAACCGCTTTTACAAAGTCGCATGCTACGTGGTCCGCCCGATTCCGGCAGGCACGAAGGTTTGCGACCGCGCACATGACACCATCGTTACCGCTGGCGAGCACGCGCCCGCCGCGCCCGTGCAACGTGCGACCCGCGCACGCTATACCGAATTGCGCCGCATGTTGCGTGACAACGGCAACTATGCGCAAAACTGGATGACCGCCGACGAATACGCGACCATGCGCCCGGTCTATAACAAAGGCGTTAACGCCGACGACCTGACGCAGCGGGCGCGGGAACTTCAAACGCTCCGGGGCTTCGTGCCCGCGCATCTCGCCCACACCATCCCGCACCCCGTGCGACTTGTGCCCCACGTTTAAGGCCGCCCGCATGCACATCGTGCAAATCGTTTCTCTCGCCATGGTGATTACCGGCCTTGCCGGGCTTGCGGCCCTCTACGCCCTGGCGCGCTTTGCCCCTGACCACGCTTTAGACAACTGACACCATGACCATTACCCGACAAGATTTGTTTTCGTTCGTTATCGGCGCAACCGTCGCAATCGTTGCCGTTGTATCGCTCATGCCCGCCCCCGCGAAAAGCGCGCCCGCCGCCGAATGCGAGCGTATCGGCAATAGCATTTGCCGCACCGATGACCGCGAGCGCGGCGTGTCCTGCTACACGACGCGGCACGCCCGCATTGAAAAGATGAGCTGCGTTTATGTGCCCGGCTTGGCACGGCAAGAAACCCGTTAACCCTGCCCGATTTTTTGCGTTTTCATCGTTCAACTAATTGTTGAATTATCACCTTTCAATTGCTAGACAAGTTCTAGGATCAAACTGGAGTTATGACCATGAGCAAGAAAACCGTTTACATGCGCGGCACGTCGGGCGAAGTTTTCAGCACCAATTTCCCCGAGTATCACAAAGAATGCGAAACCCTGACCCGCGCCGAAGGTGAACGCCTTTACCGCGACCAAACCGCCGCCAGCCTTCGCAAGTGGATCAAGCCCGGCACCACGATTTACACGAAGTTGGAAAGCGTTTCCTCTTCGGGTATGTCGCGCCGCATTTCGCTGTATGCCGTGACGCCCGCGAAGAAAGGCCAGCCCGCGCAAATCGCGAATATCACGGGTAGCGCCGCCGTGGTCATGGGCCGCACGGTTTCCGACAAGGGCGGAATTTCCGTAGGCGGTTGCGGTATGGATATGGGTTTTTCGCTTGTCTATGACTTCGGTCATTCCCTTTGGCCCAAAGGCACGCGCAAGCCGCACGGCCAGCGCAACGGCGAACCGGATAGCGCCGGGGGCTACGCCCTTAAACATTCCTGGATTTAACGCGCCCGCAATTTCAACTGTTTGTAGAACATTCACCCCGGAGTTATCACCATGGCACACCGCAACTTTTACAGCGACGGCGACACGTTCGAGCGCAACGGCCGCACGTTCCGCGTATTCATCGAACACGACGACGACCACGGCGCACCGTGGGAAGATAGCGACGGACACGGCCCGGTTTCAGACTGGACCAGTCGCGACAAGCGCCCGGGGGAATGGGTTGTTTCTTCGGATGGTCGCGGCCGCGCCCGCAACGGTTCGCGCCGGTTCTACGATGCGGCCGAAGCAAACCGCATTGCCAAGCGTGACGGCTGGGGACTTTGCGACGAAGCCCGCGCCAAACTGGCCGCCAAGCTGGGGCGCGTGCCCACGGCGGGCGAAGTCCGCGCCGAAGCGGTACGCCGTGACTTTGATTTTCTGCGCGGATGGTGCGCCGACGAATGGCATTATGTAGGCGTCGCCGTGGCGCACGTTCCGAATGGCACGGAGCCGGACGAAGTAAAGCGCGATTATTCCTACGCCTTGTGGGGCATTGAAAGCGACGCCGACGAATACATTATGGAAACGGCCGCCGAACTTGCCGACGAATGCGCGCGCGCCCTGGACGACGAAGCCGCGACGATCCGCGCCAAGCTGCGCGCCCAGCGTCAAGCCGTCCGCGCCTTGATTGCCGATATCCGGGAATCCGCGACATTGCGCCCGGCCGTATGCGCGGCAGTCCGCGAAGCGCTGACCCGCCACATGGAAAAGCGCGCCGCCGAACACGCCCGGCTTGCCGAACTGGCGGGGGCCTGACCATGCGCGGCCCTATCGTGATTTATGACCATGACGGCTACAGGCTCGAAAGCTGGGGCAATGGGGCCGCGTACACCCTGACCCGCGAAAGCGACAACGCAAGCGCGCTTTTTCAAGGCGACGACGCGAGCCAGTTTCGCGCGGACTTTGATACCGCCTTTGCATACGGCCGCGCCCACGTCCGCCGCCTGTTTTCCGACTATTCCGAAATTATGAGGGTCGAACCATGACCACTTACAAGCAATCCGAAGCGTTCCGCGTTTGCGAGCATTGCCGCCGCGCCCGGAGCTATCACAAATGGAACGGGTCCGCGCTGGCCTGCCCGAAGCCGAAGCCCCTAACCGGATACCGCTTTTATGCGGAACTGCCGGACGGCCGCGCCAGCAAGGCGGCCAGCAAGCAACACGCGGCCTTTACGGTTGCGGCGCTGCGCGACGTGGCCGCCCGTGGCCTGCATAACAACGTTTGCGCGGTCCCCCTGGACGAAGCCGGGCGGCCCTTGTGGCAAGGGTCCACGTTGAACGCGGACGCGGTTGTATCCGTGCGCGGCACGTCAAACAGCCCGGTTTGCGGCGGGTCCACAAGCCGCGACTATCTGCGCGCCCGTTGTGTGCGCGTCCCGCAAGCGCTGGCGCGCCAGCTTCACCCGAACCTGTTTGCATACCTGGAGGCCTAAGCCATGACCGCACTAAAGCAAATCTGCGCCGCCCTGGACGGCCTTAAATCTCGCGTGCTGGCGCATGACGCCAAGTTGAACGGGACCGCGCCGAAATTCGAGGATAGCGCCGCCCCCACGGGCGACGACTACAACACGATTTATAGCGAAACGGTTAGCACGCTGGCCGCAATCGAAAGCATAGCGACGCCCGAAACCGGCCGCCTTTGGTGGAACGCCGACGACCCCGCCGAACTGGTCCGCGAGCTGGCCCGCCTGACGGAGAAAGGCGCGGTTATCGTGTCCGTCATGCCCGCGCCCACCGATACCCCGGCCCCTATCGGCTACGTGTTCGAACTGGAGAAAGCCCGCGCCGCTGAAATTCTCGGGCACGTTCCCGATGCTGACGAATGGATGACGGAGTAATGACCATGGCAAAACCTGATTTGCGCCACCGCTTGCCCGTCCGCGACGATGTGACGGAATGCACGTACCGCCGCCCGCCCACGCCCGCCGAAGTCCGGCGCGGATACGGCGCGACGCATTACCGCGATTTTCCGGTTGATGAATGCACGCACCCCGGAACCCGCATCAAAAAACAATGGTTCGTCGCGGCCGATGATGGCTTGCGGTACTACGCCTAACCCTGGAGCAAGAACAATGCAGCTTTCGAACGTTTCCAGTCGCTACGGCGCGCCCATGGGCCGCACGGAATCCCGAGACACCACGGACACGGCCAGCGCGCCGCGCCGGTTCTACCTGGAGCGCGTCCGCCTGAACAATGGCGGGTATGACGCCGGGGGCGCTTACTGGGGCATTGGTTGCCCGCTGTATCGCGCCTATTCCGACACAAGCGCGGACGGCAAAACCAATCTAACGCCCGTCGAAACTTTCCACCGCGCCCGCACCCGCGACGACGCAAAAACCGAAGTCCGCAGGGCGTACCCCGCCGCCCACTTTTTCCGATAGGACGCCCCGCAATGAATCCATTTCTTGCCCAGCTTTTCGGGGCTCCGTCCGTCAAACTCTACGCCGTGGCGTTTCCCGGCCTGGAGTTGACCGATAGCGAAAAGGCCGCAATCCGGCATATGCAAACGCTGCTAATTCTGGTCCGCCTGATTCAGGTCGCATGCCTTGCCTATGGCGCGTGGCATTTGTGGGCGAATAAGTCGTTTATGGGCTTGCTCATCGGCCTAGCCGGTATGGCCCTAATCGGCACGGCCCGCCCCACAATGCCCGCCAGCATATCGGCCAAGATTGCCGCATACCTTGCCGCCGAAGAGAAAGAGGGCCGATAGCCCCGCCAGCGCCGCAACCGCGAACCCTGAAGCCCCGCCCCGTGCGGGGTTTTCTTTTGCCCACCGTCCGCCCAGCGCCAGCAGCACGTCCAGCGCCAGCAGCACGTCCAGCGCCAGCAGCACGCCCAGCGCCAGCAGCACGCCCAGCGCCAGCAGCACGCCCAGCGCCAGCAGCACGCC
>RCUK01001115.1_pt1 | contig 18424 bp, 15 predicted proteins | sample 2166381 | NCBI WGS metagenome assembly RCUK01 (sample SAMN09932809, study PRJNA488358) | compost metagenome | isolation source: compost soil in an enriched community | place: Germany: Experimental Botanical Garden | reverse complement strand
CGCCGTTCTATGACCTGATGTGCACGGCGATGTATCCGGGACTGGCCAGCAAGTTTGCCTTTGCGGTTGGCGGCGAGATGAAGCCGGGCAGTATCGCGCACGCGCAAATCCAGGCGATGGCCCGGGACTTGGGATTCAACGAGCGCTACGTCATGACCGTTGCGCGCACCTTGATGGCGGAACTGCCGGTGGCGTTGGATCAGGTGCAGGCATCTCTGAAGGCGCAGGTGCGCGCAGGCACCGAGCGCACGCTGATCGAACGCCTCGGCGACTGGATCAGGACGAATGCCCGCAGGCATGCGAAGCGGTGGGAATGACCGTCGCGGCATGGCTGATTAGTGACTCCAAGTCAAAAGTGTTTGCCCGCCAGGCGGCTTTTTCCGCAAGGATGCAACCGTCATACTGCACCCCTGTCTTCCCGATGCGCCGGCCATTTTGGGCCGGGAGCGCCCCAGGAACGTCCTGCTGGCGCCGTCGAACCCAAGGAACTTGCATGAACCCCCAAGATAATCAACCGGTTAAGTCCGGCCCGCCGCTGTTGGCGCTCGCCGTCGGTGCGTTTGGCATTGGCGTGACCGAGTTTTCTCCCATGGGCCTGCTGCCCGTCATCGCCGATGGAGTGGGCGTGTCCATTCCCAGCGCCGGCATGCTGATCAGCGCTTACGCCATCGGCGTGATGGTCGGCGCGCCGTTGATGACGCTGGCGTTCTCGCGCTGGTCGCGCCGCAAGGCGCTGATTTTGCTGATGGCGATCTTCACCATCGGCAATGTGCTGTCCGCGCTGTCGCCCAACTACACGACGCTGCTGCTGGCCCGACTGGTGACCAGCCTGAACCACGGCGCGTTCTTCGGCCTGGGTTCGCTGGTGGCCGCTAGTGTGGTGCCGCGCCACAAGCAGGCCAGTGCGGTCGCGACCATGTTCATGGGGTTGACCATCGCCAATGTGGGCGGGGTGCCCGCCGCGACGTGGCTGGGTCAGGTGATCGGCTGGCGGATGTCGTTTGCCGCGACGGCCGTGCTGGGCCTGATCGCGATGCTGTCTCTGTGGTTCGCGCTGCCGGCTGGCGAGGCCGGACGCCGTCCCAATGTGCGCCACGAGCTGGCCGTGCTGAAGAGCCCCGTCGTGCTGCTGGCGCTGTTGACCACGGTGCTGGGGGCGGGCGCGATGTTCACGCTGTATACCTACATTGCGCCGACGCTGGCGGACATCACCGGCGCGTCGCCGGCGTTCATTACCGGCATGCTGGTGCTGATCGGCCTGGGCTTCACCTTGGGCAATGGCTTGGGCGGACGCCTGGCCGACCGTTCGCTGGACGGCACGCTGATCTTCTTCCTGGTGCTGGTGATCGTCGACCTGCTGGCATTTCCGTGGCTGGCCTCCACGAAGATCGGGGCGGCGATTGCCCTGCTGATCTTCGGCGTGGCGACCTTCGCGGTGGTGCCGCCGCTGCAGATGGGCGTGATGCGCGCCGCGACGGCCGCGCCCGGCCTGGCCTCTTCCGTGAACGTGGGCGCGTTCAACCTGGGCAACGCGGTGGGCGCGGCGGCCGGCGGCGCGGTGATCTCCGCGGGCATGGGCTACGCCGCCGTGCCGATAGCCGGGGCGGTCATCGCCGCGGGCGGCCTGGGCCTGGTGTTGCTGCAGCGCGCCGGCAATGTGCGCCGGCGCAAGCTGGCCGCGCAGGCCTGCTGAGTCCGGGCCTTCGGGACCTGCAAAGAAAATGCCCCGGCAGCGGATTCGCTGCCGGGGCATTTTCTTTGCATAAGCCTGGGTCAGAACTTGAACACGTCTTCCAGGTCGACCGACTCTTCCACCGATTCCAGCTTCACGCTCTGTTCGATGTGGTCCAGATGGTGCAGCGTGAGCTCCGCGGCGCGCTGCGCGTCGCGGGCTGCGATGGCCTCGGTGATGAGCTCGTGCTCGTCGTCGCGGCAGCTGGTGGCGGTGGGCAGGTTGTACAGGAAGATGACCAGACAGGTCAGCGTGGACAGCTCGCGCATGGTGCGCGCGAACTCGCCGTTGCCCGCCAGTTCGCTGAGCAGGATATGGAATTCTCCGGCCAGCCGGATGATGGCGCGCTTGTCGTCGCGCTTGCGGGCATCGTGTTCCAGGATGACGTGTTCGCGCAGGCGCGCAAGCTTTTCCGGCGTCAGGTTCTGCGTCAGGCGGCGCACCACGGCGGGTTCGATCAGCCTGCGCGCTTCGAACACGTCGCGCGCTTTTTCAATGGAGGGCTTGGCCACATAGGCGCCGCGCTGGGGGAACAGTTCCACGATCTGTTCGTGCGCCAGACGCGCCAGCACCTCGCGGATGCGGGGGCGGCTGACCTCGAAGATCTCGGCCAGGCGCTCTTCGACCAGCTTGGTTCCGGGTTTGAGCCGGTTGTCCAGGATGGCGCGGTAAATGCGCTCGTAGATGCCAGTGACCGTGTTTTCGCGTTTGTCTGATGCCATGGGCTCGTTGTTGGTTTGCGCGTGTGGTGCCAGGGCGGGATCGCCGCCGTGGGCAATGAGCGGTTCTTTGCCGCTTGTAGACGTCACGTTGTCTGCAACCTGACGGGTGAACGTGAAGATACCCGATTGACCGCCGCTGTTGTTGGAAGCTGAATCAGGCAGTCAAGAATAATGTTAACAATTTATGGTTGAAATGTATATTTCAGGGTAATCACTAGCGTAATCATTTCTGTATTCGGCCTAGAATCCGCTCACAACTTGCCCTCCCGGACCGCCGCGCGGTACGGAAAAACGGGCGGATCGGACGGGCTGACGCATATGACGAAGCAGGGTTTTGATCTGGTGCTGCGGGACGCGGTGCTGGCGACCGCCGGCGACACGTGCCGGGCGGATCTGGGGATTTCCGACGGCCGGATCGTGCAGATCGGTCAGGGCCTGGCGAAGGGCCTGTGTGAAATCGACGTGGCCGGGCGCGTGGTGACGCCGGGCGGCGTCGATGCGCATTGCCACCTGGATCAGCCGATGGCGCCGCCCGTAAAGCTGGCCGACGACTTCCATACCGGCACGCGGTCGGCGGCATGCGGCGGAACAACCACCGTGATTCCGTTCGCGGCGCAGCGCAAGGGCGGCACGCTGCAGGCGGCCATCGACGACTACCACCAGCGCGCCGAGGGCCGCGCATGCGTGGACTATGCCTTCCACCTGATCCTGACCGATCCCACGCCGGCGGTGCTGAACGAAGAACTGCCGCGCCTGATCGAGGCGGGCTATACCTCGTTCAAGCTGTACATGACCTACGACGCGCTGAAGCTGTCCGACGGCCAGATACTGGACGTGCTGGACGTGGCGCGCACGCATGGAGGCATGGCGATGATCCATGCCGAGAACTCCGACTGCATCGCCTGGCTGACCCGCCGCCTGGAAGCCGCGGGCCGCACCGCGCCGCGCTTTCATGCGGTGTCGCGCCCGACCCTGGTGGAGCGCGAGGGCGCGCACCGGGCCATTGCGCTGTCCGAACTCATCGACGTGCCGATTCTGCTGGTGCATATCTCGGGCGGCGAGGCCGTGGCGCAGATCCGCGAGGCGCGCGCCAAGGGCCTGAACGTCTACGCCGAAACCTGTCCGCAATACATCCTGCTGACGGCGGCGGACCTGGGCACGGACGACAGCTACTTCGGCGCGCGCTGCGTGTGCAGCCCGCCGCCGCGCGACAAGTCCAGCCAGGAAGACATCTGGCAGGGCCTGGCCGACGGCCTGTTCACGGTGTTCTCGTCGGACCACTCGCCCTTCAACCTCACGGGCGAGGACGGCAAGACGCCTGGCGGCAAGGAAGTGGCTTTCCGCCATATTCCCAACGGTATTCCGGGCATCGAAACCCGCATGCCGCTGCTGTATTCCGAGGGCGTGCTGGGCGGCCGCATCAGCTTGAACCGCTTCGTGGAATTGACGGCGACCCAGCCGGCGCGGGCCTATGGCCTGTACCCGAAAAAGGGCACGCTGGCCATCGGCAGCGATGCCGACCTGGTGATCTGGGAAGAGCGCGACTTCACCCTGGACAACGGGCACCTGCATCACGCGGTGGACTACACGCCTTATGCGGGCATGACGCTGCGGGCCTGGCCCGCCATGACCCTGCTGCGCGGACAGATTGTTTGGGACGGCACGCACTTCGCGGGCGCGCCGGGACAAGGCCAGTTTCTGCCGCGCGGGCTGCCCAGCCTGGCGCCGCCCAGCGCCCGCAGGGGCGCGCAGCCCGCCTGGCGCTAGCACGCGCCGCACGGATAACAGTGATTCATTTTGGAGGATACCGAGTTGAAAACTACCCTGATCAAGAACGCCGATGTTGTGGTCGCCTGGGACGAGGCGCGCGAGCGGCACGTCTACATGAAGAACGCCGATGTGGCATTCGCGGATGGGCGAATCACGCACGTCGGGCCGGGCGCGCAGGCGGCGGCGCCGGATGCGGAAATCGTCAGCGGTAGCGGCATGATGGTGATGCCGGGCCTGGTGGATATCCACAGCCATCTGGTGCATGAGCCCATCAACAAGGGCTACACGGACGAGACGGGATCGGCGGGCCTGTACAACTCGAACCTGTACGAATACATGCCCACGATGGAAGGCGACGACGAGGCCGCGCCCGCGCAGCTGACGCTGGCCGCCGCGGAACTGCTGATGTCCGGCGTGACCACGGTGGTGGACATGTCGGTGGCGCACGAGCACTGGATCGACATCATGGTGCAAAGCGGGCTGCGCGCCTACATCGCGCCGATGTTTCGTTCGGCGCGCTGGTATACGCGCAACGGCCACGTCGTCGAATACGAATGGAACGAGAAGGCCGGGGAAGCCGGCATGGAGCGCGCGCTGGCGCTCATCGACCGCGCCGAGGCGCACGAGTGCGGCCGCTTGACGGGGATGCTGGTGCCGGCGCAGATCGACACCTGCACGCCGGAACTGCTGAAGGCCAGCCACCAGGAGGCTCAGCGCCGGGGCATAGGTTGGCAGACGCATGCCGCGCAATCCCTGCCTGAGTTCCACGAGATCACGCGCCGCCACGGCCTGACGCCGATCCAGTGGCTGCACAGCCTGGGCGTGCTGGACCCGGGCAGCATCGTCGGCCACGGCATCTTCGTGGACGATCATCCGAACACGCACTGGAGCACCGCCACCGACCTGTTCATCCTGGCCGATACGGGCGCCAGCGTGGCGCACTGCCCGACGGTGTTCATGCGCCGGGGGATGGCGCTGCGCGACTTCGGGCGCTACCGCCGGGCGGGCATCAATCTGGGCATAGGCACCGATACCTATCCGCACAACATGATCGAGGAAATGCGTCATGTGGGCTATCTGGCGCGCCTGATGGCGCAGACGCCGCGCGCCGTCAGCACGGGCGAAGTCTTCCATGCCGCGACCGTCGGGGGCGCCACGGCGCTTGGACGCGACGACCTGGGCCGCATCGCGGTGGGCGCGCGCGCCGACCTGGTGATGGTGGACATGACCCATCACCTGATGCGTCCTTCGCGCGACCCGGTGCGCAGCCTGGTCTATGCCGCCGCCGACCGCGCCGTGCACACCGTGTATATCGACGGCCGGCGGGTGGTGCATGAAGGCCAGGTGCATTCGCTGGATTACCGCAAGGCGGCCGAGCAGGTGGACGAGGCCCAGCGCCGCGCCGAAGCGCTGGTGCCATCGCGGGACCTGGTGGCGGGACGTACCGCTGAACAGATGTCGCCGCTGTCGTTCGACATCGTCTGATCCGGGGCTCATCCGCAATCCAATTTCAGGGGCCGGCGACAGGCCCTGTTCATCCATAAAAACTCAAGGGAATGAAATGGCTTATCTCAATGCTGAAAGACTCGAAGCCCGCTTCGGATTGGGCCGCCTTGGCGCCGCGCTGACTTGCGCCGCCGCGATGGCCTGGGCGCCCGCGCAGGCCGAAACGCTGACCGTGGTGATGGCCAGCAAGCTGACGGTGCTGGACCCGGTGCTGACCGCGTCGCACCAGACGCGCAACCACGCCTACATGATCTACGACACGCTGCTGGCGACGGACGCGGACAACAAGATCCAGCCGCAGATGGCGGACAAGTGGGAGATCTCGCCCGACGGCAAGACCTACACCTTCACCCTGCGCGACGGCCTGAAGTGGCACGACGGCACGCCGGTGAAGGCCGAGGACTGCGTGGCCTCGATCCAGCGCTGGGCGCAGTCGGACAAGACCGGCCGCCAGCTGATGCCGCTGGTGTCGTCGATGAACGTCATCGACGACAAGACGTTCAGCATCGTGCTGACCGCGCCCGCCGACGTGCTGTCGGCATTGGGCAAGCCCAGCGGCCTGCCCAGCTTCATGATGCCCAAGCGCGTGGCGCAGACGCCGGTGGCGCAAGCCATCACCGACTACACCGGTTCGGGCCCCTTCAAGTTCGTGCAGAAGGAATTCCAGCCGGGCGTGAAGACGGTGTATGAGAAGAACACCGACTACGTGCCGCGCAAGGAAGCGCCCAGCTGGACGGCGGGCGGCAAGGTGGTCAACGTGGACCGCGTGGAATGGGTGGCCATGGCCGACCCGATGACGACCGTGAATGCGCTGCTGGGCGGAGAGGTCGACTACATCGAGACCGTGCCGTTCGACCTGGTGCCCATGGTCAAGGGTTCGCCCGATCTGACGCTGCGCGTGCTGGACAAGATGGGCTATCAGCCCATGTACCGCTTCAACCAGTTGAATGCGCCGTTCAACAACAAGCTGGTGCGCCAGGCCGCCATGTACGCGGTGGGACAGGACGACATCCTGAAGGCTCAGGTTGGCGATCCGGAGTTCTTCAAGACCTGCGGCGCGGTGTTCGGCTGCAACCTGCCGTATTCCAGCAATACGCGCGCCGACATGATCGTGCCGTCCAACATCGAGAAGGCCAAGGCCTTGCTGAAGGAGGCCAAGTATGACGGGTCGCCCGTGGTGATCCTGCACGCCACCGATATCGCCATGGCCTCGGCGATTCCCGTGGTGATGGCGCAGCAGCTGCGCCAGGCGGGCTTCAACGTGCAGCTGCAGGCCATGGACTTCATGACCATGCTGTCGCGCCGAGCCAACCGCGATGTGCCGGCCAAGGGCGGCTGGAGCATCTTCGTGACCACGTGGCACGTGAGTGAAATCATGGACCCGCTGCGCAACTATGGCGTGTCGGCCAATGGCGAGAAGGCCTGGTTCGGCTGGCCGACAGTGCCGCAGGTTGAAGCACTGCGCGACAAGTTCCTGGTGGCGGGCACGGAAGCCGAGCGCAAGCAGCTTGCGGAGCAGCTGCAGGACGTGATGCTGGACGAAGGCGTGGCGATCACGCTGGGCCAGATCGAGACGGCGGCCGCGTTCAGCAAGAAGCTGTCGGGTGTGCTGGACTCGCCCGCACCGGTGTTCTGGAACATCAAGAAAGCCAGCCGGTAAGCCAGCATGTTCAGCTACATACTCAGACGCATCCTGGCCACGGTTCCCGTGGTGCTGACGGTCGCCGTGCTGGTGTTCTGCCTGCTGCGCCTGACGCCGGGAGACCCCGCGCTGATTCTGGCGGGCGATGCGGCCACCGAGACCCAGCTTGCGCAGATCCGCGAGCACATGGGGCTGGACCGGTCCATGGCCACCCAGTTCCTGTTGTGGGGCGGGCAGGTGCTGCAGGGTGATCTGGGCGTGTCGCTGCATTCGGGCACGCCGGTCACGTCCATGATCGGCAACCGCGTCGGGCCGTCGCTGGCCCTGGCGCTGTCGACGATCCTGCTGTCCACGCTGATCGCGGTGCCGCTGGGCGTATTCTCGGCCTGGCGGCGCGGCACCCGCGCGGACCGGGCGGTGATGGCGTTTTCGGTGTTGGGCTTCTCGGTGCCGATCTTTGTCACCGGCTACGCGCTGATCCTGCTGTTCGCGATGAAGCTAGGCTGGCTGCCGGTGCAGGGCTACAAGTCGCCGTCGGCGGGCCTGCTGGCCTTCGGCATGCACCTGCTGCTGCCCACGATCGCGCTCAGCACGGGCTTTGTTGCCTTGATTGCGCGCATTGCCCGCAGCAGTGTGCTGGAGGTGATGGGCGAGGACTTCATCCGCACCGCGCGCGCCAAGGGCATCACCGAGCGCGCCGTGATGATGGCCCACGCGCTGCGCAATGCGGCCGTGCCCATCATCACCGTGATCGGCGTCAGCATCGCTTTGCTGATCAGCGGCGTGGTGGTCACGGAATCGGTGTTCAACCTGCCCGGGCTGGGCCGGCTGGTCGTGGAGTCCGTACTGGCCCGCGACTATCCCTTGATCCAGGGCCTGATCCTGCTGTTCTCGCTGGTCTACATCGGCGTGAACCTGACCATCGACGTCCTGTACTCGGTGTTCGACCCGCGCATCCGCTACTGAAGGAATCCGCATGTCCACCTCTATACACTCCATGGCGGGGGCGGCCGCGGCTGCGCCCGCCGTCCGCAAGCGTCCGCGCTCCGCGCTGGTCCGCACGCTGTCCACCGGGCCGGTCATGGCTGCCCTGGTGATGCTGGCCGTCATCGTCCTGGCGGCCATCGCGGCCAATCTGCTGGGCCTGGCCGACCCCATGGCGATCAATCCGATGCAGCGCCTGAAGGGCTTTTCCGCCGAGCACTGGTTCGGCACCGATGCCTACGGACGCGACGTGCTGTCGCGCGTGATCCACGGCGCCCGCATTTCGCTGATGATAGGCGCGGGCACCGCCGTCGTGGCGCTGATACCCGGGCTGGTGCTGGGCGTGATCGCCGGCTACTTCCGCGCGGCCGACATGGTCATCATGCGGATCATGGACGGCATCATGTCGGTGCCCAGCATCCTGCTGGCCATCGCCCTGGTCGCCGTGACCGGCGCCAGCATGCTGACGGTTCTGATCGCCATCGCCGTGCCGGAGTTTCCGCGGGTGGTGCGACTGGTGCGCGGCCTGATCCTGAGCTTGCGCGACGAACCCTATGTGGAAGCCGCCATCTCGCTGGGTACGCCAACCCGGACCTTGATGATGCGCCACCTGGTGCCCAATACGCTGGCGCCGCTGATCGTGCAGGGCACCTTCATCTTCGCGTCCGCCATGCTGTCCGAGGCGGTCATGAGTTTTCTGGGCGTGGGCATGCCGCCCGAGTTCCCGTCCTGGGGCAACGTGATCGCAGAGGGCCGCATGTACTTCCAGATCAAGCCCGAGCTGATCCTGTTGCCGGGCCTGTTCCTGGCCCTGACGGTGCTCAGCGTGAACATGCTGGGCGACGCCATGCGCGACGCGCTGGATCCCAAGATGGCGCGGAGGGTCTGACATGAACGAATCCACAATGCCCGTGCTGCAAGTGCAGAACCTGTCGGTGCAACTGGTGGGAGCGCCGGAGGACGAGGCGCGCCACGTGGTCGAAGGCATCAGTTTCGACATCCACGCCGGCGAAACCCTGTGCGTGGTGGGCGAATCCGGTTCTGGCAAGTCCGTCACGTCCTTCTCGGTGATGGGTCTGCTGGCGCCCGATGCGCTCAGGCCCAGCGCGGGCCGCATCCTGCTGGATGGCGAGGACGTGCTGGCCTGCACGCCGGAACGTCTGCGCGAACTTCGAGCCACGCGGATGTCCATGGTGTTCCAGGAACCCATGACCGCGCTGAATCCGGTGCGCACCGTGGGCTGGCAGATCGACGAGGTGCTGCGTACCCATAGCGCCATGGACGCCGCCGCCCGCAAGCGCAAGATCCTGGACATGCTGGAGTCGGTGCGCCTGCCGGACGTTGAGCGTATCTATCACTCCTACCCGCACCAGCTGTCGGGCGGGCAGCGTCAGCGCATCGTCATCTGCATGGCGCTGATCCTGAATCCCAAGCTGTTGATCGCCGACGAGCCCACCACCGCGCTGGACGTGACGACGCAGAAGCAGATCCTGGCGCTGATCCTGGAATTGCAGAAATCGCACAATACGGCGGTGCTGTTCATCACGCACGATTTCGGCGTGGTGGCGGAGATCGCCGACCGCATCGCGGTGATGAACCGCGGGCGCCTGGTGGAAGTGGGCACGCGCGAGGAAATCCTGGCGCGCCCGAAAGAGGCCTATACCCGCATGCTGGTGTCGTCGGTGCCGGGCCTGGCGCCGCAGGCGCGGCTGGCGCCCGAAGGCGAGCCCGTGCTGGTGGTCAACGGCTTGCGCAAGACCTATGCCGAGCGCGGCTTCTTCAAGGCAAAGCGCACGGTGCATGCCGTGCGCGATGTCAGCTTCACGCTGCGCAAGAAGGAGATCGTGGGCATCGTGGGCGAGTCCGGGTCGGGCAAGTCCACCCTGGCCCGCTGCATTGCGCGCCTGATCGACCCCACCTCCGGCAGCGTGCGCCTGGACGGCACGGAGATCGCCACCGCGACCAAGCGCGAATTCCATCCGGTGCGCAAGCGCATCCAGGTGGTGTTCCAGGACCCGTACCGTTCCTTGAACGCGCGCATCCGGGTGGGCGATTCCATCGTCGAGGGCATGCGCAATTTCGGCGTGCCGGAAGACGAGGCGCGCGCGCGGGCCATCGAACTGCTGGATATCGTCGGTCTGGGCGCGGACACCATGGACCGGTATCCGCACCAGTTCTCGGGCGGCCAGCGTCAGCGCATCTGCATCGCGCGCGCCCTGGCCCTGCGGCCCGACATTCTGATCGCCGACGAGGCCGTATCGGCGCTGGACGTATCGGTGCAGGCGCAGGTGCTGGAACTGATCGAAGACATCCGCGCCCGCACCGACACGGCGGTGCTGTTCATCACCCATGACCTGCGTGTGGCGGCGCAGATCTGCAATTCCATCGTGGTGATGAAGTCGGGGCAGATCGTGGAGGCGGGGGAGGCGGCCGCGGTGCTGACCCGGCCGCGGGATGGATACACGCGCCAACTGCTGGATGCCGCGCCGGGCAGGCATTGGGACTTCAAGCATTTCCGGCCGGCTCAGGCGATGCTTCAGTAAAGGCGGGAAGAGCTTATCCCCGAGTCCTGCCTACGCGGGAAGGCGGGACTTCCAGACTGGCACGGGCGGGATTGAGCGGCTGCACTGCAAGCCGCAATCCCACCGTCTTGAGGATGGCCGTCAGGCTGTCGGGTGCGGTCTTTCTGGCTCTTGTACAGGTACTTGTCGCAGGTGAGTTACTTCAACGGCGCAAGCGAGCCATGGTTCACCCGCGAGGGCCGGCTAAGGCGCAGTCCATCGCGCATGTTCAGTCCGAGCAGCGTGATATTCAAGGCGCCGGCTATAAGCTCGACGCCTTGAATCAGGCAGAACCACGCGTCGAACCGGCCCGCGTTTGCCATCCACGCGAGCGCGAACGCACAGGGAAGCAGCACGAGGAGGCCGTTGGCCGCGACGACCCGCATGCGGCGCTTCTTCATTTCCACGAGGCGCCCCGTGCGCCCCTGGCCGAGCGCAAACCCGCTGGCGCCGGTTGCCGCCATCGCGGGAATCAATAGCCACATCGCTGTGAGTATTCCGTTCTTTACCGCTACTACCGTCGATTCGCTCAGAAAGAGTTCGGACACGATGGTCGATGTCCAGAAGGTGACGATGCAGACAAGCGCGACCGCGCCAGCTGCGGCATGGAGCTTCGATTTCATGGCGTTTCCCCGGAAGGATCAGGAGGGGTCAAATGACGCAGCATCGTGTCCAGCGTTTCGCGGGCGGCATGGATTTGCGCGGGCGGAATTCGAGCGGCGAGTTCGGCGGCTCGGGCCGCCCAGAGTTTCTCGGCACGCAAGTAGAGCTGCCGCCCACGCGGTGTGAGTTCGTAAAGCGGCGAGCGCCGATGGGCGGGATTGGCGTGCGAACTCACCAGGCGGGATTCAAGCAGCAGGTTGAGTTGCTTCTGCGCGCCCTGGCGCGTCACGCCCATGGCTTCTCCGACTTGCGGGGCGGTCAGCGGCCTTCCGGCGAGCGCAATGGAGCCCAGCATTTGCCAGCGTGCGCTGCTCAGGCCCAAGGGCTCCACCAGCTTGTCGCCCCATTGCAGCAGAGCGCCGTGCGTGCGGAAAACCGTGAGTGTCAGGTCGGTGAGTGCCTCGACATCGGCGGCAAACCTGGGGAGCGAGGGGGGGCGGGATGAGTTCATGACAACCAGTTTCCAACTATGGAAACTGGTTGTCAAGTTGAAAGGGACTCCGGAAACAATATGGATGTCCGTCCACGGCGGGAAGCAGGACGATGGTTCCGCAGGGCGGTCGTACGAAGGGACGCGGCATGCAGATAAGCGGTGTTACATTATGTGCTTTAGAAACTCATTCAATTACATCCATGATTCGTCATTTGTTTGGGCTATTTCTTCTGGTCGCGTTGACGGGCTGCGGCACCACGCTAAAACCGGTCAAGCCTGACCCCACCACAGGCCTGTTTCCGACAACCGTCGCGGTCTCGCCTTCCAATATTCTGGTTGCCGAGCGCTTTGATCCCGCATATCGCAAGATGGTCCATCTCAAAGTGGATGCGCAGCCGCCCAATCCTGATTTCGTGACGTACTTTCACACGTCCATCAAGGATTCCGGAGTGTTTGAGCAGGTCCTGACCAAAAGCGATCTGCAGACGATAGTCATCGAACGCCAGTTGCAGGAGAAGGTAAGCAACGTGTCGGATGTGCTGGGCTTGAACATTCTTAGCAAGCAGATCGGCAATTTTCTGATTCTTGAAACGGATGCGCAGTGGAAGGGCGGCTACAACTTCGAAGGCACCATGCAGGCCATCGACGCGAGCACCGGAAAGATCGTCTTCAAGTCCAGCATCAAGGCCTTCAACTGGGATGGGCTGGATATTCCCTTGTATCGGCCGATGCTCAACGCCTTCGTCCTTTGGACGAAAGGTGAACTGCCTGAGGCGCAAACCACCGCCTCTGCCGGCTCGCCGAGTGAGCGAAAATAACCGCTCTTAACGTCCGGAGCGCTTCATGGAAAAGCGGGAACTGCATCGGGGCCGTTTGATCGATCACATCGGACTGGTCGTCCGGGATCTGGCTGCCAGCAAGGCGTTCTACACCGCGGTCTTCGATGTGTTGAAGATCCCCATGGGCGGCTCCGACCAGAGTAATTTCTGGGCGGATGAGCTGTTCGTGTCGACGTCTGACAGCGAGGAAGTGCAGGGCGAGTTGACCGGCCGCCATCATCTGGCATTCCAGGCGCAAGACCGCGCCATGGTGGATGCATTCCACCGCGCTGCATTGGCGCATGGCGGAAGAGACAATGGCGCTCCGGGTGAACGCCCCTACCACCCCGGCTATTACGCGGCGTTCGTCCTGGATCCGGACGGGAACAATATCGAAGCCGTATTCCACGGCGAGGCCGGCCGGAGCGCGGCTTCGGTGCGAATCACGTATTGATCATCGCGTGGCGCCGCGTGAGGGCGATTGCAGCTCCGGGGCCGCGGGATAGGGCTTTCCGAGGTCCCAGCGCGACTGCCAGTGCGCAATGTACTGGCGCGCAACCTCCGGCATGTCTCGAATGACGACTACGTTTTCGGAGTTGGCCGTCTCGGCGGACGGCGCGAAATTGAAGGAGCCCGTTTCGACCGTGCTGCCGTCGACGATGATGGTCTTGTCGTGATGGATGTGGAAATGGTCGTTGGTCCGCAGTTCCACACCGTTGCGTGTCACGAAGTCCATGGCAGTCTTGCTGGCTTTCCCCTGGTTGCGCTTCTTGTCGATCACCACGCGCACCTCCACGCCGCGATTCCGGGCATCAACCAGGGCCTGCATGATGTCGGGGGCCTGGAACGCGTAGGCGAGCATCTGGATGCTGTGCCTGGCGTCGCCAATCGTCCGCAGGACCAGCTCGCGCGCCGAGCCTTCCGGAGAAAAGCCGACCTGTACGCTGGGTTCCGCATGGGAAAGGGATGCAATGCCGAGCAGGGCCGCCAGTGCGATGCATCGCATTATCTTCACGCCTCAAGACCCTGGTGTGCGCAGGAGGCTGGATGCAGCCCCACTTGCTTGCGGAACTCGATCGGATCGTAGAACCGATATCCCACTCCTCTGAGCGTGGCCACGGGCAGTTGCCGGTCGCATGCCTGCTCGACTTTCCTGCGCAAGCGGCGCATTTGCGTATCGAGGCTGCGCCGGTCGTATGTCCAGTAATCCTTGCCCAGCGCCTGCACGATTTCCTTACGGCTGGCGCCCTTGTCATGGGCGGCCAGCGTGGCCAGAACGGTGTAGTCCTGGTGCGACAAGGGGATGGGGGACGCGCCTGGCGGAACCAGGCTGGGCGGCGCACTGCACAGCTGCCAGGGCGATACCTGCTGCACGGACGCCGGGTCCGCTTCCAATGCGGCAGGATGCCCGCGCCGATGGGTGACGTCCCGGGCAACCGCGACGCGGACTTTCTTCTCCGGATACCAGCGGGCCGACCACATGATGCGCACGACCTCGCCGTCCTTGCGCACGTAGCGATTCTCGAAATCGTATTGGAGCCGGCCGTTCATGAGGTGCTCGACGGCGGCCAGCGTTGAGTGACGGTCGGGCTCGTAGATCAGGTCCATCATCTGGCGCCCCGCCATCTCTTCGGGGGTGTAGCCAAAGATCTGTTCGCAGGCGCCAGTCACGGTAAGAAAGGTGCCGGACTCGTTCACGACACAGACGGCGTCCAGAAGCATCGGCATCAGATCGGCGGGCTGCGGGGCAGACATGAGGAGTCCTGTGTAGTGAGCGGGGGCCGGTAAAACCGTACCAGGTTTTGCCGGCAGCCAGTTTAACCAGGCTTTTATTTCAGGCGGCGGCGCGAGCGCGGAAATCGCTGAATCGCGCTCATCCTTGCTCAGTTTCGGCCGGGTTCAAAACCATATACTCCACGTCGCCTTCGGCAGCGGCACGCATAAGTGCGGCTGCCGACCACTCGGCGGATCTAAAAAAACCGGAATCCAAGAATGAAACCCAAGAGCCTGTCACGCCGCATTCCCGTCTTTGCCCTGCGTCCGCTGTCCGCGGCAATCGCAACCGCGGCGGCGCTGGGCCTGGGCTCGCAATCTTCCTTCGGGGCGAGCCTCACCTGGCTGGGCGCCGGTGGGTCGAATCTGTGGAGCCTGCCTGCGAACTGGGGCGGCGCCGTGCCCGGAAGCTCAGACGACGCTTATGTTCCGTCCGGCACCATCGATCTGGATGACGCGCGGAGTGTGTCATCGCTGTCGCTGGGCAATACCGGTACCAGCTCGCTGACGTTCCTGCCGGGCGGAAGCCTGACCACCACCAACTTCGCGCTGGGCTATGACTGGGGCGCCACCGCCAAGGTAACCCTGGGCAGCGGTGGCACCGCCAACACCTGGCACACGCAGGATGGAATGATCGGCCAGGCCGCGGGCAGCGACGCGTCGATTTTCCTGTCTGGCGCCGGCAGCCTGCTTCAATCCGTGGGGACGTTGTCCGTGGGCGAGGCCGGAAAGGGCGGGCTGGTGATCCAGGGTAAGGCTGCGGCCGAAGCTGGCACGCTGATGGTCGGACGCAGCGGCGCTGGCTTCGGGGAAGTCGTCGTGTCGGATGCCGGCTCGACTTTATATGCACCCACGTTGGTGATCGGTGGCGACGGCGCTGGCGCGCCCAGCACCACCGCCTCCGGCTCGGTCAGAGTACTGGCGGGCGCAACGGCCAGCACCTTCCAGATCCGGCTCGGCGACGCGGCCCTCTCCAATGGCAACTTGCACGTCGATGGCGCGGGGTCGACCGTGAGTGCGGGATTGCCCGTGCTTGTGGGAAACAAAGGTATAGGCTCGGTCTTCATCAGCGGCGCCGGCCGCGTCGACAGCGGCGGCGTCATTGCGGGCGACCAGGCAGGTTCCACCGGGACGATCGCGGCTTGGGGCGCGGGCAGCTCCTGGATCAGTTCGGGGCCGGTCGTGGTCGGCAATCTGGGCGATGGCGTGCTTACCGTCGCGGATGGCGCGACCGTGAGCGGCACCTCTGGCTACGTCGGGGTACAGAATGGCAACAGCGCCGCCAATATAGCGGGGGTGGGTTCGTCCTGGATCAACAGCGGCATTTTCATCGTCGGTGAGAAAAATGGCGCACGGGGCGCAGTGGGCATCCTGGACGGCGGCCGGCTGTCCAGCCTGAATGGCTCGCTGGGTCGTCTGGCCGGCTCCTACGGAACCATGACGATAATGGGCGGCGGTTCGAACTGGACCTCGGCCGGGCCGGTCACCGTGGGCAATGAAGGCGAAGGACGAGTCCTCTTGATGTTTGGCGGCACGCTGAGCGCGCCCGAAGTCGTGATTGCCAATGCCGCCGGATCAAAGGGGACGTTGATCATGGGCGTACCCACCGGCTTTGGCCCGCCGCCCGCCGGCGTGTTGAACGCGCCGGTGCTGCGGTTCGGTGCGGGCGATGGCGAACTGCTCTTCAACTTCATCGGCCCTGCCTTGACGTACGGCGGCAGCATAGAAGGAAACGGCCGGGTCAACATCATGTCGGGCGATGTGATTCTTACCGGCAACAGCAGCAACATCGGGCAGACGACGGTGTCGGGCGGTTCGCTCGCGGTCAATGGCTCGCTGGCCGGTCCGGTCAGCGTGGGCGCAGGCGGCACGCTGGCCGGTTCGGGCTCGGTGGGTTCGACGACCCTGGCCAGCGGTTCGACCTTGAGTCCCGGCAATTCCATCGGCACCTTGACCGTCAATGGCGACCTGACCTTTGCGCCTGGATCGGCCTATCGCGTCGAAGCGGCGCCGGGCTCCGCCGATAGCGACCGAGTGGTGGTGAACGGCATCGCGCGTCTGGCCGGTTCCGTGTTGCACGTGGGACCGGACGGGAACTTCACGCCCAATATCAGCTATACGATTCTTCATGCCAATGCGATCCAGGGCCAGTTCGACAGCGTGGCGTCGAACTACGCGTTCCTGGATCCCCGGCTGACCTACGGCGCAACGGACGTAACGCTGGGGCTGCTGCAGACACGCGCTTTCCCCACGGGCGCCGACACACCCAACCAGCGCGCCGTGGCCGGCGCCCTGGAAAGCCTGGGCAATGACAGCGCGCTGCGCCAGTATGTCGCCACGCTGGCGCAAGGCCAGTCCCAGGACGTCTTCGACAGCCTGTCCGGCGAAGTGCACGCCAGCATCGCCAACACCATGCTCCAAGGAGCGGCGCAAGCCCGCGCCACGCCATTGGCCAAGCTGCGCGCCAATCTGCAGGCCGGCGCGCTGCCCGGCGCCCCGACCGCGGCCGCAGGCGTTTCCGATGCGCCGCTTTCAACCGCCGCGCTGCCTCTCTCCGGCGCGCGGCCGGCCTGGGCCGAAGTCGTGGGCAATTGGCAGACTATCGATGGCGACGGTAACGCCGCCCGGGTACGCCAGCATGTCGGCGGCCTGTTCGTGGGCGCGGACCGGCCCGTGGGCGCGGATTGGCGCGTCGGCGGCGCGCTGGGATTCACCGACAGCAAAGTCCGGGTGGACGAGCGGTCTTCGCAGGCGGATGTGGCCAGCTACAGCGCACTGGTTTACGGCGGTAAATCGGTGGCAGCCGGCCCCGGCGCCTGGCAGTTCCTGGCGGGCGCGGGCTATACCTGGAACGACATCTCCACGCGGCGCTACGCGAGCAGCCAGACCGCCGCACTGACGGCGGACTACGGCGCCAGCACCAGCCAGGTCTTCACGGAGTTGTCCTATGCCTGGAAGCTGGCCGAGCGCACCACGCTGGAGCCGTTCGCCGGTCTGGCCTGGAGTGATCTGCGCACTCGTGGATTTTCGGAGAGCGGCGGTGATGCCGCCTTGTCCGGCGAGTCGGGAAGCACGCAACAGACGCATTCCACCTTGGGTTTGCGCGCCGCTCAGGGGTTCGATGCCGCCGGCCGTCAGGGCAGGGTCTACGGCACCGTGGGCTGGCGCCACGTCTTCGGCGACGTAAAGCCCGAATCGCGCCTGGCGTTCGATGCCGGACTACCCTTTACCGTCGCGGGCGCGCCCATCGGGCGCGATGCCGCGCTGGTGGAGTTGGGCGCGGAAGTGGCGATAGCGCGCACGGCTACGCTGGGACTGGGCTATGCCGGGCAATACGCCAGCGGCAGCCGGGAGCACTCGGCCAACGTAAACATACGCTGGCAATTCTGACGCGATGGTCTGGCGGCGTGGCGCCGCCAGACCATCGCAGGCCGCTCAAGCCTCGATCCGCTCCACCTTGCCCACCAGCAGGATGTACGACAGCGCACCCAGCAGGGCCAGCGAGGACACGTACACGATGGCCGGGGCGAAGCTGTCCTTGGACACCAGCAGGCCGATCACGATCGGCGTGCAGATGGAGGACAGGTTGCCGACGAAATTGAACACGCCGCCAGTCAGGCCCAGGAGGCGCACCGGCGCCAACGTGGACACCAGCGACCAGGTGATCGACGCCAGCCCGTTGCCAAAGAAGGCCACGGCCAGAAAGAAGATGACCCAGGGCGTGGAGTCCGTGAAGTTCGCGCCGATCATGGACGTGGAGATCAGGAGGCCCAGGATGATGGGCAGCTTGCGCGCCACGCCCACGGTGGCGCCGCGGCGG
>RCUK01001114.1_pt1 | contig 18428 bp, 20 predicted proteins | sample 2166381 | NCBI WGS metagenome assembly RCUK01 (sample SAMN09932809, study PRJNA488358) | compost metagenome | isolation source: compost soil in an enriched community | place: Germany: Experimental Botanical Garden | reverse complement strand
CATCCCCATCTCCCCACGGCGCCAGAGGGCTCTCTGGACGATTATGACGCGGGTGACCCCCACGTCCCGAAGTTCTCGGACAGGATCCGCCACGGCCGAAGCCATGACGAGAAGCCGCGCTCTATACACGGCTGAGCGGGGAAATCAACGGCGCGGCGAGATCAGGGACGGAAATCGCGGATCAGGTCGGCCAGATCCTCTTCGTGCACCGCGTCGGCGGCATCCGTCTGCGGCATCCAGCGGCGCTGGCGTTGCTGGTCTTCGGGCCAGGCCCCCAGTTGGATCAGGACCTCCAGCGGATAGACGGCGACAACGCAGGCTTGGGTCTCGCCCGACTTCAGCCGCTTGGCGTAGCGGAAATGCCCAATGGGAGCCTCCAGCGTCTCGCCCTGGACGCCCGCCTCCTCATAGGCTTCCTGAGCCGCCGCCTGGGGGTCGGTCTTGCCGACCATGCGGCCGCCCTTGGGGATGACCCAGCGGCGCGTCTCGCGCGAGGTGATCATCATCACCTCCACGCCGTTCTCGCCAAGCCGCCACGGCAGGACGGCAACCTGACGGACCTCCGAGGTCTCTGTTCGGGCCGGACCAGTCATCAGGTCAGGAAGAAGCCGCCGACGAAGTAGAAGATCGCGCCGATGGCCGCAGCGGCGGGCATGGTGATGAACCAGGCCGTCACGATGCTGCGCGCCACGCTCCAGCGCACGGCCGACACGCGCTTGGCCGCGCCCACGCCGACGATGGCGCCGGTGATGGTGTGGGTGGTCGAGACCGGGATGCCCAGGCTGGTCGCCGCGAACAGGGTGATGGCCCCGCCCGTCTCGGCGCAGAAGCCCTGCTGCGGGCTCAGGCGCGTGATGCGCGAGCCCATGGTGTGGACGATCTTCCAGCCCCCGAACAGGGTGCCCAGGGCGATCGCCGCCTGACAGGTGATGACGACCCAGAAGGGCACGTGGAACTCGCCGCCCAGCATGCCGCGCGAGTACAGCAGGATGGCGATGATCCCCATGGTCTTCTGCGCGTCATTGCCGCCATGACCCAGCGAATAGGCCGAGGCCGAAACGAACTGCAGGCCCCGGAATATCCGATCCGCAAAGGCGGGATTGGACTTGGCGAACAGCCAGGACACGATCAGCACCAGCAGCAGGGCCAGCAGGAAGCCGATGGCCGGCGACATGAAGATGGCGCCCACCGTCTTCAACACCCCGGCGATGACCACGGCGCTGGTCCCCGCCTTGGCTATGCCCGCGCCCAGCAGGCCGCCGACCAGGGCGTGCGAACTGGAGGACGGGATGCCCGCGATCCAGGTGATGACGTTCCAGCTGATCGCTCCCATCAGGGCGCCGAAGATCACCTGATCTGAAATCACGTCCGGCGAGATGATCCCCCGCCCGATCGTGTCGGCCACGTGCAGGCCGAAGAAGAGGAAGGCGATGAAGTTGAAGAAGGCCGCCCAGCCGACCGCATAGATCGGCGGCAGGACCCGCGTCGCGACGATGGTGGCGATGGAGTTGGCCGCGTCATGCAGGCCGTTCAGGAAGTCGAACAGCAGAGCGACGCCGATCAGGAAGATCAGGATCAGGAGGGCGTGATCCATCGGACCCTACAGGTGCTCGACCAGGACGCCGTTGATGCGGTTCGCCACATCCTCAAAGCGGTCGATGATTTTCTCGAGGTGGTCATAAACCTCGCCGCCGATGATGAACCACAGCGTGTTGCCGCCGGTCATGTCGTGACGGTGCAGTTCGTAGAGCGCCTTCATGCCCTCGTCGTAGAGGGTGTCGCTCTGGCTTTCGAGGCGGGCGATCTGTTCGGTCAGTTCGTTCAGGCGGTCGTGGTTCTTGCGCATCGCCGGCAGCAGGGCCACCGCCTCGGCCGTCAGGGCGCCGCACTGGACGGCGATGTCGGCCAGCTCGCGCATCTTGGGGGCGAACTCGCGCATCTCGTACAGGGTGACGACCTTGGCCGTCTTCTGCATCTGGTCGATGGTGTCGTCCAGCGAGTTGGTCAGGCCGCGAATGTCCGCGCGGTCGAACGGGGTGATGAAGCTGCGGCGCACGGCGAACAGGACTTCGCGCGCGACATCGTCGGCCTCATGCTCATGGTCGACGATCTTCTGGCACCAGTCGGGCGTGGCCTCGCCGCCGTCCATCATGCCGCGCAGAGCCTCGGCGCCCTTCACCAGGGTGGCGGCGTGGGCGTCGAACAAACGGAAGAAGTTGTCTTCCTTGGGCAGCAGCGCCTGGAACCAGCTCAGCATCAGTCGTCTCCGAAAGGGCCGCGCGAAGCGACTGCGCCCCAAGACCGGAATTACCCCCCTGCCGTCAAGTCGTCAGAACACGGAAATCGTTCCCTGCAACGATTAGTGCTCAGCGCGTTTGGCCTCCCCTCCATTCGGCGCGACAGACCCAAAAAGAAAAAGGCCCCGGAGATCGCTCTCCGGGGCCTTCGTCATTTCAGCGCGAGGCTTGAGATCAGACCAGCGAAGCCGGATCGACCTTGAAGCCCGGGCCCATCGTCGACGACAGGGTGATGCGCTTCACATAGGTGCCCTTGGCGCCCGACGGCTTGGCGCGGTTCAGCGCGTCCACGTAAGCCTTGACGTTGGCTTCCAGGGCTTCCTGCGTGAAGGAGACCTTGCCGATGCCGCCGTGAGCGATACCGGCCTTCTCGACGCGGAACTCCACGGCGCCGCCCTTGGCGTCCTTGACGGCCTGAGCGACGTTCGGGGTCACGGTGCCGACCTTGGGGTTCGGCATCAGGCCGCGCGGGCCCAGCACCTTACCCAGACGGCCGACCAGGGCCATCATGTCGGGCGAAGCGATGACGCGGTCGAAGTCCATCAGACCACCGTTGATCTGCTCGTACAGATCTTCGGCGCCGACGTACTCAGCGCCGGCGGCGCGGGCTTCGTCAGCCTTGGCGTCCTTGGCGAAGACGGCGACGCGAACGTCACGGCCGGTGCCCGACGGCAGGTTGACCACGCCGCGGACCTGCTGGTCAGCGTGACGCGGGTCGACGCCCAGGTTGACGGCGATTTCCATCGACTCGTCGAACTTGGCCTTGGCGTTGTCCTTGACCAGCTTGATGGCGTCCGAGAACGAGATCAGCTCTTGAGTGACGCCGGTGCGGGCCTTGTGAGCCTTGGTTTGCTTAGCCATGGATTAGCCCTCCACCACTTGGATGCCGATCGCGCGGGCCGAACCTTCGATGATGCGCATGGCAGCATCCATGTCGTTGGCGTTCAGGTCTTTCATCTTCGCTTCAGCGATCTCGCGCACTTGCGCTTGCGTGACCTTGCCGGCGATTTCGCGACCGACGAGCTTGGCGCCCGACTTAATGCCGGCGGCCTGCTTCAGGTAGAAGGTGGCCGGAGGCGTCTTGGTGATGAAGGTGAAGGACTTGTCCTGATAGACCGTGATGACGGTCGGCAGTGGCGTGCCCTTGGCGACCTTCTCGGTGCGCGCGTTGAACTCCTTGCAGAAGCCCATGATGTTGACGCCGCGCTGACCCAGCGCCGGGCCGATCGGGGGCGAAGGCGTGGCCGAACCGGCCGCAACTTGCAGTTTGATATAGCCGAGAATCTTCTTGGCCATTGGTCTCTCCTATGGATGACCCCGACAGAGACTGAGGGGGCCGGTGAGCCGTGGTCTGGCATGGCTGCCTCCCACGGATTTGCCGCCGACGACTCGAAAGCCCTCTGGCGGAGGCGCGCATGTAGCAGGGAGGCCCTGGAAAGGCAAACACGGGCGGCGCAGGGGCGACTGCAGTTGCACTGTGCGAAGAAAAAAACAGTGCAATTGGTGCAATCGGCGGGTGGCGGCGCTCACGCCCCCTCCTGCGGAAGAGGGTGGAGCGATCAGATGCGGGATCACGCTTCACCCGCTCATCCCGGCGAAGGCCGGGATCCAGATTGTAAGGCGCGTTGCTGACAGCAAGCGACACCATTGCGCCATTGTAAGCCGGCGGCTCCGTCATATGATCTGGATCCCGGCCTTCGCCGGGATGAGCGGCTTCTGGGGTCCCGATGGGGAAAGACAGGGCGGCGAACGATGTCAAAGACCATGCCGCGCAGTCTGGCCCAAACCACGGCTATGGCGCGCAAACGGCGTCAAGGCTCCGCTGATCTCCGATTTTAACAGGGATTGGCGCGTGAGATTGCGCATGACGCAACGCGGACTGCGTGCCGACGACGGCGTATCCGGCGGTCCTAGCGACTGCGCCGCTTTTCGGGATGACGGAAAAGCTGGCCCAAACGCAAAACGGCGGCCCGAGGGCCGCCGCTGCACGTCGTTCAGGCGATGATCGAGCCGATCAGCCGCCGGTCTTTTCGACCTGGTTGTATTCCAGATCCACCGGGGTCGGGCGGCCGAAGATGGAGACGGCCACGCGCAGGCGGGCGTTGTCTTCGTCGACGCTCTCGACCTGACCGTCGAAGCTGGCGAACGGACCGTCGATGACCTTGACGGTCTCGCCGATGTCGAAGCGGATGGTGGGCTTCGGACGCTCGACGCCCTCTTCCACGGCGCCGATGATGTTCTGAACTTCACGTTCCGAGACCGGCAGAGGCTTGGTGCCGCCCGCGGCGCCCAGGAAGCCCGTGACCTTCGGGGTGTTCTTGACCAGGTGATAGGCGTTGTCGGTCATCTCCATCTTCACCAGCACGTAGCCGGGGAAGAATTTGCGTTCCGAGTTCACCTTGCGGCCGCGACGGATCTCGACGACTTCCTCGGTCGGAACCAGGATTTCGGAGAAGGCGTCTTCCAGGCCTTGCTGCTTCGCCTGCTCGCGCAGTTGCTCCGCGACCTTCTTTTCGAAGTTCGAGTAGGCGTTGACGATATACCATTTGTGGCGGGGATTGGCCGCCGGCTTGGGCGCTGCATCAGTCATGTGCGCGTCTCCTTTATTGGCCGAGGCCGAGAATGAAGCGGGACGCAAAGCCCAGCCCCGTGTCGACGATCCAGAAGAAGGCCGAAGCGACGAGGACCATGATGAAGACCATCACGGACGTGATCCAGGTCTCCTTGCGGCTGGGCCAGACGATCTTGCGGGCTTCAGCGCGAACCTGGCTGAAGAACTGGGCAGGCGTCGTCTTTTTCTTGGGTGCAGGCGCGTCAACGGCGACCGTGGCGGCGCCGGATGCGGCGGCTGCGGTCTGGTTTCCCACGGTGCGGCGACCGCCGGGGGTCTTCGCCTTGGCCATATGACGTCTCTTCTACCTCTGGAACCTGTCGCCTCACATGGGAACTCCCAAGCGACCGCGACAGGGGGAATGGCAGGAGCGGAGGGACTCGAACCCACGACCCTCGGTTTTGGAGACCGATGCTCTACCAGCTGAGCTACACTCCTAGTGTCCCGGACAAAGATCAATGCGCCGTGAGCAAGCTCGACGGCGCTAACCTCGCCAGAGGGGCGCATATGCCTGAGGGCCGAGGGCATTTCAAGGGGCGTTTCGCGATAACCGTCGATAGATGCGCAGCTTTGTTCAGAACAGCCGCGCCACGGCGCTGGGCTCATAGCTGACGCCGTGCACGACGCGGTCGGGATCGCCGATCGAGAAGGTCTGGGCGCGGCTGCGACCGTCGACCACGGCCACCGCCTCGACCTGTTCGGGAATCACCTTCACCACCGCGACCGAGTCAGCGCCGGGGGCCCAGGGGCTGACGTCGGGCGACCGCTTGATGATCAGATCGTTCAGGCGCTGGACCTCGTCGCCGTCCGTCACCTCCTCGGCGCGACCATCGATGGACAGGCCGACCGCCTCCCCCTCCCCGGCCACGCCGCGCACGGCGACGCCCACGCGCGGATCGGCCACGATGTTGCGGAGCTTCTCGCTGTCGCGCGCCGTGACGAAGTAGAGGTTCAGCCCGTCGTTCAGATAGCCGAGCGTGCTGGCCTGGGGCCGACCGTCGGCGCGGTTGGACGCCAGGGTCATCAGCCGCTGGCCGTCCAGCAGCTTCAGGATCGCGACCACGGCGCCTCCGTGGATCGGAATCACGCTGGATGTCGGCTCTGCGGTCATGACCTGAACTCCTTGGCTGAGAGAACCTGCGGCGAGGCCGCCGGGTTCACCTTGACACAGATCAAGGCGATTGGACCGCCCCGGAGCGAAATGGTCGCATGACCGAAACTCGCCCGATCCAGGACGTTCATTGGCCGGATGCGCCCCGTTTGAGCGTCGTGCCCCTGACCGAGGCCGAGGCGCCGGCCGAGTTCGCCCTCGCCCAGATGTGGCGACCGGACATAGGCGCGGACCAGTGGCGCACCTTCCTGCACGACTGGCGCGCCGCCCCGGACAGCCGCGGCATCCTCAGCGCTCGCAACCAGCGCGGCGGCGTCCTGGGCTTCGTCAGCTGGTGGCGGCAGCCAGACCTGGAGTTTGGCGAGACCCTGTGGGCCGGTCCCTTCGTGGTGCGCGAGATGGGGGTGCGGCCGTTGGTGCGGCAAAGCCTGGCCGTGGAGCTCACCGCTCTGGCCCACCGTCTGGGCGCCAGGCTGCGCTACGCCGAGGACTAGGACAGCCTGCCCACTTCGAAACTGAGCTCCGGTCAGCTAGGCTGTGGTGGAATGCTGGAGCCGACCATGACCGCCTGCAACGCCGCCCTGGCCGAGCCTGCCCCCAAGCCTGCCGAGGTCCGCCTCGAGGACGTCCACCCATGCGCGACCTGCGGGGCGCGGCCGCTGGGCGTTTGCGCCGACCTGAAGGGCCACGAACTGCAGAGCATGGCCTGCGCCAGCGAGACGGTGACGGCCCAGCCGGGTCAGGCCCTGTTCCACGAGGGCGATCCCAACCCCTTCGTCTTCAACGTCGTCGACGGCGCGGTGAAGCTCTATCGCCTGCTGCCCGACGGTCGTCGCCAGATCACCGGCTTCCTGTTCCAGGGCGACTTTCTGGGCCTCGGCGGACGTGGCCCGTCCAGCTTCACCGCCGAGGCCCTGACGCCGCTGAGCGCCTGCCGCTTTCGGCGCGGCGACTTCGATCAACTGCTGAACGCCCTGCCCGCGCTGGAGCATCGTCTGGTGGCTATGGCCGGCGACGAGCTGATGGCGGCGCAGGAACAGATCGTCCTGCTGGGCCGCAAGACGGCGCGCGAGCGCATCGCCAGCTTCCTGACCCGCCTGTCGGCGCGTCAGGTGCAGTTGGGCGGCGCCGAGGGCCGGGTCCACCTGCCCATGACCCGCCTCGACATCGCCGACTATCTGGGTCTGACGATCGAGACGGTCAGCCGGGTCTTCACCCAGTTCAAGACCTCGGGCCTGATCCAGCTGCTGCCGAACAACGAGGTGGCCCTGCCCGATCCCGAGGCGCTGAAGGCCCTGGGCGAAGGCGCGGCCTGAGCCGAAAAGAATGATCGAAGGCGCCGCCTGAAAGCGGGCGTAGGGGCGCGGGCTGACGACCCGCACCCCCGCCCCGCATCGACGCGGAAGTGTCAGAACTTCCGGCCGACGCCCACCGACACGACCCACGGATCCAGACTGACGCTGCTCTTCAGCGCGCCGCCGTTGATCGTGGCGTCCGTGTCGAACCAGATCTTCTTGGCGTCGAGGTTCAGGGTCCACGGTCCCGACAGGTTCCAGTCGGCCCCGGCCTGCAGCGCCACGCCGAAGCCGTCGTCGAGATCGACCTCGAAGCCGTTTTTATCCTGGCCCTCGAAGAAGGCCATGTAGCTGACGCCGGCGCCGACATAAGGGCTGATCGTCGCATTCGGCGTCGGACGATACTGCAGCGTCACGACGGGCGGCAGTACCCAGGTTTCGTGCACGGCCACATCCGTCCCGGCTCCCTTGGCGCGGACCTCATGCTGGGTGGCGCCGAGGATGGCCTCGACGGCCCAGTGGTCGGCGACGAAATAGGTGAAGCCCAGGGTCGGCATCCAGTCGTCGCTGACGTCGACCTTCAGGCCGCTGTCGGCGCCGGCGGCGGTGACGATGGCGTCGTCGGCCTGCGGCAAGACGCCGGTCATGCGGGCGGTGACGATCAGGGTGCCCTTGCCGACGGGTTCGGGTGCGGCGGTTTGAGCGGAGGCGGCGCCCGCCAGGGTCAGAACACTGGCGGCGGCCAGAAGAGCGGCGGCGGTTTTCATCGGTATCAATCCCCGACAATCGCCGGATCGAGGAGGGTCCGGCTTCGATGTCGAAAGCACCGTCCCACGCGCCCCATCACCGCGCCTTGATCCAGAGCAAGTCTCTGGAAACACGCACGAAAAAGCCTCCCCGACCAAGGTCGGAGAGGCTGATTTTATCAACACAAGGGGTCAGGGTTCGGAGTGACCCTCATCCCCTTCGTCGAACAGGCGGAACTCGTGCCAGAGGCCGTTCAGGACGCCGAAGGCCACCGCCAGGCCGAGGCCCAGGATCCAGGCGAAATACCACATGAGATGATCTCCTTTCGCGGGATCAGTAGAGGTCGGGGTTGGTCTTGAGCGCCGCCGTGCTCGAACGGCCCCACAGCACCTTGTAGACCCAGGCGGTGTAGAACAGGACGAAGGGCAGGAAGACCGCGACCACGATCAGCATGATGAACAGGGTCGTGTGGCTGGACGAGGCGTTCCACACGGTCAGGCTGGATTGGGCGTTGATCGAGCTGGGCAGGATGAAGGGGAACATCGACAGGCCGACCGTCGAGATGATCCCCACCGCCGAGGCCGAGGAGCCGCCGAAGGCCAGAGCCGCCGACTTGCGCCACATGCCGAACAGGCCGATCGCGGCGCCGGCAAAGCCCAGAACCGGGGCGATGATCATCCACGGATAGCGGCCGTAGTTGTCCAGCCAGGCGCCGGGGGCGGCCTCGACCGCCGTGCGCAGCGGGTTGGACACGCCGCCCGTATCAACCGCGCCGGTGATGCGGAAGCCCATGTCGCCAAAGGCCACCATGGCGCCGCCGACCGCGAACAGGACCAGGCTGGCCAGACCGGCGACGGTGCCGATGGCGCGAGCGCGTTTCAGCACCACGCCTTCCTCGCCCTTGACCGACAGCCAGGCCGCGCCGTGCAGGACCAGCATGGAGACCGACAGCAGGCCGCAGACCAGGGTGAAGGGGGTGAACAGGCCCAGCAGGCTGCCTTCGTAGAAGCTGCGCAGATCGCCATCCAGGCGGAAGGGCGCGCCCATCAGGACGTTGCCGACGGCGACGCCGAACACCAGGGCCGGGACGAAGCTGCCGATGAACAGGCCCCAGTCCCACATGGAGCGCCAGCGTTTGTCGGGGCGCTTGGACCGATACTTGAACGAGACCGGCCGCAGGATCAGCGCCGACAGCACCAGGAACATGGCCAGGTAGAAGCCGGAGAAGCTGACGGCGTAAACGAAGGGCCAGGCGGCGAAGATCGCCGCGCCGCCGACGATGAACCAGACCTGGTTGCCCTCCCAGGTCGCGCCGACGGTGTTGATCACCATGCGGCGCTCTTCATCCGTCTTGGCGACGAAGGGCAGCAGGGCGCCGACGCCCATGTCGAAGCCGTCCGTCAGGGCGAAGCCGATCAGCAGCACGCCCAGCAGTCCCCACCAGATCAGGCGGAGCGTGGTGTAGTCGAGGGGAAGTTCCATCTCTCTTTTCCTTCAACGACCGGGGTCAGGCGACCGCCGGTTCGCCTTCCGTGCTGGCGTCGGCTTCGCGGGCTTCCTGTTCGGCGAACGGACCCTTCTTGATCGTGCGGAGGATCAGGCTGACCTCCACCACGGCCAGGGCTCCGTAGAGCAGGGTGAAGCAGATGATCGTGGTCCACAGTTGCGGCACGCTGAGGCTCGAGGCGCCGAGGAAGGTCGGCAGGACGCCCTCCACGGCCCAGGGCTGACGACCCACCTCGGCCAGAAGCCAGCCGGACTCGATGGCGATCCACGGCAGGGGAATGGCCAGGACGGCCAGACGCAGGAACCACTTGGTCTCGTGCTTGCGCAGGGTGCACAGGACGAAGGCGGTGGCGAACAGGCCGATCATCAGGAAGCCGATGCCGGCCATGATGCGGAAGACCCAGAACATCAGCGGCACATTGGGCACCGTGTCCCAGGCGGCCTGCTTGATCTGATCCGGCGTGGCCAGACGCGGATCAGCGACATAGCGTTTCAGCAGCAGGCCGTAGCCCAGGTCGTTGCGCACGCTCTCGAACTGGGCGCGGGCGGCCATGTCGGTGTGATCCGCCTTGACCTTCTCCAGCGCGTCATAGGCGACGACGCCGCGCTCGATGCGATCCTCGGCCACCGCGACCAGCTCAAGAATGCCGATCACCGGCTTGTCGATGCTGCGCGTCGAGATCAGGCCCAGGACATAGGGAATCTTGACCTCGAAGTGGGTGTGGCGGTCTTCCATGCTGGGGATGCCGAAGGCGGTCAGACCGGCGGGCGCCGGTTCCGTGCGCCACATGGCTTCCAGCGCGGCCAGCTTCATCTTCTGGTTGTCGGTCAGGGCATAGCCCGACTCATCGCCCAGGACGACGACCGACAGCGACGACATCAGGCCGAAGGCGGCGGCCACGGTCATCGACCGCTTGGCGAAGCCGACGTGCTTGCCCTTCAGCAGATAGAAGGCCGAGACGCCCAGCACGACCACGGCGGCGCAGACATAGCCCGCCGACACGGTGTGGACGAACTTGGCCTGGGCCACCGGGTTGAAGATCACCGCCATGAAGTCGGTGACTTCCATCCGCATGGTGTCGGGATTGAAGGCGGCGCCGACCGGGTTCTGCATCCAGCCGTTGGCGGCCAGAATCCACAGGGCCGACAGGTTGGTGCCCAGAGCGACCATGAAGGTGACGAACAGGTGGGCGTGGGGCTTCAGCTTGTCCCAGCCGAAGAACATCAGGCCGACGAAGGTCGCTTCCATGAAGAAGGCCATCAGCCCCTCGATGGCCAGCGGGGCCCCGAAGATGTCGCCGACGTAGTGGGAGTAGTAGGACCAGTTCATGCCGAACTGGAATTCCATGGTCAGGCCGGTGGCCACGCCCAGGACGAAGTTGATGCCGAACAGCACGCCCCAGAAGCGGGTGATGGTCCGCCAGATGGGCCTGCGCGTCATCACATAGATGCTCTCCATGATGACCAGCATGAAGGAGAGGCCCAGCGTGAGGGGCACGAACAGAAAGTGGTATAGCGCCGTCAGTGCGAACTGAAGGCGTGAAAGGTCTACGACCGCCAGGTCGATCATGGGCTCAGGCTCCTGACCGCCAGCCCCCATCGACCGGCGTTCTACTATAACCTAAAGCAACGCTCTTGGGCGCGCCTTGATCCGTATCAAAGCTCAAGCGGGACGACTCGCTCTAGACGGCGTTTCGCCCAAGGCTGTTTCGTCACAAGGACGAATTGCCCAATGCGCCTTCGCGCTGGTCTATGTCTGTTCGCGCGGACGGAGCAGGAGAGACGATGACGGCCCAGCCGATCGAAGCAGACGCCGCCCCCGCCCAGTGGCTGAAGGCGGCCCTGTCGCCCCGCAAGCGGATCATGGCCCTGGCCAGCGGACTGGTGATCGCCGACGCGATTCCGGCCGTGGGTTTCGCGGCGGGCCTGGGCCTGGCGGTCGGCGCCCTGCCGCAGGGGATCAGCCATGCCCTGCCCGGCGCCGCCCTGGCCGTCGCCTCGCTGCTGGCGCGCGGCGTCCTGGCCCAATGCGCCACCATCGTCGCCGCCCGCGCCGCCCGCGCCGTCAAGGGCGACCTGCGCCGTCAGGCCCTGAACGGCGCCTTCTCGGGCCGTCTGTCCGACGCCGAAACCATGACCGCGACCCATGAAGGGGTCGAGGCGCTGGACGGCCACGTCTCGCGCTTCCTGCCCGCCCGCATGGCGGCCGCCGTGACGCCCCTGCTGCTCATCGCCGTCGCCGCCGTGGTCAGCCCCTTCACCGCCGGCATCTTCCTCTTCACCCTCGCGCCCTTCGTCATCGGCATGGCCCTGACCGGCATGGCGGCGGGGGCCGAGAGCCGACGTCAGTTTCAGGCGCTGGAACGGCTGTCGGGCCTCTTCCTCGACCGCATCCGCGCCCTGCCCGCCATTCTGGCCTTCCAGGCCGAGCAACAGCAGACGGCGGTGATCGCCCGCGCGTCCGACGATCTGGCCCGCCGCACCGGCAGCGTATTGAAGATCGCCTTCCTCTCCTCGGCGATTCTGGAGTTCTTCTCGGCGCTCGCTGTGGCCCTGGTCGCCGTCTACTGCGGCTTCAACCTGCTGAAGCTGCTGCCCTTCCCCGCGCCGGAGCAGCTGAGCCTGACCCGCGCCTTCTTCCTGCTGGCCCTGGCGCCCGAGGTCTATGCGCCGATGCGCCGCCTGTCCGCCGCCTATCACGACCGGCAGGCCGCCGAGGCCGCCGTGCCCAGCCTGCGGAAACTGACCGACGCCAGCGAGGCCGCCCCGGCCCGACCGCCAGTTCCCGCCAGCGCCCCGGCCATCGCCTTCCGCGACGTGGCCATCGCCTATGAGGCGGGCGCGCCGGTCCTGACCGGCTTCAACCTGGATATCGCGCCCGGGGCCACCGTGGCCCTGCTGGGCGCCAGCGGTTCGGGCAAGAGCAGCCTGCTGCATCTGTTCCTCGGCCTGTCGCCGCTGAGCGGCGGCGAAGTCGAGGTCGGCGAGGTGCGCCTGTCGGAGCATCCCGATCTGACCGCCTGGATCGCCTGGGCGGGTCAGGCGCCGGTCGTGGTCCCCGGAACCCTGGCCGAGAACATCGCTCTGGCGTGGCGAGGGGCGCCGTCCGAGCGCGTGGCCGAGGCCGCCGCCCGCGCGGGCTTCTCCGGCGACCTAGGCCGCGTCATCGACGAGCGCGGCGGCGGCCTGTCCGGTGGGGAGCGACGGCGGCTGGGTCTGGCCCGCGCCTTCCTCAAGCCTGCCCCCGTCCTGCTGCTGGACGAGCCGACGGCCAATCTCGACGCCGCGTCGGAGGCCGCCCTGCTGCCGATCATTCGCGCCGCTGCTGAAGGACGCACCACCCTGATCGCCACCCATTCCGAGGCCGTTGCCGAACTGGCCGACGTCGTGGTGCGGCTGTGAGCGCCGTGACCGCTGCGGGCGTGGCCCGCCTCAAGACCCTGATCCGGGCGCAGGAGCGCCGTCAGGGCACCCGTCTTCTGGCCGCCTCCGTCTGCGCCGCCTTGGTGTCGGCCGCCGCTGTCCTGCTGCTAGGCGTGTCCGGCTGGTTCATCACCGCCTCGGCCCTGGCCGGCCTGGCGGGTCCGCTGGTGGCCCACAGCTTCAACTTCATGGTGCCCAGCGCCCTGATCCGCTTCTTCGCCATCGTCCGAACCGGCGGGCGTTACGGCGAGCGCATCACCGGCCATGACGCGGCGCTCAAGGCCCTTGCCGCGCTGCGCCCGCAGCTGTTCGAGGGCGTCGCGCGCGGCCCCGCGAACCGGGCGCTTACGCTGGCGGGCGGCGAGGCTTCGTCGCGGATGGTGCAGGACGTGGACGCCATTCAGAACCGCTTCGTACGCCTGTCCGCGCCCTGGGGCGCCGCCGCCGGTCTGATCGCCGGCCTCGGCCTGGCTATGGTGACCGGCTGGATGACGGCCCTGGCGATCGCCGTCGCCAGCGTGCTGGGCATGCTGGCCGCCGCTCTCGTCGGTCGCTGGATGGCCGAGCCGGCAGGCCGCGCGGTTCAGGCCGCGTCGGGCGACCTCAAGACCCAGTTCGCCGCCTTCGCCGCCGCCGCGCCGGAGCTTCGGGCCTACGGCGTCAAGGGCTGGGCCGTGGATCGTCTGGCCGAGCGCGGCGCCGTGCTGGAAGGCGCGACCGAGCGTCTGGCCTCGGCCGGGGGCTGGATCATGCTGACCCAGTCGGCCGCCATGGCCCTGGCCGTCGTCGGGGTGATGGCGACCGCCGGGTCCGCCTCCCCGCCCCTGATCGCCCTGGCCATCCTGGCCGCCGTCACCACGGTCGAGAGCGCCGGCGCCCTGCTGACCGCCTTCCGGCACAACGGCGCGGTCGAAGCGGCGGTCGAGCGGCTGGGCGAGTTACTGGAAGAGCCGCCCGCCGCCTCAACCGCCGTCGTTGCGCCGATCCTCGGCCTGCCCTCCGCCGAGCTGACGCTGGCCCCGCCTCAAAGGCTGGCGATCACCGGCCCCTCGGGCGCCGGCAAGACCACCCTGATCGAGCGCTGGATGCATCTGCGCGCGCCCCTGCCCGGCGAAGCGACGCTGGGCGACGTTGACGCCGCCAGTATCTCTCCCGACGCCGCCCGCGCCCTGTTCGCCTACGCCCCGCAACAGGCCGTCCTGCTGGCGGGCAGCGTGCGGGAGAACCTGAAGCTGGCCCTGCCGAGCGCCAATGACGACGCCCTGTGGGTCGCGCTGGAAGACGCTGAGCTGGCGGATCGCATCCGCGCCGCGCCGGCCGGCCTGAACGCGCCCCTGGGCGAGAACGGCGCCCGACTGTCGGGCGGTGAGCGCCGTCGCCTGGGTCTGGCCCGCGCCTATCTGCGTCCGGCCCCCTGGCTGGTGCTGGATGAGCCGACCGAGGGTCTGGACGCCGCCACCGAGGCGCGCGTGCTTGAACGCCTGGCCGCGCGTCTGGAGCGCACCGGACAAGGCCTGATCCTGGTCAGCCACCGCCCGGCGCCCCTGGCCCTGTGCGACCAGCGCCTGAGGGTCACGGGCCTGTCGCCGTCCGGCGCGGTTCAGATGTCTCTGATAGGGGCCCGCGCGGCGGTCTGATCCGCCCGCATTTCTTTGATCTCCATCAAGGCGCAGCCCCCTTGAAAGGGCTTTGCTGGGATCAAAGGAGATATCCCATGCCCGCAGACGTCGTTCCCGTCATCGCCGCCATTGTTTCGGCCTTCCTGGTCTTCATGGCCGTCCTCGGCTTCGCCTCCGTCTGGAGCAACATGGGCGACAAGGCGAAGAACTGAGCATGAAAAAGCGCGCATCCGCCCGGCGGATGCGCGCTTGCTCAAAGAGGTCGGCCAATCAGCCAACCGACGCCGATCAATGGGTGTCGGTCGGTCCGCTTTCATGCCCGGGGATGATGGCCCGGAACAGCAGCTTGTCGATCCGACGATCGTCCATATCCAGCACCTCGACCTCGAACCGGCCCAGTTGAAGGATTTCCCCCTCCTGAGGCAGACGCGACAGGTGGTGCAGCACCAGCCCGGCGACAGTGTGGAAGCTCTCGTGCTCGCCGAAGTCCTCGCCCAGCTCGTCCCCCAGTTCGTCCAGATCGGCCTGGCCATCGACGGCCCATGAGCCGTCCTCGCGCTTGCGGATCGACTGGCCCAGTTCGTCGTGGCTCTCGTTGAAGTCGCCGGCGATCATTTCCAGCAGGTCGGTCGCCGTGACCACACCTTCAAAGGCGCCGTACTCGTCAACGACGAAGGCCATGTGGACCTTGGAGCCCTTCAGGATCTCCAGCGCCTTCAGCACCGAAGTCGACTGCGGGATGAAGGCGGGCTCGGCCACCAGCTTCTCGATGTCATAGACGCCGTCGGTCAGCAGGGCGTCCAGCAGGTCCTTCTTGTGGACCACGCCCAGCGGATTATCGACGTCGCTCTCGCGCGCCACGACGATGCGCGAATAGGGGCAGGTGCGGATTTCCTCGCGCAGCACTTCCTCGGTGTCGTCCAGGGCGATCCAGAAGACCTCGTGACGCGGCGTCATGGCCACGCGCACGGCGCGGTCGCCCAGACGCAGGATCTCCTCGATCATCTCCTGCTCTTCCGGCTCGATCAGACCCGCCGAAGCACCTTCAGCCAGGATGCTTTCCACCTCTTCCTGAGTGACGTCCGAACCGTCGCGGTCCTTGACGCCCATGACCTTGAGGATGCCCGAGGTCGAGGCCGTCAGCAGCAGCACGAACGGCTTCATCAGCAGCGCCATGGTCGAGATCGGCGCGGCCATCTTGGAGGCGATAGCCTCGGGGAAGATCAGCGCCAGACGCTTGGGCACCAGTTCGCCGACGATCAGCGAGACATAGGTGATCAGCACGACCACCAGGGCCGTGGCGAAGAATTGCGAATAGGGGGCGAAGGCCGGGAAGGCGATTTCGAGGATCCGATCCAGCTCGCCCGCGATGGTCGCCTGACCATAGGCGCCCGCCAGAATGCCGATCAGGGTGATGCCGACCTGGACCGCCGACAGGAACTGCGTCGGCTCCTCGGACAGCTTCAGCGCCGCCCGGGCCCCGCGGTCTCCGCGCTCGGCACGGCTTTGAAGCTTGGATTTACGCGATGAAACGACCGCAAGCTCGGTCATGGCGAACAGGCCGTTCAGCACCACAAGCAGCAGCACGACGGCGATAGCGATGGTCAACATCGAAAGGGGAGAAACCCGCGGCGCGGCGCGACAACCGGCGTCCGCACGGCAATAGTAAGGCTGAACATGCGGCTACGCCAGTAATTCATGCGTCCGGCGGCAGGTTCACCACGTCCGGCCGACGCCGACGGAGCCATAGGCCCCTGACTCGGAAGGCCGGGCGCCGTTCTGAACGGTCGCGCAGGCGCTCATGCCGATGATGGTCCCGATGAACAGTCCAAGCCTGATCGCGCGGCGCATTTTATGGTTACCCATTTCCTAACGTCGAAAGCCAACGTCAGGGACCGAGCCCGGTTCCATTCCAGCAGCAGCTTCAGGCGGCGCGCGCCTCGACATGCCAAGCCTCGGCCCCGGCCACGCCCTGGTTGAGCCCGTCGAGCAGGATCTCCAGCGTCACCGGCTTGGCGACCAGGGCGTCGGCCCCGGCCTGCATGGCGCGCTGGTGATGAGCCTCGGTCGTATTGGCCGTCAGCATGACGATAGGCGTACGCTCCAGTTGATGCTTGGCCTCGTGCGCCCGGATCATGGCGATGGCGGTCAGCCCGTCCATCACCGGCATCTGCATGTCCATCAGGATCATGTCGAAGCCGCCGCTCAGGAACTGATCCACGCCCTGCCGCCCGTCGTCGGCGATCGCGATCTGGAAGCCCAGCGGCTCCAGCAGGCAGCGAACCACCATCTGATTGGCCGGGTTGTCCTCGACCAACAGGATCTTCAGGCTGCCGGCGGCCACCTCGACGCTGTCGTCGACGGCGACGGGCTCGTCCAGCCGCTCGATCGGGACGATGACCGTGAACAGGCTGCCCTCCCCCGGCGCGGAGCGGGCCGAAATCTCGCCGCCCATCAGTTCCGCCAGCGACCGGCAGATGGATAGGCCCAGCCCCGTGCCGCCGAACTCGCGCGAGATCGTATCGTCGGCCTGGACGAAGGGATTGAACAGCCGCTCCGCCGTCTCGGCGTCAAAGCCGATCCCCGTATCCTGCACCTCGATCCGCAGGCGATCCCCGCCGGCCCCCGAGGTCAGGTGGACGCGCACCTCCACCCGGCCCGCCGGCGTGAACTTGACCGCGTTCGAGACCAGGTTGGAGACGATCTGGGTGATCCGCCCCCCGTCGCCCAGGACCCGTCCCTTCGCCGTCTCGGAAAACCGTACCGACAGAGCCACGTCCCGCTCCTCGGCCGTCGAGGCCCGCATCTCGACGACGGCGGCTATGTCGGCGCGCAGGTCGAACGGCGCCGGGGCCAGACGGAACTGACCCGCCTGCATCTTGGACAGGTCCAGCATGTCGTCCAGGACGCGACGCAAGGAGTCCCCCGCGCCGCTGATCAGGGACAGCATCTGCGTCTGCCGCTCAGTCAGCGAGGTGTGGGCCAGGGCGGAGGCCAGGCCGAGCACGGCGTTCAGCGGCGTTCGCACCTCGTGGCTGATATTGGCGAAGAAGCGATCGCGCACCTGGGCCGCGCGCCGCGCCTCCTCCTGAGCGATCTCCAGCGCCTTCAACGCCCGGACGTGGTCGGAGACCTCGAAGCGGATCGCCGTATAGGTCTCGGGCCGCCCGTCCTCGTCCAGGTTCGGCACGATGGTGGTGTCGACCCAGTACAGCTCGCCGTTCTTGTTGCGGTTCTGGATCGTGCCCCGCCACACCCCGCCGCTGGCGATCGTGCGATACAGGGTCTGGAAGAACGCGCGGGGATGATGGCCCGAATTGACCAGCCGATGGTTCTGACCGACCAGTTCGTCACGGCTGTAGCCGCTGACGTCGGCGAACTTCTGATTGCAGTACAGAATCTGGCCGGCGCGATCCGTGATGGCCACGATCGCCGCCTCGTCCAGCGCCCCGGACAGGCCCGCGCGACGCGGCCAGTCGATGTCAGTCATGTGCATCCCTTTCACCAGAAAGCGATGCGCCGATAACGCAGCTGCTTCGTTAATATCGCCGTTTTTACAGCATCTTATAGTCAGAACACGGTGAAGTTTGATCCAGGTCAAGCCGCCCCATGACCAAGGCCGAACCGCTTGCCCCAACAGCAAAACGGCCACCGGATTGCTCCGAAGGGCCGCGGCATTATTTGGGGCCTACCGCCCGTTCGGGCTGCTTGAGGCCAGATGCAGAAACGGCCCCCGGATTGCTCCGAGGGCCGCTCTGTACGCTTACTGTTCGGGTCCTGGGACCCGGATCAATCGCTTAGGCGACGATCTTGGACACC
>RCUK01001112.1_pt1 | contig 18437 bp, 17 predicted proteins | sample 2166381 | NCBI WGS metagenome assembly RCUK01 (sample SAMN09932809, study PRJNA488358) | compost metagenome | isolation source: compost soil in an enriched community | place: Germany: Experimental Botanical Garden | reverse complement strand
CTGCAGGACGGCGTGCGCATCACACGCTGGACGATCAACACCGAGGCGCCCGCCTTCGCCGCCAAGGTCAAGGATTGGCCCGGCCGCGTCGACCGCTGGAACATCTATAACTTCACCATCCCGGGCATTCTGATCATGGATTCGGGCATGGCGCCCACGGGCACCGGCGCGCAAGAAGGCCGCCGCGTCGACGCCGCCGAGTTTCGCGGTTGCCAGGCACTGACCCCGGAAACCGAATCGTCCACGCACTATTTCTTTGCGCATCCGCACAACTTTGCCATCGACCGCCCCGAGGTCACCGCATCCATCCACCAAAGCGTGGTCACCGCCTTCGACGAAGACCGAGACATCATCACCGCGCAGCAGCGGTCGCTGTCGCTGGCGCCCGACTTCAAGATGGTGCCGCTGTCGATCGACGCCGCGCTGTCGCAATTCCGTTGGGTGGTATCCCGGCGCGTGGAAGAAGAGCGGGAAGCAGCGTCCGCCGTCATTCCCATCGCCACCGCCCAGGAAGTGGCCTGACATGCGGCCCCTGATCGTCAAGCACATCACGCGCGAGGCGCAAGGCGTCGTGAGCCTGCTGCTGCGCAGTGAAGATGGCGCCAGCCTGCCCGCCTATGAGGCCGGCGCGCATCTTGATGTGGACATGGGCAATGGACTGGTCCGCCAGTACTCGCTGTGCGGCGATCCCACCCAGCGTGACCAGTACCGCCTGGGCGTGGGCCTGTCGCCCCATTCACGCGGCGGATCGCGCCATATCCACGAAGCGGTACGGGTAGGCGACATCCTGCGCGTGGGCGAACCCCGCCAACGGTTCGGCCTGCACGCCCAAGCAGCGGCGCATGTGTTCATTGCCGGCGGCATCGGCATCACGCCTTTCCTGGGCATGATCCTCGCGTGCGAGCGCCGAGGGGAACCCTGGACGTTGCTGTACTGCGCGCGCAGCCGACACCACGCAGCCTTCCTGGAAGATCTGGCGCCATACCCGGATCAAGTGCATCTGCACCTGGACGACGAGCAGGCCGGCGCGCGCTGTGATGTGGGCGCGTATCTGGAACGAGTATCGCGCCCCGCGTCTCACGTCTATTGCTGCGGGCCCGCCTCCTTGATGGACGCCGTGGGTCAAGCTTGTGACGAGCGGCATGTGCCCCGGGCGCATTTTCATACAGAGCGATTTTCGGCCCCGGACCGGGCCCCCGTCGATTCCTCGCCACCGGCCGGTTTCGCCAACCCGGGCGAGCCAGCGTCCCAGAATATCGGCGCCTTCACGCTTGTATTGGCGCGATCAGGCGGCCGTTACACCGTACCGGCCGACAAATCGGTGCTTGAAGTGTTGGAAGACGCCGGCATCGCATGGCCGCATGCGTGCCGTGAAGGGCTATGCGGCAGTTGCGAAGCGGGAGTGCTGTCGGGCACCGTCGACCATCGCGACTACGTCCTCAGTGATGCGCAACGCGAGGGTGGCGCTTGCATGATGGTCTGCGTTTCCCGGGCAAGCGGCGTCTTGGAGCTGGATATTTAGACCCAAGCAGGACGGCAAGACGTGATCCCCAGCGGCGGGGCTAGCTCTCGCGGATCAGCGTCGTCGAAAACTCGTAGCGTCCGGCCGGATGATGCGAGCAGGACACTTCGACGATATGGCCGGCCTGGTCCTTGTAATGCCGCAGGATGAACAGGCCCGGCGATTCCGGCGCCGCGTCCAGTTCACGCGCCACCGCGGCGGGCAAGGCGCACGCGGATATCGTCTGCTCGACGGACGCGATGCGCCTGCCGTAGTGTTCTTCGATCAGTTCCGACACCAGGCGGTCGGGATGTTCCCGCGCCAGCTTGCGTACGCCCTTGTAGTGCGCGTCCACGTACAGTTCGGTCCACACGACCGGCGGTTGCCCTTCGGCGCCCCGGGTGGATGAGAACTTCAACCAGCGGGTGCCCGGCCCCACCCCCAGCTGCACGGCCAGTTCCACGTCCACCACCACTTCCTGAATCTGGCGGATGCTGCGCGGCGTGCGCGCGGCCAGTTGCACCAGGTCTTCCAACGAGCGCAGCGACTGGCTGAAACCCGCCTTGGACCGGGCGGCGATGACCTCCGTACCGCTGCCCCGACGGCGCGCGATCAGGCCCAGGTCCTGCAACTGCCGCAGGGCGGCGCGGACGGTATGGCGGCTGGCCTCGAATTCTTCGGCCAGGGCGTTCTCGGCGGGCAACACCGTGCCCACGGGATAGACCTCGGCCGCGATGCGTCGCGCCAATTCTTCCGAGATGCGGGTGTACAGCGTGATGGACATGGCAAGGGGGGAAATGACGACACCCCGCATTCTATCTGCTGCCCCGGCGCCGCCCGGATCTACGGGTAATCCCCGGCGTTGACGTCCCCTTTTGCGCCTGCTTAAATGTACGTACAACTTTTATAGAGCGTACATTTATGCCCGTTTCCGTCCTTGAATCCGCCTTGTTCAAAAACATGTTCGGCACCGCCGCGATGCGAGCGGTGTTTGACGATGCCGCCACGGTGCGGCGCTATGTCGAAACAGAGGTGGCGTTGGCCCGCGTGCAGGGCAAGCTGGGCATCATCCCCGTCGCGGCGGCCGACGCCATCGCGGCGCGCGCCGACGCCGCCGCCCTGGACATGGACGAACTGCGCGCCGAAACCGAGATCGTCGGCTACCCCATCCTGCCGCTGGTACACCAGTTGTCGCGCCAGTGCGGCGCGGAAGGCGAATACCTGCATTGGGGCGCGACCACGCAAGACATCATGGACACCGCCACCGTCCTCCAGGTGCGCGATGCCTTGAAAATCATCGACGACGACCTGACGGCGCTGGACGGCATCCTGGACGCGCTGGCGTTGCGGTATCGCGATACGCCGATGGCCGGCCGCACCCACCTGCAACACGCGCTGCCGATCACCTTCGGCTACAAAGCCGCTGTCTGGCTGCTGATGGTGCGCCGCCATCGTGAGCGCCTGGCGCAACTGCGCCCGCGCGTGCTGATCGGCCAGTTTGGCGGCGCGGCCGGCACGCTGGCCTCGCTGGGCGAACAGGGCTTGGCGGTGCATGCGGCGCTGATGCGGGAATTGGATCTGGGCGCCACGCCCATCACCTGGCACGTAGCCCGCGACGGCTTGGCCGAGACCGTGCAATTTCTTGCGCTGGTGGCCGGCTCGCTCGGCAAGATCGCCGTGGACATCATGCTGATGATGACGAACGAACTGGGCGAAGCCTTCGAACCCTTCGTGAAGGGTCGCGGCGCGTCCAGCACCATGCCTCAAAAGCGCAATCCGATCTCGTGCGAACTGATGTGGAGCGCATCCAAGACGGTGCGCCAACATGCCGGCCTGGCGCTGGACGCCATGCTGCAAGACTTTGAACGCGCCACGGGACCGTGGCACATCGAGTGGTCCGCCGTGCCGGAAGCCTTTGTGCTGACCGCGGGCGCGCTGCATCAGGCGCGCTTCATGCTGGGCGGGCTGGAGGTGGACACGGCCCGCATGGCAAGCAATCTGGACCTGTCGGGCGGGCTTATCGTGGCCGAAGCCGTGATGATGGGCCTGGCCCCGCACATCGGCCGCCAGACCGCGCACGACGTTGTCTATGACGCCTGCCGCATCGCCGCCACCACGCGCGGCCGCCTCGCCGATGTCCTGAAAAAAGATGCGCGGGTCACGCAGCGCCTGGCCGACGACGCTATCGAACGCCTGTGCGACCCCGCCAATTACCTGGGGGCTGCCCCCAAGATGGTGGACCAGGTGCTGGCCCACCCCTACACCGGGCCAGCCTGACCGGCAGCCTTTTCTGATTCATAAAAAGACAGCAGCACAACGGAGACAAGTCATGAAGAACTGGATGGCGGCATTGACCGTCGCGGGCGCGTTCGCCCTGCCGATGGGCGCGCAAGCGCAAGACAACTACCCTACTCGAGCCATCACCTGGATCGTTCCCTTTGCGGCGGGCGGCCCCACCGACGCCATGGCGCGCAACGTAGCGAACCGCGTTGCGCAGGAACTGAAGCAGACCATCCTGATTGAGAACGTGGGCGGCGCGGGCGGCACCATCGGCGCGGCCAAGGCCGCCAAGTCCGCGCCCGACGGCTACACCTTTCTGGTGGGGCATATCGGCTACATGGCGGCGGCGCCCTCGCTGTACGCGCGCTTGCAATACGACCCCGTGAAAGACTTCCAGGCCGTATTCCGCTTCCCCGATACGCCGCTGGTGCTGCTGGTGGGCGAATCATCCCCCTACAAATCCATGTCGGAACTGATCGACTACGGCAAACAGCACCCCAGCAAGCTGAACTTCAGCAACGCGGGCGTGGGTTCCACCTCGCACCTGGTGGCGGCCATGTTCGCCAGCCAGGCCGGCATCACCATCACGCCCATCGCCTACAAGGGCGCGGGGCCGGCGCTCAACGACCTGATGGGCAATCAGGTGGACGCCATGTTCGACCAGACCAATACCGCGTTGCCGCAGACGCAGGGCGGCAAGGTGCGGGCGCTGGGCCTGACCTCCGCCGACCGCATGCCGCAGTTTCCTAACGTGCCCACGATGGCCGAAAAAGCGATACCGAACTTCCAGGTGTCCACGTGGTACGGCTTGTATGCGCCCAAGGGCACGCCCGACAAGGTGGTGCAAACGATGTACCAGGCCTGGCAGAAGGCGCTGGCGGACACCGCGTTCACCGGAAAGATGGTGGAACAGGGCATCAAACTGCTGCCCGACGATCAGTACGCGCCCGCCGCCTTCCAGCAGTTCACCGCCGACGAAGGCCAGCGCTGGGCGCAGGTGATCAAGCAAGCCGGCATCACCTTGCAGTAAGGATCAGCCACCATGCGCGTCGTCGCTGCCACGGATATTGAATCGAGCATTGCCGACGCGCTGCAGGCCATCAGCCACACGCATCCGGCGGACTTCGTGCAAGCCCTGAAGGCGGCGCACGCGGTCGAGAGCAAGGCGGCCGCCCGCCATGCGCTACTGCAACTGCTGATCAACAGCAAGCTCAGCGCGCAGGCCCGCCGGCCCGTCTGCCAGGACACGGGTGTGGTGCACATTTACGTCAGCATGGGGATGGATGTACGCATCCACCATGACGGCCCGGGACCCACGCCCAGCCTGCAAACCATCGCCAACCGGGGCGTCGCCCGCGCCTACGGCTGCGCCACCAATCCGTTGCGCGCGTCGATGATTCAAGACCCGCTGGGCGCGCGCCGCAACACCCGCGACAACACGCCCGCTGTGCTGCAAGTCGACCTGGTCGAGGGCGAGGAACTACGCTTGACCGTCGTCGCCAAGGGCGGCGGCGGGGATGCCAAGACGCGCTACGCGATGCTCAACCCCAGTGACTCCATTGCGGATTGGGTCGTGTCGCAGTTGCCGGGCATGGGTGCGGGCTGGTGTCCGCCCGGCGTACTCGGCCTGGGCATCGGCGGCACGCCTGAACAGGCCGTGGCCCTGGCCAAGCGCGCCTTGTTTGCGCCCATCGACATGGCGCAACTGCTGGCGCGCGGCGCCAGCAAGCCCGACACCGGCGACGCCAGCGCACCCGCCCCCCTTACGCCCGAAGAACAGCTACGCACCGAGGTCTACCAACGGGTCAACGCGCTGGGCATCGGCGCACAGGGCCTGGGCGGCGACACCACGGTGCTGGACGTGAAGGTCGCCACCGCGCCCTCGCACGCCGCGTTGCTGCCGGTGGCGCTCGTACCCAACTGCGCCGCCACGCGCTTTGTGTCCTTCGACATGCCCGCTGCCGGCCCCGCGCAATTTCCGCCGCCCGACCCCGCAACCTGGGACGGCATCCCGGACGCGCTGCCGACGCAGGAAGGCAGACGGGTGAATCTGGACACGCTGACACAAGCCGAAGTCTCCACCTGGGCGGCCGGTGAAACGCTGTTGCTGTCGGGCAAGCTGTTGACCGGGCGCGACGCCGCCCACAAACGCATGGCCGACCTGCTGAACCAGGGCGCACCCTTGCCGGTGCCGCTGCGCGGTCGCGCGCTTTACTACGTGGGGCCGGTCGACGCCGTCGCGGGCGAAGCCGTGGGGCCGGCAGGACCGACCACCGCCACACGCATGGACAAGTTCATGCCGCAACTGCTGGCCGAAACCGGCCTGCTGGTGACAATAGGCAAGGCGGAACGAGGCCAGGTAGCCATCGATGCCATCAAACAGCATGGCGCCGCGTACTTGAGCGCGGTCGGTGGCGCCGCCTATCTTGTGGCGCGGTCCATCACGTCGTCGCGCGTGGTGGCGTTCGCGGACCTGGGCATGGAGGCCATCCATGAATTCGAGGTGCGCGACATGCCGGTCACGGTTGCGGTGGATGCCCAGGGCAGAACGACGCATGCGGTCATCAACATTAGGGTGCAGCGGTAAACACTTTGTGGCAGCATGCCGATCCATGCAGCCGGAGCAGGCAGCCGAAGCAGGCAAACCGCGCGGCTCGCGCCCCACCACCACGGAGTGTCACTCGTATGAAACTGAAGGCCTTGACCCTGGGTATTCTGATTGCCGGCGCAGGCGCTGCACAGGCGGCGACGGTAAAGGAAGTTTTCAACGGCGCCATGCTGGGCACGGATCAGCGTTATTTTGAGTCGATCGCCGGCGTGCCCCGCGAATCCTCCGGCAACGACCACGTCTTCGTCGTGCAGAACTGCCAGATCACGGCCACCATCGGCAACGGCAAGGTGTCCGCGCTGCGCATGGAATTGGCCAAGGGCTGCGAGGCCGACCTGCGCAGCTTCATCGGCGAAGATGCGCCCCGCGCCGGGCAGACGATCACCCCCGGCGTATTTGGCCGGGGCCAGCGCTACACGGCCGACTGCCTGACGCAGTGCGGCAACGCGGCGGACCCGTCGGCCTTTGCGCTGTGGACGGCACCGCGCTCGTCGGGCGGCGTGGAAGTCTTGATGGAAATGGTGCTGGCCGGCGACAAGGCGCTGGACGCCGCCGACCAATGGGAAGCCCAGATGAAAAAGGCCGCGGGCGAGGACTACGTGCTGAACACCAAGTTCAACTGCGAAACCCGCTTCGACGACGCAGCCGCTGCCGCGTTCCAGGACGTGCCGGTCAACGCCATCACGATCGGCTACGGCTTGCCGACACAACGTTGCCGATAAAGCACCGCCGATAAAGTGGTCTGGTGGTATCCAGAAATGTGGCCTGAATAGACCCACCACCCCCGCCCTACACTTTGCGCTTTCCGTTCCGGCCGGCAGTCTTTTGATGCCGGCCGAGCTTCTTCAAAGTGTGGAGTGATTTCATGAGCCCATCGCCGGCCGGCCTGCGCGCCGCCGACTTTTTCTCGCCGACGGTCGCGGCGCTTATTTCCGTGCTGGTCAATTACGGCGGCACATTCGTGCTGGTGTTCCAGGCGGCCGAACTGGCTGGTCTGACGCCGGGGCAGACCGCGTCGTGGGTCTGGGCGGTTTCCGTGGGGGTGGGCGTCACGGGCGCTTGGCTCAGCTTTCGCTACAAGGAACCGATCATCACGGCGTGGTCTACGCCCGGGGTCGCGTTCCTGGCCACGGTGATGCCGTTCACGCCCTATGGCGAAGTGATCGGCGCCTATATCGTTTCCGCGCTGGGCTTTGTGGTGCTGGGCATGTCGGGCGCCTTTGAAAAGCTGGTCCGCCTGATTCCCGGCGGCATCGCGGCGGGCCTCCTGGCCGGCATTCTGCTTCAGTTCGGCGTCAATGCCTTCGGCGGCGCCAGCGTCGACCCGCTGCTTGTGATCGTGCTGGTGATTACCTACGCGCTGCTCAAGCGGTTCACGTCACGCTTCGCCGTGGTCGGCATTCTGGTGATCGGGCTGGCGATGCTGATACTGCAAGGCCGCATCGACTTTTCCGCCGTCCACCTGAGCCTGGCCACGCCCGTATTCGAGATGCCCAGGTTTTCGCTCAATGCCTTGCTGGGGGTGGCGCTGCCCTTGTTCATCATCACGCTGACGGGACAATACATGCCCGGCATGCTGGTGCTGCGCAACGACGGCTTCAAGACCAGCGCCAACCCGATTCTGGTGACCACGGGCTTGGGCTCGTTGCTGATGGCCCCGTTTGGCGCGCACGCCTTCAATGTGGCCGCGATCACCGCCGCCATCTGCACGGGCCGCGACGCGCATGAAGATCCGCGCAAGCGCTACATCGCGGGCCTGGCTTGCGGCGTGTTCTACATCCTGGTGGGCACGTTCGGCGTCACACTGGCCACGCTGTTCATGGTGCTGCCCAAGGCGTTCATCACCACGCTGGCGGGGCTTGCGTTGCTGGGTGCGATTGGCGGCAGCCTGGCCAACGCCATGGCCGATGCCCGCACTCGCGAGACCGCGCTCATCACCTTCCTGGCTACCGCCGCGAATGTGACCATGCTGGGCGTGGGTGGCGCGTTCTGGGGGTTGGTGGCCGGCCTGACGGCGCACCTGCTGATTCACGGCGGACACCGCACGTTGGTCGGCAGCCCGGCCAAGCCTTAGGCGCGGCGGGTGGTCATTACGGCGCCGCTTCTGCCGCTACCGACCTGCCGCCGCTACTGCCGCAGCAACAAGGCCTTGCGCAATCGCAGCACCGCCGTCTCGATCTCGTGCTCCGCCAGCGACGCATACCCCAACAGCCATCCTTCCAGCCGGTCCGCGCCCGCATACAGGCGGCTGATGCCCGGCAGCACCAGGCCGGCGTCGGCCGCTTGCCGGATGGTCTTGGCTTCGGACCATCCCGGCTGCAACAAGCACGGCACCTGTAGTCCACCGGGCGGCTTCACAGCGGTGGCGATGCCCGCCAGATGCCGGCCGATCGCATCCAGCATGCACGCCCGGCGCGCCGCGTACAGCTTGCGCATCGCGCGCACGTGCGCGTTGTAGTGCCCGTCTTCCATGAAGCGCGCCAGCGTCAGTTGCTGCACCTGCGGCGTGTGGCCGTCCATGATGCTGCGCGCACGCGCGAAGGCGCTGACCAGACCGGGGGGCAATGCCATGTACCCCATACGCAGTCCGGGATACAGCGTCTTACTGAAGGTGCCCAGATACAAAGTCCGTTGAAACTGGTCCACGCCCTGCACGCAGGCGGTCGGCACGCCGTCGTAGTGGAATTCGCTGTCGTAGTCGTCTTCGATGATCCACCTGCCGTGCTCGTCGGCCCAGCGCGTCAGCATCAAGCGGCGTTCCAACGACAAGGTAGCGCCTGTTGGATACTGATGCGACGGCGTCACGTAAACGCAGTTGGCGCCGCTTTGGTCATCGCGCAGCAGGTCCATGCGGATGCCTTGCGCATCCACGTCGATCGGCACGATGCGGGCCTGCGCGGCTTCGAACGCCTTGCGGGCGCCGAAGTACCCGGGGTTCTCCATCAGGATGGGGCCGTCCGCGTCCACCAGCAATTGCGCGCACAGGTACAGCGCTTGCCGGGTGCTGCTCAACACCAGAATCTGGTCCGCCGTCACGCTGGCGCCACGCTCCAGGTTCAGGTAGGCGGCAATCGCGCGGCGCAGCGGTTCCGCGCCTTGTGGGTCGCCGTGCAGCAACGCGCTGGCGCGGTGGCCCTTCACGACCTGGCGCTGCAAGCGTTCCCAGACTTCGGTGGGAAAAGTGCGCGTTTCGGGCAGGCCGGTGGCGAACGCCTTGACGGCCTGATGGTCCGCCACGCCGCCGCTGTCATGGATCTTCTTGCCACGCTGGCTCAAGCCCGCCCCGGCCTGCGCTGCCAGGTTCGGCGTGCCGGCGGCGCGGCGCGGCCGCATGCCCAGGCCCGCCGCGCCTTGCAGCACCGCGCCCACCGTGTCGGACACATAGCTGCCCGAGCCCTCGCGCCGGACGATGTAGCCATCACGGTGCAACTGCACATAGGCGTTTTCGACGGTATCGCGCGCGACCCCCAGGGAAAGCGCCAGCCCGCGCGTGGCGGGCAGTTTCACGCCCGCGCCCAAGGCCCCATCCAGGATCAACGCGCGTAATGCCCGCTGGATGCGCTGGTGCAGATCAAGACGCTGAAACTCGGCGTCGCCCATCCGCATCTTGAGCGTATCGAGCTCAAACGTTTTCGACGTGTGCTGCGGTCTCGTTGCCATGCCAGGGTGCCAATCGGGGAAAAGGCGTCAACTTTACCCCGCCGCTGGCCATCGGATCATGCCGCAGCGTACTTCCCGCCCTACCGCCCAGCCGGAATCGATCAGGGCGCTACCTGATAGCCGCGTTGCTGCATGCAGGTGGCATAGGCGGATGACGCCTGGCTCGCGTCTTGCCTGTCCTCGCGGCGGTCCTGGCGCTGGCGCGAGCCGCCCACGACCGCGCCGGCCACGGCCGCGTCCTTCGCCTGGTTTTGTCGGTATTCCTGCTTGACGTCGTCGTCCACGCGGTCGTAGGCCTCTTCATGTTGCCGGCCGCGTGCGCCGGCCACCGCCGCACCCGCCACCGCGCCTGTCGCGGCGCCTCGGGCACGGCCGCCCGACGGCGTGCTGTCCGCGCTGCTGGTGCCGCCGGACTGCGCCTGGCACGCGGCGATGTCCTGTTGCATGAGTTCGGAAGACTGCCCTTTCAATGGCGTGACGGTTTGTGCCGTGGCGCTGAAAGCCAGCGTCGAGAGCAGAAAGGCAGCGCAGGGAATGATGGATTTTTTCATTGATATCTCCACACTAGCGGTGAGTAAACCCTGGAGTTTTCAATGTAGCCCCGCCTACCGCGCGGGTGCGTGTGGCGGGATACCCAAGATTGGGTATGGCGCATTGGTCGGCACGCGCCAGCAAACACCAGCAAATGCCAGCAAGCGCCATGCCTGCCACGCACAGGCAACACGGCCGGCTTCGCGTGCTAGCCTCACGCTATCTCCCGCCCCACTTCCAGAGATGAAATCCTTTCTCCAGTCCGAGAAATTCCTGCTGCTGGCGTTCGCCGTTGCCGCTGCGGGATACGCGCTTGATACGCAGCTAGGCGGCTACGGAAAGCTGGTCAGCACGATAGAAACGGTGGTGTTGATAAGCGCAATTCTTTGCGCATCGCTAAGCGTGGCGCGCCACGCCGAACGCATCGCGCAAAGGCTGGGCGACCCTTACGGCAGCATGATCCTGACGCTGTCGGCGGTCTTGGTGGAAGTCATCGTGCTGGCCATCGTCTCGTCCAAGGGCGGCTCGCCCACGCTGGTGCGCGACAGCATCTATTCCGCCGTCATGCTGGACATCAACGGCATCCTGGGCGTAGCGGCGCTGATCGGCGGATTCAAGCACGGCGAACAGGCCTACAACGATGATTCCGCGCGCACCTATAGCGTGATGATTCTGACCGCGGTAACGGTGTCGATGATCATCCCCGAATTCGTGCCCATGCCGGACTGGCGTGCGTACAGCGCCTTCACCATCGTGGCGATGCTGCTGCTGTACGGCGTGTTCCTGCGCATGCAGACCGGCCCGCATAGCTACTTTTTCAGCTACAGCTATCCCGAGAAAAAAACGCGCCGCAACCTGCCCGCCGCAAGCCCCGGCAGTTGGCGCCCGTCAGCAGCGGTGATGGCGGCCGGCATCATTGCGGTGGGCGCCCTGGCCGAACTGATGTCGCATTCGCTGGACCGCAGCCTGAAGGGCGTGGACGTGCCCATCGGCCTGGTGGCGCTGATCGTGGCGGGCATTTCGGCGGCGCCGGAGATGCTGACCGCGCTGCGCGCCGCCCTGGCCAACCGCATGCAGTCGGTCGTGAACATTGCGCTGGGCGCTTCACTGTCCACGGTGATCCTGACCGTGCCCGCCATGGAAGCCATGGCCTTGATCTCCGGCCAGCGCATCAACATGGCGATGACGCCCTTACAGACCCTAATGATGCTGGTGACGCTGCTGGTGGCCGCCATCAACCTGAACGACGGCCAGACCAACGCCATTGAAGGCATGACCCACTTCGTGCTGTTCGGCACGTTTCTGATGCTGTTGGGGCTGGGTCTGTAGGCGCGCGCCGTCGCCTATGGAACACGCCGGCGCTTTCGACTTGAATGCCGCGCGCATCGCACGCCCCGCCAGCTCGAACAGTTTTCGCGCAGCCGGCGTCAGGCCCAGCATGTGGATGCACGCATGGACCATGCCGGGCAATCGGTGTGTGTCGGCCGCCACGCCGCCCTCGCGCAGGCGCTGCGCATAGGCTTCGCCTTCATCACGCAAGGGGTCGTATTCGCTGACCAGCACCGTGGCGGCGGGCAAGCCCGCCACCGTCTGCACGCGCAGCGGCGACGCATAGGGCGACGCGCCATCCGATTCGTTCAGCAGGTAGGTAAACCAGCAGTACCGCATGGTCTCTTCGGTCATGAAAAAATTACGGCCGTAGTCTTGGTAGGACTGCGCGGTGAACGCATAGTCCATCACGGGATAGAACAGCAGTTGGTGGGCGACTGCCGGCCCCACCCTGTCGCGCGCCATGATCGCTGCGGCGGCCGCCAGGTTGCCGCCCGCGCTGTCTCCGCAAACAGCGATGCGCTGCCTGTCGATGCCCAGCATGTCGGCGTTGAAGCTGACCCATTGCAGGCCGGCGTACACGTCTTTGACCGCCACGGAAACCTTGTGCTTGAACGCCAGCCGGTAATCCACCGAGTACACCTTGCAGCGGGTGGCGTTGGCCAAGGCACGACACGGGTTGTCGTACAGATCAAGCGAACTCCGGAACCACCCGCCACCGTGCGCGAACACGATGGCGGGCATGGACTTCTTTTTCCCGCATCTGGCTGGCGTATAGGCCCTGATCCGCAACGGCTGCCCGTCGTGGCACGTCGCCTGCAAGTCAGCGACGGCATCCACGGCTTCTGTTTCGCCTTGCAGCGCGCGCAGCCTGACTTCGGTCGCGGCGCGGATCTCTTGCAGCACCATCGGCGTGGACAGGCTGGATAGCTTGACCAAGAAAGCGCTGATGTGAGGGTCGACGGCCATGATCAGGCCTCCCGCGATGGTTGTTGGTCAGCGGCGGCCCGCGTCGCTGTCCTGCGCAAGCGACGCGGTCGGGGCCGCCTGACACGTTTCAGGTCAGCGCCATCCCACCATCCACGCGCAGGACGACGCCGGTAATGAAGCTGCTGTCATCCGACGCCAGGAACAAGGCGGCGCGCGCCAGTTCATCCGGGTCCGCCATCCGGCCCAGCGGTATGGCCGAGGCCATGCCTTGCTCGAAGGCTGCACGATCGGCGTCCGCCACGCCCAGCTTTTCCAGGATGGGCGTATCGGTGGGGCCGGGGCTGAGCACGTTGACGCGGATCTTCCTGCTCTTGAACTCCAGGGCCCAGGCGCGCGCAAAGGCTTCGACGGCCGCTTTGGAACCGGCGTAGACCGCGTGGTTTTCCAACACCTTGGCGCTGGCGATGGAGCTGGTCAGGATGATGCTGCCGCCATCGCGCATGACCGGCAACGCCTTCGTCACGCCGAAAAACAGCGCCCGCGTGTTGACGCCGAACTGGCTGTCGTAGCTGTCCACGCTGACCGCCTCCGACGGCTCGATATGGTTCATGCCGGCGTTGGCCATGTAGATGTCAATGGCGCCGAAGTGCTTGCGTACTTCGGACACCAGGCGGTCATGCGTGGCCAGATCGCCCACATCGCCCACCACGCCAAAGGCGGATGCGCCAAGCGCGGCCACGGCATGGTCCACGGCCCCTTGCCGCCGCCCAAGAATCGCGACGCGCGCGCCTTGGGCGATAAAGGCCTGGGCCGTGGCAAACCCGATGCCGCTGTTGCCGCCCGTGATGACGGCTGTTTTTCCCGCAAGCTTCTTCATGTGTGTTCCTTCATTGATATCAACGGGCGGCGCGGCGCTTAGAAGTCCCAGATGACGGGCACCCAGCGGTAGGCGTCCCCTTCCACCGCGATCCGGCCAACGGAGGGGAACGGCAAGTGCGCGGCCACCAGCAGCCCACGGTTCTGCACCAGTTCCTCGAACAGGCCGATGCGCACGCGGGCCGACGTCTCGGGGTCATGCTCAAAGCCGTTGTGCCAATCGGGATGGTCAAAACCCACGGGGAACATGGCGTCGCCGGCAAAGGTCAGGCGTTCGCCGCCCGACACCAGGTCGACGACAGAATGCCCCGGCGTATGGCCACCCGTGACGCGCACGAAGACGCCCGGCGCGACTTCATGCTTGTCCTGGAAGATGTGCAGGCGGTCGCGGTATTCGTTGTAGAAAGCGGTGGCGGTGGTCTTGAGCACCGCCGGCACCGGGTTGGGCATGACGGTTTGCGAGAAATCAGGCGAGGTCCAGAATTCAACTTCAGCCGCCGACACGTGGATGCGCACGTCCGGGCGCAAGCGCTTCTTTACGTCGTCGACCAAGAGGCCGCCCACGTGGTCCATGTGCATATGCGTGATGATCACGTCGGTGACCGACTCCAGGGCGATGCCGGCGGATTCCAGGCGTTGCGGGAACATCCCCGCACGCGGAAAGCCGGGAAACTGCCCGCCCAGGCCGGCGTCGATCAAAATGGTCTGCTTGCCGCTGCGCGCCACCATCACGTTCAAGGGCCAGTCGAAGGCGTCGGGCGGCATGAACATGTAGTCCAGCCAATTCGCCAGTTCGGCGGGGTCGACGTTGGTGGCCATGGTTGAGGTGGGCAGCGGCAGCACGCCGTCGCTGACGACCATTGCGTCGATATCGCCCACTTGCACGGCATAGCGGGACGGAACCAGATCCACCGGCTGGTGGGGGTTGGCTTGTTGGATGTTGTCGGTGGCAAACATGGCAAATCTCCTGAGGGGCGGCCGGGCCGGCCGCAATGAGGAAGGGCTGAAAAAAGGCGGTGAAGGACAGCGGTGAAGACGATCCGTCGCGCGATCAGGCGCGCAGGAAGGCAAGCAGGTCGGCGTTGATGCGGTCTTGCATCGTGGCGGTCAGGCCGTGCGGGGCACCCGGGTAATAGAGTTCCTTGGCGTGCTTGACCAACCGCGCGGCCTTCTTGGCGGAGTCGTGCAGCGGCACGATCTGGTCGTCTTCACCGTGCATGAACAGGGTCGGCACGGTGATCTTCTTCAGGTCTTCCGTGAAGTCCGTTTCAGAAAACGCCTTGACGCATTCGTAGGCGTTCTTCTGACCGCTTTGCATGCTCCACAGCCAGAACTGGTCCAGCATGCCCTGCGACACCTTGGCGCCGTTGCGGTTGGCGCCGTAGAAGGGCACGGCCAGCTCTTTGTAGAACTGCGAGCGGTCGCCGGCCACGCCCTTGCGGATGCCGTCGAACACTTCGATGGGCTGGCCGCCGGGGTTGGATGCCGACTTCACCATCACTGGCGGCACCGCGCCGATCAGCACAGCGCGCGCGACACGCTTGGCGCCGTGGCGGCCGATGTAGCGCACCACTTCGCCGCCGCCCGTGGAGTGGCCGACCATCGTGATGTTCTTCAGGTCCAACGCCTCGATCAACTGCGCCAGGTCATCGGCATAGGTGTCCATGTCGTTGCCGGACGAGGGTTGCGCCGACCGGCCGTGGCCGCGACGGTCATGCGCAATGACGCGAAAGCCGTTCTGCGCCAGGAAGTGCATTTGCCCATCCCAAGCATCGGCGTTCAGCGGCCAACCGTGCGAGAACGTGACGACCGGGCCGTCGCCCCAGTCCTTGTAGTAAAGCTGCGTACCGTCCTGCGTGGTGAAGGTGCTGGATGTCATGGGTGTGCCTTGGGTGGATTGCGGGTTGCTTTGGCTGAGTTGCGAACTGGCTTGCGCGCCAAGCGCGAAAGCGCTGGTCGCCAGCGCTGCGCTGCCGGCAAGCAGAGTGCGGCGGGTGGCGTTATGGGTGTCGTTCATGAGTGCCCCTTGGGTGAAAAAAAGATGACGAGGGCATCGTAGGACTGGCCCCCAAGGCGCGGTAGGTCCTCGGCGGGAAGCGCACTGTTGTGTCGTTGACACCAATGCGACGCGACCGCGAATTGTTGTCGCGCGCACAACACCATGCGTCCTTCGCCACGTCTACCGCGCAGCGCGCCGTCCCTCTAGCATGGGTCCGTCGTTGCAGGACACGGACCGCGCAAGCGCTTCCGCCGCAGCGCCTGATCCCTCCACTTCCCCCATGACGAGGCGAAGAATCGTGAAGACAGATCGTTACGCCACCTCCACCAAAACGTCCCATGCCGCCGCATGAATGGATCGCGCAATACGGCGCGCTATTGGTCTTTCTTAACGTGCTGGGCGCGTCGCTGGGCCTGCCCCTGCCCGTCATGCCGACGCTGATCGCCGTGGGCGCCTGCCATGCCGTGCAGCCGGCCGGTTCGTGGGTGGCGGCCATGCCGCTGTGCTTGATGCTTGGCGCGGCCGTCGTGGCGGGCGTGCTGGCGGACCTGGTCTGGTATGTAGGCGGCGTGCGCTATGGTCCCCGCACGCTGAACACCGTGTGCAACCTGACGTTGTCGCGCGATGCTTGCGTCACGAAGACCGAGAAGTTCTTCGGCCGCTGGGGCGTGCGACTGCTGTTCGTGGCGCGCTTCGTGCCCGGTCTGTCGTTAGTGGCCGTGCCGCTTTGCGGCGCCATGGGGGTGCGCCTGCGGTCCTTTATCTGGCACGACTGCGTGGGCGTGGCGCTGTGGGCATCGGTGGGGCTGGTGCTGGGCGCCAGCTTCGCGGCGCAAATCCATCAACTGTTGGCTGCGTTGTCGGCGGTGGGTGGGCAGGCGCTGATCGTGCTTGGTGTACTGGCGGCGGCGTATCTGGCGTACCGCTGCGCACGGCGCGTGCGCCGGTCCCGGGCGCAAGGCAAACCGCCCATTGGCACGCTTTGACGTGGCGGCCGGACATGACAACCATGCCCGCACGCGGACGTATCGCGCTTGTCGCTACCTGCGCGCTGCGGCAAAATACGTGGCTTCACGCCTCCCTTCCCCGGGCGTTGGCTACCCCCATGACCGACTCCGCGTCCCTCTTCGAGTGTCACCGCCCCCGCCTGTACGCCATTGCCTATCGCATGCTGGGCGCGGTGGCCGAGGCGGAAGACGTGGTGCAGGAAGCGTGGCTGCGTTGGCACGGCGCCGACCGCGACGCGGTGCAGAACGCCGAAGCCTGGCTGGTCACGGCCACCACGCGCCTGTCCATTGACCGCCTGCGCGCCGCCAAGGCCGAACGCGCCCATTACACCGGCGTCTGGCTGCCCGAGCCCATGCTGATGGCCGCGCCGCCCTCCACCCCTGAACAAATCCACGAGTTGGCCGACGATGTGTCGGTGGCGTTTCTGTTCATGTTGGAACGCCTGACACCCGACGCCCGCGCGGCGTTCCTGATGCGCGACGTGTTTGACGCCGACTACGAAGACATCGCGCAGACGCTCGACAAGACCCCGGCCGCCATCCGCCAACTGGTGCGACGCGCCAGGTTGCAGCTGCGCCAGGGCGCCCCGCGCGAAATGGTCCCGCGCGCCACGCTGCAGCGCCTGCTGCTGACCTTTGCCGACGCCATGCAGCGCAGCGACTTCCACGGCCTGCATGCCTTGTTGAGCGATGACGCCGAACTGATCGGCGACGGTGGCGACAAGGTCACAAGCTTTGCCAGCCTGGTGGGCGGCAAGCGCCTGGCGCAACTGTTCTACGCGGGCAAGCGCCGCTACCGGGATTCCTTGCGCGTTGACGTGGTGCAGGTGAACGGGCAATGGACGCTGCTGCGCTTCATTGATGGCCAGCTTGAATCCGTGCAGTCCTACGAGACGGATGGTGAACGCCTGACGCGGGTGCTGGTGCAACGCAATCCCGACAAACTTGCGCGCATCGCGGCCGCGCTGGCGCGGCAAGGCTGATCGCCAGCATCCGCCGTGGGGCGTAGGGACTTCGCGCCGGGCGTTGTTGCATGACGGGCAACATGGTGGTCCCTCGATCAGGCCTACCGCCGCGCGGACGGCACTTCTACGATGGGCATGTCATTACTCCACCAAGGACACGCCATGTCGAAGATCACGAAGTTCGGGTTGCCGTTACTCGCCGCCGGCGCGCTGCTGAGCCCGCTTGCCCATGCCGCGGCCCCGGCGAACCCCGCCAAGCCCGCCGACGCCATCGTCACGGAACTCATGACGAAACCCCTGCCGGATATTCCCGGCAAGGATGCGGTGATGATCACGGTGGACTATCCGCCCGGCGCGGTCGACCCCGTCCACCGCCACGACGCCTACAGCTTCGTGTACGTGCTGGAGGGCAGCATCGTCATGCAGGTCAAGGGGGGCAAGGAAGTCACGCTGAGCCCGGGCCAGACATTTTTTGAAGGGCCGGACGACATTCACACCGTGGGCCGCAATGCCAGCCAGACCCAGCCGGCCAAGTTCGTGGTGGTGCTGATCAAGAAAAAAGGGGCGCCCATCCTGACTCCCATTCATTAAGGGACTTATCAAACGTTGCAGGTCCAAACTGGCTTTCCCTGGTGGAAAGCCAGTTTTTTTTGCGTCCCGTGTCACAGGATTGCTCCGCGCGCCGTCTTAGCAGTAGGATCAACCAAATCGCGGCGCCGCCATCATGTCGACACCCTACCCAGCCTCACCC
>RCUK01001105.1_pt1 | contig 18581 bp, 17 predicted proteins | sample 2166381 | NCBI WGS metagenome assembly RCUK01 (sample SAMN09932809, study PRJNA488358) | compost metagenome | isolation source: compost soil in an enriched community | place: Germany: Experimental Botanical Garden | reverse complement strand
ATACTGCATACAGCGCTGAAAAAACTGACCGACTTTTTGTCTATATACAGCATCTGTATTTTGGGGTTTTTCTAAAAATATGGCAGATAACAATTCTCCTGCTTTACTTAGTTTTTTATCACCAATGAGGGGCATCAGCAGACTGCTGATTCTCTTCTCATCGATTTTTGAAAGTGGGAAACTATAATTGTAATACCGATATACAGGCATGCGGATGAGGAGCCAGCCAAGCGCCATTTTTAGTTCAGCATTTTCTACAGAAGAAAAGCCAGGCGGTATAAGTGGCAAAAGCATTTCAAACAGGTTATCCAATTCGCCCTGCATATGTTTAAACAATATATTATGCTTTTTCTCATAGATCAGCTGAGATGGATTGAGTTTTTTTTCGGTTACCCGCCTATAAAGTCTGGTAAAAGCTTTCTCGGCCTGCCTATTGGTAAAAAGATTGTTTACCATTGCCATAAAATCATAACCGGTGTTTCCCTGTACCTTCCAGTTCAACGGCATCTGCTCTCCATGTTCCAGAATTTTTTCCACTACAATGTAAACTTCCTTTCCAACCGACTTCCGGAGGCTTTGTAAATAGTCTGTAGGATCATAAAGCCCATCTATATGGTCGATTCTCAGTCCCTGAAAAACCCCTTTATCAATCAGTTCGAAAATATAGCGGTGATAAAGATCGAATGTTTCCTGATGCTGCATGTTCAGGCAGATGAGGCTATTGACGGTAAAAAACCTTCGGTAGTTGATTTTATGATCGGTTTCCTGCCAATTACACAAGCGGTAATGCTGATCGTTAACAATCTGTTTTAAAACAGCTGTATTGCTGTTAATTTTCCTAAAATCGAGTAAAGCCAGCATTTTACGCGTATCAGCGTTAACAGGCCAATTGGTTTCACCATAACTCAGGTAATATTCGCCTTTAACTTTCTTGAGCTGTAATTTCTCCTGCTTTATGGCCTCATCAAGCTCCTCCCCTAAAAAAGGAACCATTAAACGTCCATCGTCCTTTTCCAGGTCGATATCAAAAAACCGGGCAAAATCTGAGGCATTGCCTTTTTGAAGCACATCCATTAACCAGCTATTACCGGGATGAAAGGCCATGTGGTTGGGAACAATATCCTGAAGCCATCCAATCCCTGCTGCTCTTAGTTTTTCAGATACATTCAACAACTCTGCTTCGGTACCGATTTCAGGATTTATCTTTAATGGATTTACCACATCATAACCGTGCATACTGCCCGGAACGGCTTCAAAAATGGGTGATGCGTACAATGTACTTATTCCCAGTTCGGTGAGGTACGGGATAATACGATCAAGAGATTTCAGGTTAAAATCTTTGTGGAACTGAATGCGGTAAGTGGCGCTTGGTTTATACATCTTTTTTAGAAAGAATAAGAATTGATTCTGGAAATAAGGTAATTTGTTCACCAAGAGGTAAGCTATTTATTTCTTCGTTTGGTCCATTCCAAACGAATGAAGAAGAGTTAAGCAACATGGTCCAATCTTGAATGGTTTCGCCAATTGAAAGGTTTTGCTTTTGATCTGAAAAATTAAACAGCACCATTATTTTTTGTGTACCCTTCCATCGTTTTAGCATTAAACATTTTTTTTCCGGATAGGCAGCTGCTTTAACGTTTTTCCGATCTAAATCTGCAAGTACCTCATTTTGCTTTCGGAGTGCAATCAATGTTTTGTAATAAGACAACATTTTAAGGTTTAACGGCACCTCAAGTTTTCGCCAATCCAGTTTTGAATGCTGAAAAGTTGATTTGCTTTGTGGGTCGGTCATAGCTTCATCTCCGTGAAAAGCCGAAAACTCCGCTTTTCTGCCTTTTCTAACAGCTTCTACCAGATCGTGATCACTGTGACTTACAAAAAACTGGAAAGGATTGATTTCTGCCCATTCCTCGCCCATAAATATCAGGGGTAAAAAGGGGCTGCAAAAGACGGCAGCGGCCATCACTTTCAACATTTCAAAGCTCAGCAATGCAGCAGTCCGTTCGCCCAGCATGCGATTACCGACCTGATCATGGTTTTGTGAAAAGACAACAAATTTATTACCTGGAACATCTCCTACGGGTTCGCCGAACTTTTTCTGCCTATGAGGCGAGTATTGTCCATCGTACACGTAAGCACTGTTAAAAGATTTAGCCAGATCATCCACGCCGTTAAAATCCGAATAATAACCTTTTTGTTCCTGACCTGCGCAAACCCTCAATGCATGGTGAAACTCATCTATCCATTGGGCATCCATGCCATAGCCATACTCCTTTTGCGGCCTGATAAAACGGCCGTCGTTCAGGTCAAGTTCAACAATCAGTTCATAAGTTCTGCCAGTTACCTGAGCAAGTTTTTCGGTATGCGATTTAATCTCTGCCAGAATATGAACAGGGCTAAAATCTTTAATTGCATGTACCGCATCTAGCCTAAGGGCATCGATGTGAAAATCCCTGAACCACATTAGCGCATTTTCGATAAAGAAATTCCTTACCGCATCGCAGCCTGCATCATCAAAGTTAATGGCCTGCCCCCATGGCGTGTGGTATTTATCCGTAAAGTATGGGCCAAAATCTGCAAAATAATTTCCTTCTGGCCCCACATGGTTATAAACAACATCCAGGATTACGGCCAGCCCCTTCTCGTGGCAGGTGTTAACGAGTTGTTGTAATGCCAAAGGGCCACCATAGGTATTTTGTACGGCAAAAGGAAATACGCCATCATAACCCCAATTTCTGTTGCCCGAAAATTGTGCAACGGGCATAATCTCGATAGCGGTAATGCCCAGTTCAACAAGGTAATCGAGTTTTTTTTCGATCGCGGCAAAATTTCCTTCAGGTGTGAAAGTCCCGGTATGGAGTTCGTAAATGATGAAATCTTTCAGTGCAATTCCTTGCCAATTGTTATCTGTCCAAGGGAAACTTTTCAGATCAAAAGCTGTTGATACCCCCTGTGGTCCTTCGGCCTGGAGTAACGAGGCAGGATCTGAACGCAGAAGTTCTTTTCCGTCTTTACAGGTGCTGATTTTAAAGCTATAAGTTCCCAGTGGCTTTACCTGGTCGGTTTGTAAAAACCAATATCCATAACCCTCCTTAAAAAGATCAATAACCGCAGCACTTTCTGTTATTAAAACAGCAACCCGTTCTGCAAACGGTGCCCAAACGCTTATTTCTGCCTTCCCGCTTTCGTTAAAATTTAAACCAATACTTCTTTTTTGTATGTCTATTCCCATTAAAGCCCTTTTTAATGAAAACAAAAAAAAACAGGCCAAAGTTTTGACGGATACTGATGAATGCTGCAATTTGCATAAGCCTTAAAGCAAGCTATTATGGCGTAAGCGAGGCTTTATCATCTACCCGACTCCTGCATCTTAACAGTTTGCTCAGCTCGTATATACTGTTGAAAAATTAATTCTGATGAAGAGTTCTGCGGGCATTGGTAAATTTTTCAAAAAGTGTAGCGTGATATTTTTTTGGAATACCGATTCCGTTGTCAGCAAACTGTAACACTACAATAACCGATCATCTTCTCATCAAAGATTAGTAGAAATTAATCGGTTTTTTTTCCAAAAGGAAGAACATTCGGTTTAAGAAAACAAAATAAGTCCCGGAAAATCGCGTATAATTCAAAAACCTTTGCGCTTTACCTCCTGTTTTAATATAAAAACAGCTTATGAAAAACCGTACCGACCTTACGTCCGCCAGGGACGGAGAAAATGAAAGTCTATGGCAGGCTTCGCATCCCCACCTGGAAATCAAACCGCTCAAAGAAAATACAATTTACGATGTAGTAATCGTTGGTGGAGGAATTACCGGCGTAACCACAGCACTTGAACTACAGCGGAAGGGTAAAAAATGTCTTTTGATAGAAGCGCAAAACCTGGGCTTCGGTACAACAGGTGGCACAAGCGCACATCTGAATACCTTTTTGGATGCCACCTATCCGGAGATTGATAGCGATTTTGGAAAAGAAGCCTCTGCCCAACTTGCCCGTGCTACAAAAGAAATAATCGAAATGATCGGCAGCAATATCAAATCGCTCGAAATTGATGCAGACTTTGAATACAAAGATGCCTTCCTCTTCTCTCAAAACCAAGAAGAGACCGAGCAGCTTAAATCCATCCTTTCCTCTTCTCAGCAGGCCGGTGTTAAGGTAAGTGAAGTATTTGAAAATGGCATTCCAATCGATTTCCAACACGTATTATTATTTAAAGAGCAAGCGCAATTCCATCCCATAAAATATATACTTGGCCTCGCCAGGGAATTCCTTAAACTGGGTGGAGATATCCTGGAGCATACCTTTGTTGAAAACAGTGAGTATAAAAACGACATCCACTATATAAATTCAGGAAATATAACACTTCAGGGCAGGCATTTGGTATGGGCTACACACATTCCGCCTGGAATTAATATCCTGTCGCTCAGGAATGCGCCTTACCGAAGTTATGTACTGGCCGTTAAACTTAAAAACAGAGATTACCCCAACTGCCTGGCCTACGATATGCAAGAGCCTTACCACTACTTCCGAAGTCATGAAATAAATGGAGATCAATACCTGTTAATTGGTGGCGCTGACCATAAGACAGGCCACGATGATCCGGAAAAGGCCTTTTCGGCGCTAGAGAAATATGCAACGGAAAACTTTGAAATCAGCTCAATCGATTATCGGTGGTCATCACAGTATTATGTTCCCGTAGATGGCCTACCCTATATTGGGCAGTTTCCGGGTGGTGATGCGAACAGCTTTGTAGCAACAGGTTTTAACGGGAACGGGATGATCTTCGGCAGTCTTTCGGCAGTTATCCTAACCGATTTGATATTGGGTATTGAAAACGATCTTGCGAAACTGCTCAGCCCGTCGCGATTGAAACCCGTTTCAGGTTTTATGGATTTTGTACAGGAAAATGCAGATGTGGCCTATCATTTCGTTGCTGACCGGTTTGGAACAGAAATTATCCAGTCAACAAAAGAACTAAAAAACGATGAAGGCAAAATAGTAGAATTAGAGGGCAAAAAGCTCGCATTGTATAAAGATGTAAACGGCCAGGCTATCGCCTTAAGTCCTGTGTGCACACATGCGGGTTGCATTGTTAACTGGAATGCCAGTGAAAAGAGCTGGGACTGCCCTTGTCATGGAGGAAGATACGCTACTGATGGTAAAGTTCTTACTGGGCCACCAAGGAAAGCGTTAGAGCGCATAGAAATCCATCAGACTGGACAAGCCTGATAAAACAAGTTGAGATATAAATCTGAAAAGATTCAACCTTTTCGAAGAGGGCTAAAAAAGATCAGTGTCCAAACAAATCCACCAACATTAGAGTTGTAATTTTATGGCTCCATTTAATATCCAGATCGATCATGGTGATGACAAAATTACCCTGACTATTATTCCAAAGGAAGATTATTACATAATCGTTTATTTTGGCGGTATCCTCGGTGCCATCAGAAAAATGGGACTGGATTGGATAATGCTCCAACAGGAAGAGATCGATCCTGGAATGCTAGCTTATTTCGACCATAAACAAAACCCTGAAGCGACACAGGTATCATTAGGTATTCATGAAATTAACCTTATTGCGGGCGAAATTGAAAATCACCTTGTAAACCAGTAATAATAGAAGCCTTAGCCAGATCTTCATTTTGTTGATCAGAAAAGTTCCGTTCTTAGCCTCTGATACTCAAAACCATTTATCCGTAAAGGTTGTTATTTAGGCCAAAAGACCTCCGCAATACCGCCATCAGGATCCGCAGAGACCTGCAAACTGATCTGTTTATGTGGAGCCAATAGTCAGATTTTATAATGGAAGATAAGATGAAAAATGTAGGCAAAATGCTCATTGCCAGAAACCTCACCATTGCTTTTGCTGAAAGTGCAACCGCAGGCCGGCTTTCAGCGGATTTTTCGATGATAGACGATGCGGGTAAATTCCTTAAAGGAGGCATTTCCTGTTATGATGCCTGTTTAAAGGAAGATCTTTTACAGGTTGACGCCTCATTGACCAAGACCTATACACCTGAATCAATGGAGGTTACACAGGCCATAACCTTGGGACTATCAAAACTGATCGATGCTGACATCCATATCGGCATCACCGGACTTACTGCTCCCGGAGGAAGTGAAACCCCGGAAAAACCGGTAGGCACCATGTTCATCTACGCTACCCACCACAACGAACTGGCTTTTTCAGAAAGACTTAATTTTACCGGCAGTCGCGAGGAAATTGTTACAGCAACCGTTTTGGCTTGCGCAACGATGTTAGAAGATTACCTCACTTCCGTGGATAACTAATAACTAGATATGAAAGCAAAGAAAGTATTTCCAAAAAAGACCTGGCTGTACCGGAATGGGCTTTCGGTAATCTTTATCAGCCTATTTGTTTTTACACTCCTGGCGCAGGCAATTACAGGCTGGAAAGAACACAATGACGAGCTGAGCGATCATGGAGCTCCGCCGGTCTCTTTTAATAATTACCTTCATACCGGACATTTTATTTCTGCCACTTTCGAAAATTTTGAAAGCGAGTTTCTGCAGATGGTTCTTTATGTGCTGCTAACCGTAAAACTGCGTCAGATCGGTTCGTCCGAGTCTAAAAAACTTGATGAGGAAGAAGCGGTAGACCGCGAGCCTGTTGCCTCGAAGAGTGCCCCATGGCCTGTACGCCAGGGCGGGCTGATCTTGAAACTGTATTCCAACTCGCTTTCTATTGCTTTTTGCATACTTTTTCTGATAAGCTGGTACCTCCATTTTTATGGTAGTTGGCGGGATCATAACGCTGAGCAAATATTAAAAGGAAAAGCAACAGATACCATGACCGCTTATCTTGGTCAGGCCAACTTTTGGTTCGAAACCTTTCAAAACTGGCAGAGCGAATTCCTCTCAGTGGCTGCCATTGTGGTATTAACCATTTTCTTAAGACAGAAAGGCTCTCCAGAATCTAAACCGGTAGATGCGCCGCATATGGAAACCGGAAAATAAAAATATCAGAAATATTAAAATTGACCATGATGGATAGATTGGTACCAAGAACTTAAAACAAAAAACATAAAACCATTTGAAATTTCAGCCTGTTCTATAGATATCAAAAACCTATTAAAATTATAATTATGGCAACTACAAAAACAGCAGGCAACAAAGCCTCAAAATCAACATCAAAAACAGGAAAAATAGAAAACTCTGAATTCCATGATTTTTTTATTGATGAATTAAAGGATATTTATTGGGCAGAAAAACACCTTGCCAAAGCGCTTCCAAAAATGCAAAAAGCAGCCACTAGCCCTGAGCTTGCTGCAGCTTTTGAAAAGCACACAACGGAAACTCAACAACATGTGAGCACACTGGAAGAAGTTTTTGGGCTTTTAGGTGAAAAACCAGTAGCTAAAAAGTGTGATGCAATGGCAGGTTTGCTGGAAGAGGCCGATGGAATTATCGCTGATACCGACAAAGGTACGATGATAAGAGATGCAGGACTTATTCTGGCGGCTCAAAAAGTGGAACATTATGAAATTGCAACCTATGGTACCCTTAGGGTGTTTGCCGAAAATATCGGGCACAGTGACGTGGCCGAACTGCTTTCTCAGACCCTTGACAATGAAAAGGCAACCGATGTTGCACTTACCGAGATTGCTGTCAATGCGGTTAATGAAGAGGCCGTTGCAGAATAAAAGAGGGTGTATAATAAAGGTAATTTCGTCTCAGATGCTGTCATGTTGTCCAAAGGAGTCCTACAGAGAGCCTCCCGATGAAAATCGGGACAAGTCGTCGAAACACCTCAAAGGGCATTTAAAAAAATCCTTCTACAGGCTACCATTTACAGATTCCAATAGAGAGGTCGTCATTGCGAGGAACGAAGCAATCTTAATGCGCACGCTGGTAGCGATCGTTGTAAGGTTGCTTCATCGGCTGAAAAGCCTTCTCGCAATGACGATCCTTGGAAGCTTATCCACCGCAAAAGAAATCTATCAGATCACATCCAACAATAGCGGGCATGTAAATGTTATTTATGATGCAAATGATATGATCAACACAGGAAATCCCATATTCAGCCACAAATTCACTTATGATCCAACTGTTTTGTGATACGATCAGAAAGTATATTTATATACCGGGCATGATAAAGAACCGCCAAGAGTACAAAGCTACATCATGAGCAACTGGCTCTGCTTTTCTTCCGCCTACCTGATCAACTGGGAAGAACATCCAATACCATTACAGGCAGAAGATTTTAGCTGGGCTAGCGGGGATGCATTTGCACCATATCAACCAGATGATTTTGTTGCTTATTCTCCTAATATGAGCAAGGTGCTGGAAAATCTTCTCATTACGCTGTTTTGCTGAAATCAATGTAGATCAGCAGCTCACTGAACAATAACAACAACTTATTACCCCTAATGACCGTCCTGCTTTTTGCACATCTGGCTTTGCTAAACATCCCCTAGTTACACCTAGAAGTCTGAATCTAGCGAACTTTTGGATTCTTAAATACACTGTCGATCTGGAGGGACTATGTAAGGCTTGAGCTTAACCCATTTTAAGGCACTGATTGATAACATGCAACAAGGAATCATTACTATATGGTTTCCCGATAACCGCATCTGCCTGGGAATCAAGCAAGGCGATCTCATCATAGCTTAGACCCGTCAGCAGGATGATAGGAATATGCGAAGTGCCTGCTTGGGACTTCAAATTGTCACAGATAATCCTACCATCAGCAGTATCTAAACGGATATCCATCAAGATGAGGTCTGGCCTGAAACCGGCGACCTCAGTTTCGACCAGTTCCGCCTTTGCAACCGTACGGGTGTGAAAATGCGCCTGCCTCAAAAAACGATCCAACGCTCCGAGCAGTAACTCGTCATCATCAACCACTAGAATTTTTGTACCCATATCCGACATTCCTCCAACATAAGTGGCGGAATTGCAAATTTAAATGTTTTTCTGGTAATTAACATAGCGCTCAGCTCTACAACTGGTAGAGGGTGTCACCAACCCATATTTGTAGTATGGTGCTAAATATAACAAAATCATCACCTAAAATTATTGCACATCTGTAAGCAAACATGTAAATTACCCAAGAAATAATCAGACATTTAGTGTAGGCTTTAATATACCAAAAAAGAGGCAAGCGGACGATTTTTTTTATTCAGCATTACGTGAACAGGTCCTTGTAACATGCGGGATCAAAACCCTCTGCATGAAAGACTGTAGAGAAATATCCATTAAAATCTTTGAAAAAGACAAAAACTACATTTCAGAAACCACTATCAAATCTTTTTTCGGTTTATTGAGCAACACAAATACACCATCTCCATTTGTTCTAGACAGTCTTGCGAGATTTACCGGGTATATCAGCTGGGACAACTTCAAGCGGAAATCAATAGTAACGACAGGTTATACTGGGTATAATAACCCAGCCTGCATAGCTACTCCCCTGTCAACACTTAACCGCTTTAATCATTAACTTAGATTTCCAATGGAGTACGAAGCTCAGGATAACGGGGATGCAAAGAATCTTCAGGAGAATCCAAGGATTGGAAACAAGGTAAATGAGACCGAACAGCCAGGCCCGGATAATATATTTCGCACAATGGCAGAAGACCATCTTAATTATGCCCCGATAAAAAAAAATCACTCCAACCGCAACCGCAAAGATGCAGCAGCCAAACACCTGTTAAGACGCTGTACACCTGCACAACTGGAAGAGATAAAGATAGGTGACTACATAACAACTTCAGAAGGGCAAAGAGGGCTGGTATCAGCGATCGATGTTAAAAAACATATAGGCATGAAAGGCACTATTATTTCAGGCTGGAACAGGGCAGTACCCTGCTCTATATTATATAAAGAGCGACTTCCCTATAGTGTCAACTGATCTGGTGAATGAACCTACTTTTTTTATAAAAAAGCAGATTCACTCTTGTTTTCCTAACAAATAATTAAAGTGAAACTAAATTGTTATATCCGTCACTCACAGTCAAGATGTACAATCATTTGATTAACTGGAAATAAGCATTTATATCTTTAACATCCGCCCAGTAATGCATATCTTTCTTGCAAAAAATAAAAAAATCAGGTATTTCCAGAGAACCAAAAACCCTATGAAAATTTTATTGCTGGTTTCCAGTTAAAACTAAAACCATTTTCTTGAATGGCCTGGAACAACTACTTGAGAAAAGTCTCCATAATGCCAACACCAAAGGTCCGGTAATGCGATTCGTGATCAATACAATCGAAACTATAAAAAAGGATATCTGCTAACCAGTTAACAATAATGCCAGGTATGATACTGGTTTCAGTTGCTAATTAGCTGGGTAATATCTTCAATACAAAGTAATATAAAAACTATTTCTGTAGATATATGTTATTTAAATCAACAATAGTTGGTGATACAGGAAGATAAATTTTAATATGGATCTGGAGGATTTTACCCAAGCTGCAGAACGTCATTCACGGCAGTTATTTACGCACGCATTAAAATTCACAAATGACGAGGCTGACGCTAAGGATCTTGTGCAGGAAACCCTTATTAAAGGAGTACGTTTCTGCGACAGATTTGATGATGGAACCAATTTAAAGGGGTGGCTGTATGTGATAATGAAAAACACATTTTACAACAATTGTGTTAGAGCTAAGCGGAAAAGCGAAGTCATTTCAGATGAGGACCTGACGAGTGCGAATTTAATGGAAAGTTCGACAAAAAACTTAGGAGAAACATCCTTTGCCCTTAATGATATAATGAAAGCCCTGGCCTCTATAAAACCTGAATACCGTATTGCATTTCAAAGGTATTTTGAAGGCTATAAATATGACGAGATAGCAAAAGACCTCGACGTTCCATTAGGCACTGTCAAAACCTATATTCACCAAGCGCGATGCGAATTGAAAAAATACCTGAAAATGTACAGGTAGCGCAATATTCACCCGCTTTAGTACCGTTAAAATAAAGTTCTATTTCACAGCTAAAACTGTAAAACAATTTCAGGCGTTCGATAAGATAATTTATAAAATAAGTTAGGTTAGGTTATGGCAAAAAGAATGTATGTTCTGGAAGATGATCAGGACATCAGGAATATTATAGAAATGATCCTTATCGAGGAAAAATATGAAGTAATAAGTTTTTCCAGTATTAGTGAATTTATGTTAAAGGACAAACATGATCAGGCAGACCTGTTTCTCCTTGATATCAGGTTGCCCGACGGTAACGGAATCAATGTATGTGAGATGCTCAAAAAAGATTATAACACAGAAAAAATACCTGTACTTATGATGAGCGCGAATTCAAGTCAGAAAGAGGTAGAAAATTCGTGCGGTGCGCAAGGATTTATTGAGAAACCTTTTGACATTTACAAACTGATTGAACAGGTTGGCAGCAGTATTGGCACGAATTAGGTCATTTTTTACATCCCCCAAATTGGTTACCTGGTATTTCCTTATAGGATATTCCTCATCCAGGAGTAACCGAGTTCTTTGAGGTAAGCGTAATCAGTTTTACTCATCTTTAGTCAAAATCAGTAATTGATAGACCCCGGAAATCATCAACTGATTGATAACAGTACGATTTCAGTTTCCACTTTGGATTATCTAAAAAATATCTACGGCAGAAGTTTGACGGTGTTCCCTACACAAGCACTGCATTAATTGCGTCCATTATTGAACTGAGACTGGTAAATACTATGTTCAATCAAGTTTATTATTGTGTTGGTTAATTTTTTGACTTGAGTAATTAACTCATAAATCACAAGGAGATTTGACACCATCAAAAAAAACTTATCTTTGATAATATTTCTATATTGTTTCAAAATTGATAGACAGATGAACGAGACGCAACAGATTTTAGACAAATTCATGGCATATCGGGAACGAGAAGCCGAGCTAAAACTAGACGTAGCAGAACTTCGCAAACTGATACACTTACTTCAGAGTTCAGATGAAAAAAGCGCCATCTTAAGTTCTATTGTTGAGTCTTCCGATGATGCGATTATCAGTAAAGATCTTAACGGAATCATCACCAGCTGGAACAATTCCGCCCAGCGGATTTTCGGATACAGTCCAGAGGAAATGATCGGAACGCCGATTCTAAAGCTGATCCCCTTCGATAGACAACATGAAGAACCTAAAATTCTGAACCACTTAAAAAATGGAATAAGGGTTGATCACCTGGAAACTCAGCGGCTCCGTAAGGATGGATCGCTGATCGATGTTTCCCTTACAATTTCGCCGATTTACAATGCTTCCGGTGCAATTATCGGTATATCGAAAATTGCGAGGGACATGACCCTCCATAGAAAAGCCGAAGTCGATGGACGTCGCCTTATGGCTATTATAGAATCTTCCGATGATGCAATCGTCAGCAAGGACCTGAACGGTGTGATTACCAGCTGGAACGCCGCCGCCGAGCGTATTTTCGGTTATGATGCCAAGGAAATGATCGGTGAGTCTATTTTAAAGATTATCCCCCCTGAGCGCTTTGAAGAAGAGCCTAGAATATTGGCCCAATTACGCCAAGGCATACGCGTAGACCATTTCGAAACCGAACGTCTTAGAAAAGACGGTACCCTGATCAATGTATCGCTGACTATATCGCCAATTAAAAACCGGGCAGGCGAGGTGGTAGGGCTTTCGAAGATAGCGAGGGACATCACCGATAAAAAACAGGCAGAAAGGAAAAAAGAAGAATTTGTGAGTTTTGTGAGCCATGAACTTAAAACACCCCTAACCTCTCTAAAGTCATACATACAGATGGCTCAGGTAAAAGCAGACCATCCTGATTTTCTTAAAAAAGCGCTTCATAAAGCAGTGCAGCAAAGCAAAAAAATGGAGAACATGATCGGCAGTTTTCTTAACATTTCACGGATTGAGGATGGACATATCCGAATTGAGAAAACATCTTTCGACGTCTCTGCACTAATTTATGAAATAATTGAAGACGGCAACATTACGGAGCCAAAGCATCATTTTTTTTACGATGGTGAAACTTCGTTAAAAGCATTCGCTGACAGGGAAAAGATCGCTATTGTATTGACAAACCTTGTCAATAATGCACAGAAATACAGCCCAAATGGAGGTGATATAACGATATCCTGCCACAATAAAGGCGAAAAAATCCACTTAAGTGTTATCGATCAGGGAATAGGTATATCACCAGCCGACCAAAAGCACATGTTTCAAAAGTTCCATAGGGTTGAAAATGAACTGACCCGGACAATTCCTGGATTTGGGATAGGCTTATATTTAGTTTCCAGGATCATTGAACTTCACGGCTCTTCGATCACTCTTCAAAGCGAACCTGGAATAGGATCAACTTTTGCTTTTGATCTTGAGAAGGGCTAATGTCTTAATCACTCCAAACCCCATATGGCCAAAAGATAAATGATAAATGCAAGAACAATAGCAAATCCCTGCTGATCCAGTATTTGTAAAAGGTCTTCCTTTATAGTTCTTCGTTTTGATGTTTCGCTATCCCTTTATAAAAACGACGGTTCTAATTGTTATTTGATCTGTAAGTCGAATGAGCTTTTAAATTCCAAAGGTAAAATACTGGTTTTGCTTTTAAATAATTTAGAAAAACTCGTGCTGGGTTCAAATCCAATTGAAAAGCAATTTCCGCCCCGGAAAGTTCCGTTGTCGATGGTTTTTCCTTTGCTTTTTCTTTTTGTTCCATGGATATGCTGATGGCCATTTAGCCCTGTAAGAGATTTAAGTAAGGTGCCTAAGTATATGAATCGTACATCCACGGATTGGGTAATGTGCTGTCCGGTCGATAGACCGGGATATTTTGGTTTTTTAAAATCTTCTATGGTCCTTTCTTCCTTCCCTAGAATCTGATGGCGAAAGTTGCACTAATTACCGACGAACTCTGCGGTAGCTCTACAGAATACTTTTTTAATTTAATTAAACAAAGCAAAAAGAAAAAACGATTCGGTAGGAATAGTGTAGGCATGATGGATTACGAAGGGCTAGGATCAAAAACCCCACTTCCATACAGATGCTGATACTGATGATGCCGATTCAAAATCGAGCCAGGCCGATAAAAAGCCTATTGATGCAACCGGATTCAATCCCGATGTTAAGCTCAACATACCAGAGGATCAGTGGGCTGAATGCATTATCAAAGGCCTCAAAAGGAAAACTGAATTAAGATGAAAGCAGACTACAAGGCGCGCTATACATCGAACCCACCACTATGTAATTCTGGTCAACTTGATTTAAACCAAAAGATTAAATGTATTGGCGCATTCCTAAAAAGACTATAGAATAGGTATTTAAGTAAAAAAATTAGATTTTAAAGTTATTTTGTATTTTTACACCAAAGATTTGCAATAAAAAAATAAAGGTGAGTTTTTGGTACCCGCAAACAGCAAAAGAACCACAAACATCTGATTAACAATTATATAAACCGATAGGTTCGACTCCCTTCGGCTCCACTGGAATCAGTATCAAAAATCACTGAAAAACATTAAAAGCCTGCAAATCAACAATTTGCAGGCTTTTGTTTTTTTGGTATTTAGTGGCTTTTTTGACCAAATAACGCATATACGAGGTGCGTCAAGAGGTGCGTCAAACAGAAAATTTCCTGACGCACCGAATTTGAATAATCCAAGCCTGCAAATTTTAAGGCTTCGGCTGAAGTGGGGTAAGCTTCTACGATTGTACCCAATCCGTGCCATGCTTTTTCTTTAACTGAAAAGAAACTGTGTGTACCGTTGTTATAATTAAGGTTATGTGACATGATGAAAAATGTTTAGGTGAAAAAATGAACCGATAAACCATTAAAAGGGTAAATCCTTGTCAAGCCCATCAAAGGTGCTGTTCGCTGATACTTCGGCCGCTTTGCCGCTATTCTGTACTGCACTAGCTGATGTGCCGCGCTCTGCCAAGCCTCCTAAAAGTTTAACCTCCGAGGTATGGAAAGTAAGCGATGCTTTCGCCTCACCGCTTCCGCTGATGTAAGCATTTACCCCTACACGGCCGTATAGCTGTACAAGCCCCCCTTTTTTAAGGTATTCGGCAATCCCCGAATTAAGCCAGTATGAGCAGTCAAAGTAGGTGGTCACCTTTTTGGTTTCCCCGCCACTTCGGTAACTGTCATTTACGGCAATTGAAAAGTTTACCACTTTTCTGTTTCCATTTACGGCTCTAACCGCTGCATCTGCCGTCAATCTTCCTGTAATTTCCATTGTTAAAAAATTTAAGTTTTACATTTTCTTGTCTCTTTCCCTTTCCCCAAAAAATCTTTTCAAAAGAAAAAACGGAAAAAAAGAAAGTACAGAATTGCGGGAAAGTGGAGAGAACGGAGCGCTATAAGTCCCTTCAGGGTGACGAGGCTTTAGCCGAAGCATTATGCGCGCGCAGAAAAAGGAACGACCGATATTCACGCCCTTTTTATCCGTTTCGAATGAAAAGCAATTTGCATTTAATCTATATTAACTCAGAAACGATGAATGAAAGCAAGCCAACTAAACTCAAAGGAGCACTTGTTGGTCTTTTCAGCGAGGGAACCTTTGTCTACACTGTAAAGGTTTCTTTTTTACATGGAAAGCATTGACAAATAAAAAGGCTCAGAAGATTTCTGAGCCTTAAATTCATATGGTATAAGTTAATAATATGGTGGTATATCAGCCATAGAAGCTGTTAATGTCGATTGATTTAAAAGTGAGGCCCAGGAATCATTCAACCTCAAATTTTGATAAACTTTTTTGTTTAGCTATTTCATCAATAAGACGATAAAACGTTGCGCTCTTTTGGAAAAGTAGAACCATTTTTTTTTCTGCAACACGGAAATCCTCGAGCAACTCCTTATTCTTTTTGCGTACATAAAATGTTTCAAAATAACTGCAACCATTTTTAATATCATAAGTATCGATGATATAGTAATCTGAAGAGGGTAATTTGTTATCATTATCTGCATTAATATTAGAAATAACGTACATAAAATCCTTATCAATACAGGACATCCGGTTCACGATCAGCGGTGGTTTGCTAAATTGAATTATGGTATTGTTAGCCAAGGAATCTATCCTGGGAAGACGCTTAATGGTATCAATGGTGTGATATTGTTTCTCATTCAAATCGTCTGTAACGTTAAATATCCTATTGGAATAATAATTAATATAAAAAAAACTGTTCCGCTTATTCAACAGAACTCCGTCTTCCTGCAGGGCGTCAAAGAAGTATCTGGAGTCAGTGTGTGTCTGAGTACCATCTTTATTGAACATCACTTTACTGAATACTAATTTTTCGGTTTCGGGACTTTCTTTGAGTACAAAGAACTCATCCGGGGAAGTTCTAACAGCTTTATCTATATAGGAATCAAATACATAATATTGCAATATTTTTTTTGTCCCGTAATTATAACTTGTAATTCGCCTACTGTTACTCTCCAATACGTCAATACTGGAACGATTAAAAGGGTTTTCAGCAATTTCAGCTATTGATGATGGATCAAACAAGGAATTCAATTGTATTCGCTCCATCTTTTTATTTCCCGTGATCTGTATTAGCGAGCCTTCATTCAGATCCCTGATTAACAGGGTATCCTTTTTATAAGAGATAATCCTATATTCGCCTCTGTCAATTATATAATCGTTCAGTAATTGTAGGGCGCCAGACGATTTAACTCTCTGAAAGCCTCCATTTGTAACGCCTTTTATAAAGAACAGGGATGGGTTTGACCACAGTAAAATAACTACCGATATAAATGAAATTGCCAATAGGGCAACTGTCCTAAGTGTTTTATTGTTCATGTACTGACCTACGGGTTAAAATCCCCTTTCATTATTTTCATTGGCCCACCTGGAATGCGTATTACCACACAGGATTTAGTACCATGCCTTTTACAGGAACCTAAATTAATATTTTCTTTTTCTCCAGGCTGAAAGCCCACTGCGATGCCCGCTAACATTAAGACGCTGGCAAATAGTATTTTTTTTTCAAAACTGCTTAGCTTATTCATTCTGTATTTTTTGTTTTAATCATTATAAACCCGGTCCCGGGTGCTTTAAAGTTATAATCAAATACTGCTTTCGAATTTTCTAATTTCCCCCAGGGCGAAATCAAATTAAAAAATAAGATAGGTTGTTCCATAAAGTATTCGTTGGAAAGATATTTTATCTGACTAATCTTATTTTCCCTACAGAAAGTTATTAATGGTTTAACCGATAAAAAGTGCGCTGAAGTTTCGACCTGACCATGTCCCATGCTAAATTTTCCAGGTTTTAGGATGGTATTTTTCTGGTGGTAAATATTGATTACATTAAACCCAACCAAAACTGAAGCTACAAGTAATACAGCCATCAGCGGTACCGCAGCCCGCAGCTTATTTCCGAATCTAAGGCCAATATATATGATAATCGTTAAGTAAATTGCACCGTAATATCTAAAGGAGCAAGCTGTCGTGTAGAGGCTTAAAAAACCTAGATAAGACAAAATTATGAAAGGCCACACGGATTGAAAACCGGCATACCAGTCTTTAATCAACTGCAGGATTGCAATCAAAAGTAAACCTACGCCCGCGCAGATCAAGATCTGCTGTTCCAACCCCTGAGTCCGCAATGAAAAGAAATGAAACAGCACGGTGAAGTTTGTGATCAGTTTATAAAATGCCAAACCATGAAAATAAGCGAAGATTAAGGCAAAAGATAGTAAAAGAGCAAGTGCGTTGCGATTATTAACCCATTTAAAACTAATTTGGCCCCTCAATTTTGACACTTGCAAAATAGCCTTTCCTTCAATGATCAAAACGCCTGAAACAAGGCAGAAAATAATCACAAGGTGTTTAAACATTTCATCCGAGAGGTACCGCATTGATAAAAACAAGACTAACATGTTTATCGCGTTGAAGAACAACAATATTAAAATGTTATTTAAATAGCTGCGCTTTCTGGCTATTGACCATAATGCCACACCAAATAGGCAGGAGATAGGCAGGCATGAAAACAATATATGGTTATAACTTCCGGCCAAATTAATCAATAAGAAAAATATAACTCTGAATTGAGTGAGACGACATCGGTCATTTACCAGATTTCCAATGCTCACAAAAAATAAGACCAAGAAAAATGGGCCAAATGAATTAATTTCCCAGGCAACCCTAGGAGAAACCAGAAAAAAAGCTGACTGAGTAATCCCCAAAAGCAATATAACTGCCGAGAATTTCAACCTCCATTTCCACATTGCACTAACCAAAATTAGCATGGAAAACAGGTTAAATATTACCCCGGTGATTCTCATTTGAAGAATACCTGCTCCAAACCAGGTGAAGATGACCGAAGAAAAATAGGATTGCAAAATACCTGTGTAGGTATTCATTCCGAATATTTGTTTAATCCCCTGCTGGTTATAGCTGTCAGCCGTCAATCCAAACCAGGCTTCGTCTCCATGTAGTCCAGGCAAGTCTGTTAGGGCAAAAACCCACATAAAAACCAAATACCCAATCACTATTCCAATTAACATCAGCAGCATTGTGTTTATTTTGCCTTGAATTACTTTGGTTAACTGCTCCATAGCTAATCCTCCACAATTTGATAAAGCATAAGGGTCCTGTCGCTATGGCCATACCCGAAAAATTCTTTTAACCTGTCTGTCCA
>RCUK01001100.1_pt1 | contig 18630 bp, 17 predicted proteins | sample 2166381 | NCBI WGS metagenome assembly RCUK01 (sample SAMN09932809, study PRJNA488358) | compost metagenome | isolation source: compost soil in an enriched community | place: Germany: Experimental Botanical Garden | reverse complement strand
GTGTGTAGCCGGGGCAAGCCCTCGGGGTCTTCTATAATAGCCGCTCCCCGCCCCTATCCAGCGCCAGCCCATGGGCGCGAAGGCAAGAGCTTGGCTTCCCAGAACACTTCCGCGACCGGTTCGGCCCCCGCCCTGCGGGTCCGCGACCTCCGTAAAACCTACGACAACGGCACCCAGGCCCTGAAGGGCGTCTCGCTGGACGTGGCCCCGGGCGACTTCTTCGCCCTGCTCGGTCCCAACGGCGCGGGCAAGTCGACCCTGATCGGCATCATCAGCTCGCTGGTGAACCTCAGCGAGGGCCAGGTCGAGGTGTTCGGCAGCGACCTGGTGCGCGCCCGCAGCGCCACCATGCGCCTGATCGGCCTGGTCCCCCAGGAAATCAACTTCAACCTGTTCGAAAAGCCCTTCGACATCCTGGTCAACTACGCCGGCTTCTATGGCGTGGCCCGCGCCGAGGCCGAGAAGATGGCCGAAGAGGAGCTCAAGCGCGCCCACCTGTGGGAAAAGGCGCAGGTGATGAGCCGCACCCTGTCCGGCGGCATGAAGCGCCGGCTGATGATTGCCCGGGCGATGATGACCCGGCCGCGCCTGCTGATCCTGGATGAGCCCACCGCCGGTGTGGACATCGAGATCCGCCGCGACATGTGGCGGGTGCTCAAGGAGATCAACGCCGCCGGTACCACGATCATCCTGACCACCCATTACCTGGAAGAGGCCGAGCACCTGTGCCGCAACCTGGCCATCATCAACCACGGCCAGATCGTCACCCAAGGTCCGATGCGCGAGCTGCTGGCCAAGCTGGACGTGGAGGGCTTCCTGTTCGACATCGACGGCACCCTGCCGGCGCAGCTGCCGGTGATCGAAGGCGCCACCCTGATCGCCACCGACGGGCATACGCTGGATGTGGACATGCCGCGTGCGATGGACCTCAACCGGGTGTTTGAAGCACTGAACGCGGCCGGTATCCGGGTGCGTTCGATGCGGACCAAGAGCAACCGCCTGGAGGAGCTGTTCGTGCGCCTCACCGGCAACCAGGAGAATGCGGCATGAGCACCACCCCTACCCCGGTCCTGACCGACGGCCAGCGCAACCGGATCGCGTTGATGACGATCGTGCGCCGCGAAGTGGCGCGCATCCTGCGCATCTGGGGCCAGACCCTGGTGCCGCCGGCGATCACCATGACCCTGTACTTCCTGATCTTCGGCGGCCTGATCGGTTCGCGCGTGGGCGAGATGGGCGGCTACAGCTACATGCAGTTCATCGTGCCGGGCCTGGTGATGATGAGCGTGATCCAGAACAGCTACGGCAACATCAGTTCGTCGTTCTTCGGGGCCAAGTTCGGCCGCCACGTGGAAGAGCTGCTGGTGAGCCCGATGCCGAACTGGGTGATCCTGTGGGGCTATGTGTCCGGTGCGGTGCTGCGCGGCCTGATGGTCGGCGTGATCGTGCTGATCATCGCGATGTTCTTCACCCCGGTGCGTATCCCGCATCCGCTGGTGACGCTGACCACGGTGCTGCTGGGCGCGACGATCTTCTCGCTGGCCGGCTTCATCAACGCGGTGTACGCCAAGAAGTTCGATGACGTGGCGATCGTGCCGACCTTCATCCTGACGCCGCTGACCTATCTGGGCGGTGTGTTCTACTCGGTGAAGCTGCTGCCGACCTGGGCCGAGGCGGCGACCCACGCCAACCCGATCTTCTACATGGTCAACGCGTTCCGTTACGGCCTGCTGGGCACCAGCGACGTGCCGCTGTGGGTGGCCTACGCACTGATGCTGGGCTTTGTGGTGGTGCTGACCGCGCTGGCACTGTGGCTGCTCAAGCGCGGCGTGGGCATGCGCAGCTGATACCACAGCGTCACCTGATCGTGGATCGGGGATGCCCGGTCGGCAGGGGGCCTCGGCGGATTCGCCGGGGCCTTTTGCTTTCCGCAGTGCCGCACCGGCGGGTCCATGCGGGCCTGCCTGGCCACAAGGCCAGCGGGATTGGGGGCACAATGGCCTCAACGAGCGTTCAACAGCAGTGAGATTCCAATGCGCATACTGATCCTGGGCGCCGGCGGTACCGGCGGTTATTTCGGTGGCCGCCTGGCCCAAGCCGGCGTGGACGTCACCTTCCTGGTGCGCCCGGCGCGCGCGGCGCAGCTGGCCAGCGAAGGGCTGGTGATCCGCAGCCCGCTCGGCGATGCGAGCGTCCCGGTGCAGTACGTCACCGCCGAGGCGCTGCCGGCGCTGGCCACCGCCCAGCCGTTCGACCTGGTGATGCTCAGCTGCAAGGCCTACGACCTGGACAGCTCGATCGAGGCGATTGCCCCGGCGATGGGCCCGCGCACCACGGTGCTGCCGATCCTCAACGGACTGGCCCACTACGCGGCGCTGGATGCGCGCTTCGGCCGCGATGCGGTGCTGGGCGGTCTGTGCTTCATCAGCGCCACCAAGGCCGCCGACGGCGCCGTGCTGCACCTGGCGCCCGCGGCCAAACTGACCTTCGGCGAGCGCGACGGCACCGGCGCCAGCGCGCGGGTGCTGGCACTGGCCGCGGCCTGCGTGCAGGCCAACGTGGACCACGTGGCCAGCGATGCGATCGGCCAGGAGCAGTGGATCAAGTACACCTTCCTGACCACGCTGGCCGCGTCCACCTGCCTGCTGCGCGCCGATGTGGGCACGATCGTGGCCACTGACGACGGGGCGACCATCGTGCGTGGGCTGTATGACGAATGCCTGGCCGTGGCCGAGGCCGCCGGCGAGCCGATTCCGGCCAAGGCGCGCGAGATCGCGCTGACGGCTACCACCCAGGCCGGCTCGACGTTGAAAGCCTCGATGCTGCGCGACCTGGAAGCAGGCCAGCAGGTGGAAGCCGAGCAGATCGTGGGCGACATGCTGGCACGCGCCCGCGCCGCCGGGCAGGCTGCACCGCTGCTGGCGGTGGCCTACAGCCACCTGCAGGCCTACCAGCGCCAGCGCGGCGCCTGAGCATGGACACCGCTGCGCCGGCCCACGTGCTGGTGCTGGGCATGGGCTACAGCGGCCGCCATCTGGCCGGCCTGCTGCAGGCCCAGGGCATCGCCTGCAGCGGCACCGTGCGCGACCCCGGTACGGTTCCCGATGACGGGCTGACGCGGTATCGGCTGGCCGAGGGCATGCCGGTCGATGACGGGCTGCGCGCGGCGATCCGGCGCGCGGACGCGATGGTGTGCAGCGTGCCCCCGGAGGATGCGGGCGACCCGGCGCTGCGCCTGCTCGCCGCTGCACTGCACGACAGCCCGGCGCTGCGCTGGGTGGGTTACCTGTCCTCGACGGCCGTTTATGCCGACCGCGACGGGGGCTGGGTCGACGAACACTCCAGCGCCGATGCAGACACCGACGCCGCCCTGCGGCGGCTACGCGCCGAGCAGCAGTGGCGTGCGTTCGCGCAGGCTCGCGGTATCGCCTCGGCGGTGTTCCGCCTGCCCGCCCTGTACGGTCGTGGGCGCAACGCGCTGGTGCAGCTGGCACAAGGCAAGGCCCGGCAGGTGGTACGGCCCGGGCTGGTCTTCAACCGGCTGCATGTGCAGGACCTGGCCGCTGCGGTGCTGGCGGCGATGCGGCGTCCGCACGGCCACGCGCTGTATCTGCCAGCCGACGACGCGCCCGCCCCGCCGCAGGACGTCGTGGCGTATGCCGCGGCACTGAGTGGTCTGCCGTTGCCGGTGGCACAGGCCTGGGATGATCCGGCCCTCCCCGCCTCGCTGCGCCGCTTCTACGCCAGCAACAAACGCATCGACAGCAGCGGCACGCGCGCGGCCCTGCAGTGGCAGCCGCGCTTCGCGACCTACCGCGACGGCCTGGCCGACGCCTGGGCAAACGGCGACGGCCGGTAGCCGGCGACCGTTGGTCGTGGGGCATCGCGTACCGCTCGACAGCGGGTCAGGCCACGTCAGGCAGCCGGAAGAACGCGCGCGTGGCCGCCGTCGCATGGGCGGCCGTGGTCTCCACGTCTTCACCGCGATCGCGTGCCAGTTCCTCGACGATATGCGACAGGAACATCGGCTCGTTGCGGCGGTCCTTGGGCATCGGCTTGAGCGAGCGCGGCAGCAGGTACGGCGCGTCGGTTTCGATCATCAGGCGGTTGGCCGGGATGTGTTTCACCAGCTCACGCAGGTGGCCCCCGCGGCGTTCGTCGCACAGCCAGCCGGTGATGCCGATGTACCAGTCCTGGTCCAGGTAGTCGAACAACTCCTGGCGTTCGCCGGTGAAACAATGCACCACCGCCGCGCCGAGCTGGCCGTCGAAGTTTTTCATCTGCGCCATGAAATCGGCATGTGCATCGCGCTGGTGCAGGAACAGCGGCTTGTGTGCGCCATCGGCCCCGCGCACGTCGGCGGCCAGCTGCAACTGGCGCTCGAAGGCACGATGCTGGGCCGGGCGCGGGGCGAAATCACGGAAGTAATCCAGCCCGCACTCGCCCACCGCCACGACTTCGGCATGCGCGTGCAGCGCGCGCATTTGCGCATCGCATTCGTCGGTGTATTCCACCGCATGGTGCGGGTGCACGCCGGCGGTGGCATACAGGAAACCGGGATGCTGGCGTGCCAGTTCCAGTGCCATCGGCGAGTGTTCGCGGCTGGCACCGGTGATCACCATCTGGGCCACCCCGGCCTCGCGCGCACGCGCCAGCACGGCGTCGCGGTCGCGATCAAAGGAATCGTGGGTGAGGTTGGCGCCGATATCGATCAGTTGCATGGGGCTGCTGCAGGACGGAAACCGGGCCATTGTAACGGCTCGCCCGGTGCGGCCCGTCCAACGCCCGCTGCCGGCGCTACGGGCACGCGCAACGGTTCAGCGCCGGGTATCGCCGGTGCAGCACGCCGGCGGCGGGCGCTCAGGCGCCAACACCACCGCCAGCAGCTCCCGCGAGAGCCCGGCCAGCCGCAGCTGGTCGCCGTGCTGCTGCACGGTGATGAACGGCACGCTGTCGCGCACGAACCGGTCAGCCGGCGGTGCCGATGCGTGGGCGGCAACGCCCGGAAGCGCCAGGTACCACACCTGCGCGCAGGTCGCCTCGAGCGCGGGCAGCGGCTCGGGATAGCGCCCGCCGCGCCCGATCACCTGCGCCGTGCCCAGCACCTGCAGCAGGCGCGCCAGCAGATCGCTGCGGCGCAGTTCGCCCGGCAGTCCCGAGGCGTCGACAAAGGCATCGGGGGAGGTGCTCATCCCGATCAGTGCGGCGCTGGCGCGCGACGCCGGCACCACCGTGGCCTGCGCGCTCCGCCCTGCCGCCGCCTGCGCCTCCCAGCGCTGCTCGGTGGCCCCGTGCAGGTACGGCTGCATGTCCTGCTCGAAGCGCTGACGCCATGCACCGAACTGGCGCTGCGCCGCGGCCAGGTCCCACGCCGGCAGTGGACACTGCGCCGGCCGGTCGTGGCGTTCCCAGCGCGTGGGCCACCCGAGCGCGGCGCATGTCGCGCACACCAGGCCGCCCGCGGCGGTCTGTTCGAAGCGCAGGCCGGGCGCGCCGCCGTCGGTGCAGCTGGCCGTGTCCTGGAGCAGCAGCCGGAACCCGCCCGGCTGCCGGCACAGCCCCAGGATGTTCTTGCGACGGTCCAGGGTGCTGCTGCTCAGCGCGTTGGTGGTGATGTAGGCCACGTCGTCGGCGAGCTGCAGGCTGGGATACACCGCCTCGCGCAGGGTGCCATCGGCCACCGCGCGCCGGATCGCCCGCGCATCGCTCAGGCCCACCGGCAGGTAGCGCGCCTGGATCCCGGCGCGCACCAGCACGGCCCAGTGGTTGCCATCGTAGGGCGCGTCCAGCGGCGCGCCGGCATCGGCAGGTTCGGCGGCGCACGTGGGCAACGCGGCACCCGCACAGGCAGCCCACAGCAACAGCACACGCGCAACATCGAACATCGGCCAACCGCGCTTCCAGGGCGGCACAGGGAACCACGCCGGCCTGGCGCTGGCAATGCGAGGCGCAGCGGAGGCCGTATCCTAGGGCGATGAGTACGCCGATTTTCCCGATTTCCGCGCTGCTGCCGCGCATCCTGGCCGGACTGGAGACACACACGCGCCTCGTGCTGGAGGCGCCACCCGGCGCGGGCAAGACCACCCAGGTGCCCCTGGCCCTGCTGGACGCGCCCTGGCTGCAGGGCCGCAGGATCATCATGCTGGAGCCGCGCCGGGTAGCCGCGCGCAGCGCCGCGCAGTTCATGGCGCGGCAGCGGGGCGAGGCGGTGGGCGACACGGTCGGCTACCGCATCCGTTTCGAGAACAAGGTATCGGCCCGCACCCGCGTGGAAGTGGTCACCGAAGGCATCCTGACCCGGATGCTGCAGGATGATCCAATGCTGGATGGCGTGGGGGCACTGCTGTTCGATGAATTCCACGAACGCCATCTGGCGGCGGACCTGGGCCTGGCCCTGGCGCTGGATGTGCAGGCACAGCTGCGCGAGGACCTGCGCATCGTGGTGATGTCGGCCACGCTGGACGGCGAGCGGCTGGCACGGTTCCTGGATGCGCCGCGGCTGAGCAGCGAAGGGCGCAGCTACCCGGTGGCGATCAGCCACTTCCCGGCACGGCGCGAGGAAGCGCTGGAAGCGCAGGCACGGCGCGCGGTGGAGCAGGCCTTGGCCGACCATCCCGGCGACGTGCTGGTGTTCCTGCCCGGCCAGCGCGAGATCGCGCGCACCCAGGCCGCGCTGGCGCAGGCCGTGCCGGCCAGCGTGCAGGTGCTGCCGTTGCATGGCGAATTGCCGGTGGAGCAGCAATCGCGGGTGCTGCAGCCTGATCCGGATGGCCAGCGCCGGGTGGTGCTGGCCACCAACGTGGCCGAATCCTCGGTGACCCTGCCCGGCGTGCGCGTGGTGATCGATGCCGGGCTGGCGCGCGAGCCGCGCTACGACCCCAACAGCGGCTTCGCCCGGCTCGACGTGGTGAGCATCGCCCAGGCCTCGGCCGACCAGCGCGCCGGCCGCGCCGGCCGCGTGGCCGAAGGCTGGGCGTGGCGCCTGTGGCCGCAGTCGCAACGGCTGGAGGCCCAACGCCGCCCCGAAATCGCCCAGGTGGAGCTGGCCTCGCTGGCGCTGGAGCTGGCGGCCTGGGGCAGCGATGACCTGCGCTTCGTGGACCCGCCGCCGATGGGCGCACTGGCCGCCGCGCGCGAGCTGCTGCAGCGGCTGGGCGCCTTGAGCGACGGCGGCGGGCTGACCGCGCTCGGCCGGCGGATGCTCGCCCTGGGGACCCATCCGCGGCTGGCGGCCATGCTGCTGGCGGCCGCGCCGGGGCCGGAACAGGCGCTGGCCTGCGACCTGGCCGCGCTGGTGGAGGCGCGCGATCCGCTGCGCCAGGGCGGCGATGCCCTGGCCGCCCGCTGGCGCGCCCTGGCCGCTTTCCGCCAGGGGCGCGTGGCCCACGACGCCAACCGCGGCGGGCTGGCCACCATCGATGCGGCCAGCAAGCAATGGCGGCGACGCCTGCGCTGCGATGCCAGCCCGCCCACCTCGGTGGAGGCGCACCAGCTCGGCGACCTGCTCGCCCACGCCTTCCCCGACCGCATCGCCGCACGCCACCCCACCGACCCGCTGCGCTACCTGCTGGCCAACGGGCGCAGTGCGCGCCTGTTCGATCCCAGCGACCTGCGTGGCGAACCGTGGCTGGTCGCGGTGGAGCTGCGCTACGAAGCGCGCGACGCGCTGCTGCTGCGCGCCGCACCGGTGGATGAGAACCGCCTGCGCCGCGATTTCGCCGAGCGCTTCCAGCAGGAGGACGTGGTGCGCTGGGATGCCGGCAAACGCGCCCTGGTCGCGCGCCGCGAAAGCCGCTTCGACCGTATCGTGCTCGACAGCCGTTCGGCCGGCCGCGTCGATCCTGCGCAGGCCGCGCAGGCGCTGACCGAGGCGGTGGCCGAGCTGGGCATCGACGCGCTGCCGTGGACCGAGGGGCTGCGCCAGTGGCAGGCCCGCTGCGTGGCGCTGCGCGCGTGGATGCCGGAACTGGACCTGCCCGATGTGTCCGACGCGGCATTGCGTCAGACCCTGCGCAGCTGGCTCATGCCGGCCTTCAACGGCAAGACGCGGCTGGACGCACTGGATGAGGCCAGCCTCGGCGAAGCGCTGAAAACCCCGTTGCCCTGGGCACAGCGCCAGCTCATCGACCGCCACGCACCGGTGCGCATCAGCGTGCCCTCGGGGATGGAGCGACCCATCCACTATGCCCTGGAGGCCGATGGGGTAAGCCCGCAGCCGCCGGTGCTGGCGGTCAAGCTGCAGGAACTGTTCGGCCTGGCCGACACGCCGCGCATCGCCGACGGCCGCATCGCCCTGACCCTGCACCTGCTCTCGCCCGGTGGCCGCCCGCTGCAGGTCACCCAGGACCTGCGCAACTTCTGGGCCAACACCTACGCCGAGGTGAAAAAGGAGATGAAGGGGCGCTATCCCAAGCACCCCTGGCCGGACGATCCGTGGACGGCCACCGCCACCCATCGAGCCAAGCCGCGCGGCACGTGAGGACAGCCTCGCATTCATGGCTGCCGGCTGACCGCGTCATCGCGCCGCACTGCAGCGGCGCGGACAAGCCGCTACAGTCGTGATCCGGTCGTAGCGGGCGGCTAACACGCCCTACACGGCCTACGTCCCACACTGGATCGGAACCAAGCAAAGGACCCCCCATGAGCAGACTGACTGTGATTACCGACCGCGCCCTCGAGCGCGCCCTGGATCTGGCAAGCAGCGCCGGCGACGGCCTCAAGCATGCCGGCGGCAGCCTGCGCCACCTCGGCCCGCAGGCCACCGACTGGATCAAGACCGGTGCCGCGCTGGGTGCAGTGAGGACCGGCGGCAAGGTCGCGGCCAAGGTCGTGCGCCGCAACCCGGCAGTGACCATCGCCGCCGCTGCGGTCGGCGTGGGCCTGCTCGGCTACGCGCTGTACCGCAAGCAGCAGAAGAAGAAGCTCGCCAACGGCGAGGTGGTGGACGGCCAGGCGCAGCGCATCAGCGCCCGCAACCGGCGCACCAGCACCGTGGTGGATGAGCACAGCGATATCGGCAGCGACGCCTGATCGGCTGAAGCGTTACCCCATGCGTAGCGAAACCGCCGGCCTGTCCGGCGGTTTTTCTTTGCGCGCGGCAAAACCGCGCCGGGGCGGCATCAGTCCAGCCGGCGCCACTGGCCAGGTTGCAGGCCGTCGAGCGCGTGTGGGCCCATCGAAACGCGCACCAGGCGCAGCGTCGGCAGCCCCACCGCCGCGGTCATCCGCCGCACCTGACGGTTGCGGCCTTCGCGCAGGGTGATCGCCAGCCATGCGTCGGGCACGGTCTTGCGGAAACGCACCGGGGGATCGCGTACCCAGAGATCGGGCGCGGGATCCAGACGTTCGATCTGTGCAGGCAGGGTCGGTCCGTCATTGAGCTGCACGCCACGCCGCAGCGCCTGCAGCTGGTCATCGGTGACAGTGCCTTCCACCTGCACCCAGTAGGTCTTGTCGGCCTTGTGCCGCGGGTCGGTCAACTGATGGGCCAGGCCGCCGTCGTCGGTCAGCAGCAGCAGGCCTTCGCTGTCGTAGTCCAGGCGCCCGGCCGCATACACCGCCGGCGGCAGGCCGAAGCCGGCCAGGGTGGCGCGCGGCGGCTGGCTGCGGTCGGTGAACTGGCACAGCACGTTGAAGGGTTTGTTGAAGGCGATCAGCATCGGACAGGACAGCACGGGGGACGGTCCATTGTCCCATCCCCCGTTGCGATCAGCGCGCCGGTTTGACGAAGCGCAGGGTCATGCGGTCGCTTTCGCCGATGGCCTGGTACCTGGCGTCATCGGCCTTGTCGTGCTGGTTGGACGGCGGCAGCGTCCACACCCCGTTGGGATGGTCCTTGGTATCGCGCGGGTTCGCGTTGATCTCGCTGCTGCCGGCCAGTTCGAAACCGGCGGCCTTGGCCAGGGCGATCACCTGCTGCTGGCCCACATAGCCGGTCTTGTCGTCGGCCGGCACGTCGGCCTTGGCGCGGTGTTCGACCACACCGAGCACGCCGCCGGGCTTGAGCACGCTGTAGAAGCCCTTGAACATGCCCTCGGCCTGGTTGGCGCTGCGCCAGTTGTGCACGTTGCGGAACGTCAGCACCACATCGGCGGAGTTGGCCGCACCGAAGCTCGGCGCCTTCGGGTCGTAGGCCACCACCGTGGTCTTGTCATACAGCGTGGCGGTGCCGGCGAACTTCTTCTCCAGGCCGTCGCGACTGCGCTGCTGGTAATCGCGGCCGCGGCCTTCGGCCACCGCCATCGGATCGACCACGGCGGCCACGTAGCGGCCCGAGTCATGCAGCAGCGGGGCCAGGATTTCCGAGTACCAGCCGTTGCCGGGCGTGATCTCGATGACGGTCTGGCCGGGCGCGACGCCGAAGAAGGACAGCGTCTGCGCAGGATGGCGGTACGCATCGCGCTTGACGTTGGCCGGATCGCGGCGGCTGTCCTGCACGGCCTTCTGCACCGCCGGGGTGATCGCGACCTGCGCATTGGGGCCGGCCGGTTTGATCGCCATGGCCGGCGCGGCAAGCAGGAGGGTGGACACGGTGAACAGGCAGGCACAAGTCAACGAACGGGCTTTCATCGGCGGGCTTCCGGTGGCGGGATGGCGCGAGCCTAGCAGCCGGACGTGCACAGGTGTTCACAAAACGTTAGTGCGACGCAGCAATCCGGAACACTGTTTTGTGTCTGCTGCCGCAACGCTGTCACCCCCCCGGCCGTATCCTGTGGAAACGATTCCCAGGGAGAACATCACCCATGACTGCTACGCGCGAACTCGGTCGTTCCGGCCTCCATGTCGCCCCCATCGCCTTCGGCGGCAACGTGTTCGGCTGGAGCGCCGACGAGAAGACCTCCTTCGCCCTGCTGGATGCGTTCGTGGACGCCGGCTTCAACCTCGTCGACACCGCCGATGTGTACTCGGCCTGGGTGCCGGGCAATGCCGGTGGCGAATCGGAGACCATCCTCGGCCGCTGGTTCAAGCACAGCGGCAAGCGCGACCAGGTGGTGCTGGCCACGAAGGTGGCCAAGTGGGGCGAACACCCCGGCCTGTCGGCCGACAACATCGCCGCGGCCGTGGAAGACTCGCTGCGCCGCCTGCAGACCGATGTGATCGATCTGTACCAGGCCCACGAAGATGACGAATCCACCCCGCTGGAAACCACGCTGGCCGCGTTTGGCCGGCTGATCGAGCAGGGCAAGGTGCGCGCCATCGGCGCCTCCAATTACAGTGCCAGCCGCCTGCGTGATGCCCTCAAGGTATCGGAGGACTACAAGCTGCCGCGCTATGAAACCCTGCAGCCGGAGTACAACCTGTACGACCGCGCCGGCTATGAGGCCGGGCTGGACGCGCTGGTGCGCGAACAGGGCCTGGGCGTGATCAGCTACTACTCGCTGGCCAGCGGTTTCCTCAGCGGCAAGTATCGCAGTGCGGAAGACGCCGCCAAGAGCAGCGCGCGCGGTCAGAGCGTGGTTGCCAAGTACCTCAACCCGCGTGGGCTGCGCATCCTGACCGCACTGGATGACATGGCCGGCAAGCACGGCGCGAGTGCCTCGCAGGTTGCGCTGGCATGGTTGATCGCGCGCCCGGGCATCACCGCACCGATCGTCAGCGCCACCAGCGTTGCGCAGTTGAAGGAGGTGCTGGCGGCCGCGCAGGTGCGCCTGTCGGCCGATGACGTGGCGCAGCTGGATGCGGCCAGTGCCGAAAGCGACTGAATCGGCCCGATACCGCCGATGACGTGCAGCCGCCGCAGGGCGGCTGCATTGTGTCCGCTGCTGCGCACCCGCCGAGATAATCGGAAAGATTCATGTTCTGCTTGCAGCCTGAAACGAACCCGGGTAATGTTCGCGCCCATCGCCGCAGCGTGCGGCCCCCTTCCACCCAACCGATCCCGTCATGCCCCTTCGTTTCCCCGCCGCCGCCCACCGACTGCATAGCGCCATCGCTGCGCTGCGTCCGTGCGCTGGCGCGGGCAAGGCCGACGCGCTGACCAACGACTGATCTTCCTGCACGGAGATCGGTTCCCGATCTCCGAGGCATGCCAACGCCCTCGGATGCTGCATCCGGGGGCGTTTTCGTTTGCGTTGGCGTTGCCAGATCCGACGATCACCCGGCGTGATCTTCCATCGTCCATCCCGGGCACGGAGTGCCCGGCCACGCGGACGTGTTGCCATCCGGCGCGAGAGCGCTGTGCCCCGGCCTGGGGCACGGGCAGCGGGAGAGGATGCCTGTTGATTAACTGTGCCGGTTTTCTCCGGCACTGCATGGCCGTGGCCGGTGATTATCTGGCGCGGCCGCTCAATGGAATGAAACCCATGAATATTCCCTCCACTATCGAACTGCTGCACGCCGAAGGCGGCACCCCCATCAAGGGCTGGGTAAGCGGCGTCCCCGTCGACGAACACGCCCGGGAGCAGCTGCGCAACATCGCCGCGGTGCCGTTCGTCGGCCCCTGGGTGGCGGTGATGCCCGACGTGCACGTCGGCAAGGGCGCCACGGTGGGGTCGGTGATCCCCACGCGAGGCGCGATCATCCCGGCGGCGGTGGGCGTGGACATCGGCTGCGGCATGGCCGCGGTGCGCACCACCCTGCGCGCCGAACACCTGCCCGACAACCTGGCCCGCCTGCGCAGCGACATCGAGCGCAGCGTGCCGGTAGGCAACGGCCGCGGCGGCGAGCATCGGCAGCTGCCCGACAGCATCCACAGCCGGATCGTGCGCTCCGGCCTGGTCGAGCGCCTGGACGCGATCAAGCAACGGCACCGACGCATCCGCACCGACAAGCTGGGCTGCCAGATCGGCACGCTCGGCGGCGGCAACCACTTCATCGAAATCTGCCTGGACGAGACCGGCGCGGTGTGGGTGATGCTGCACAGCGGCTCGCGCGGCACCGGCAACCTGATCGGCACCTACTTCATCGAGCGCGCACGCGAAGAACTGGCCCGGCGCGTGCTCGGCTTCCACCTGCCGGACAAGGACCTGGCCTTCTTCATGCAGGGCGAGCCGTTGTTCGACGACTACGTGCAGGCGGTCTCGTGGGCGCAGGATTACGCCCGCGAGAACCGCGAAGCGATGATGGCGCGGGTGCTGGCCGAGATGCGCCTGCGACTGCCGAAGTTCCAGCTCGAGAAGCTGGCGGTGAACTGCCACCACAACTACGTGCAGACCGAGACCCACGGCGGCGAGGAACTGCTGGTGACGCGCAAGGGCGCGGTGAGCGCGCGCGCCGGCGAACTGGGCATCATCCCCGGCAGCATGGGCACGCGCAGCTACATCGTGCGCGGAAAGGGCAATGCCGAGAGTTTCCACAGCTGCAGCCACGGCGCCGGGCGCGTGATGAGCCGCAGCGCGGCGCGCCAGCAGATCACCCTGGCCCAGCACCGCGAGGCGACCGCGCACGTGGAGTGCCGCAAGGACGCCTCGGTGATCGATGAATCCCCGGCCGCCTACAAGTCCATCGATGCGGTGATGGCCGCGCAGAGCGACCTGGTCGAGGTGGTGCACACGCTGCGCCAGGTGGTCTGCATCAAGGGCTGAGTGGGCCGCGTATCGCCTGCAACACGGCCACCTGCGGGCGGCCGTGCCGGGTCAGGCCAGCGCGCTGTCTTCGGCCACCAGCGCATGATGCAGGCTGATCCCGGCACGCACGCCCTCGGCATTGGCCAGGGTGATGTTGCCGACCACGCTGGCGTCGCCCGCCGCGTACACGCCCGGCACCGAGGTCTGCTTCTGCGCATCCACCTGCACCAGCACCCCGATCGGGCTGTCTTCCAGCACGCAGCCCAGCTGCTCCACCAGCGGCGAGGCCATGTGCTGGCGCGCGGCCACGAACAGCGCGCGCAGGTCGATGTGGCGACCATCGGCAAGCAACGCACCGCTCAACTGCGGTGCCTGGCCTTCCAGGCCCACCACGCGCTCGGTCTCGATGTGCACGCCGCGCCGCTCGAGCAGGGCCCGGTCCTGCGCATCGATCTGCATGCCGTGGGCAAACAGGGTCACCTGGCCCCAGTCGGCCAGCAGCCCGGCCATTTTCACCGACAGCGCGTGACCACCGAGCAGGCCGATCGCACCGCCGCCCACCTCGTAGCCGTGGCAGTAAGGGCAGTGCAGCACGCTGTGGCCCCAGCGTTCGGCCAGGCCTGGCAGCTCGGGCAGTTCGTCGCGGATGCCAGTGGCCAGCAACAGCTTGCGCGCGGCCCAGGTGTCGCCCCCGGCGGTGGTGACCGCAAAGCCGTCCACGGTGGGCTGGGCGTCGATGGCGGTGTCGCTGACCCAGCGCACGGTGGGGTAGTGGAGCAGTTGCGCCTTGGCCTGCCGGAGCAGATCGCTGCCGGCGATGCCGTCCATGCCCAGCACGCCGTGCGAGTGCGCGGAGAAACGGTTGCGCGGCAGGCCACTGTCGATCACCAGTACCTCGCGGCGTGCCCGCGCCAGCATCAGCGCGGCGGACAGACCGGCGAAACTGCCGCCAACGATCACGGCATCAAACGTCATGGGGAACTCCTGCTGCATGGTGGGCCAGGTGGCGGGCAAACGCCTCGCCGAGGGTGGCCAGGGTGGTGCCGCGCAGGCGCTGTTCGAGCAGGGCCTGGGCCTGGCGGTAACTGTCGTCCAGCGCATCGTTGACCACCTGCTGCACCGGGCAGCCGCGCCCGGTCTCGCGCGCGCCGGTGTGCAGCAGCGGCGGCGCGCCGATGGCCACGTACACATCGTGCAGGGTGATCGTGGCCGGATCGCGGGCCAGCTGGCTGCCGCCGCCGTGGCCGCGCGCGTTGCGCACCACTCCGCCCTTGTGCATCGCCGCCAGCAGCCGCCGGATCACCACCGGATGGGTGGGCAGGCAGGCGGCCAGCTGCTCGGACGTACGCGGGCCGTCCTGCCCCACCAGATGGGCGGCGATGTGCAGGGCGTCGGAGAACTGGTTGCTGGATTTCATGTAACAACAATAGTTACAAATTGGCGCGATGTCCAGTCACGGTCGCGGGCCCGCGCGGGGCGATCACCGCTCAGCGCACGTAAGGTTCGCCCACCATCGCCGCGGCCAGGTGGTCCAGGAAGGAGCTGATCCGCGCCGACACCGCCGTGTTGCGGTAATACACCGCGTGGATGGGCTGGCGCACCTCCAGGGTGAGCGCGGGCAACAACTGGACCAGCTCGCCGGCCTGGCGGTCACGATGGGTCATGAAGTCGGACAGGCAGACGATGCCCACGCCCTGCAACGCCAGTGCACGCAGGGTTTCCCCGCTGGAAACGGCCACCGCCGGGCGTACGTGCAGCAGCGCATCGGTATCGCCGGGCAACGGCCAGTGGTTGAGCGAGTCCGGTTCGTTGAAGCCCAGCAGGGTATGGGCGCGCAGCTCGGCCACGCTGGCCGGGGTGCCGTGCTGCTGCAGGTAGGCCGGGCTGGCCATCACCCGCAACCGGCTGTGCGCCAGCGGCCGTGCGTGCAGGGTGGAATCGGCCAGCGGACCGATCCGGATGGCCACGTCGGTGCGCCGTTCCAGCAGGTCGATGTAGCGCTCGCTGCTGTTGAGCTCCAGCGCCACGTCCGGGTAGCGCGCGCGGTAGCCGGCCACCAGCGGGGCGATCACGTGCAGCACGAACGGCATGGCCGCATCCACGCGCAGGCGTCCGGCCGGGCGCTCGCGGCGTGCGGCGATCTGCTCTTCGGCGGCCTCCACCGAGGCCACGATCGCACGCGCCTGCGCCAGGAACGCATCGCCTTCTTCGGTCAGCTGCAGGCGCCGGGTGGTGCGGGTCAGCAGCGTGGTGCCGAGCTTTTCCTCCAGCCGCCCCAATGCCCGGCTGACCCCGGAGGTGGTCTGGCCCAGGGCTTCAGCAGCGGCGGTGATCGAGCCGCTGTCGATCACCGCGATGAAGGCCTGCATTTCGTCGAGGGTGGTTTTCATGGGGGGCCTGCCGGGGGCGGGCGTCCATTATTGACCAAAGAGCAAGAGTGATTGGCGTGAAGGCCGCTTTTTCGGCAACAGTGCGGCGCCCAGACTGCGCAGCCTCACCTCCCACCGGTAACCGACCATGTCCCGTGGCATCCCCTTGGCCCTGCTGGCGCTCACGCTTGGTGCGTACGCCATCGGCACCACCGAATTCGTCATCGTCGGGCTGATCCCGACCATCGCCGCCGACCTCGGCGTCTCCCTGCCCTCGGCCGGCCTGCTGGTCTCGCTGTACGCCCTGGGCGTGGCGGTGGGCGCGCCGGTACTGACCGCGCTCACCGGCCGGGTGCCGCGCAAGACCCTGCTGGTGGCCCTGATGGTGCTGTTCACCCTGGGCAACGTGATTGCCTGGATGGCGCCCGGCTACGGCTCGCTGATCGTGGCCCGCGTGCTTACCGGCCTGGCACACGGCGTGTTCTTCTCGATCGGCTCGATCATCGCCACCTCGGTGGTGCCCAAGGAGAAGGCCGCCAGCGCGATCGCGATCATGTTCACCGGCCTGACCGTGGCACTGGTCACCGGCGTGCCGCTGGGTACCTTCATCGGCCAGCACCTGGGCTGGCGCGCGACCTTCCTGGCCGTGGCCGCGCTGGGCGTGATCGCGCTGGTCGGCAGCCTGCTGTTCGTGCCGCGCAACCTGCAGCGCAGCGAACCGGCCACGTTCGGCCAGCAGTTGGCGGTGCTGGCCCAGCCGCGCCTGCTGCTGGTGTATGCGATCACCGCGCTGGGTTATGGCGGCACCTTCCTGTCCTTTACCTACCTGGCCTCGATCCTGCAGGACGTCAGCGGCTTCTCGGCCAATGCGGTGAGCGGCGTGCTGCTGGTGTACGGCGTGTCGGTGGCGTTCGGCAATCTGTGGGGCGGCCGCCTGGCCGACCGCCGCGGCCCGATCCCGGCGCTGAAGCTGATCTTCGCGCTGCTGGCGGCCGTGCTGTTGGTGCTCACCTTCACCGCCTACAACACCTGGCTGGTGCTGCTGACCGTGCTGGCCCTGGGCGCGGTGGCGTTCGGCAACGTGCCGGGGCTGCAGGTGTATGTGGTCAAGCAGGCGCAGCGGTTCGCCCCGCAGGCGGCCGACGTGGCGTCTGGCCTGAACATCGCCGCGTTCAACGTGGGTATCGCCTTCGGCGCCTCGCTGGGCGGCCTGGTGGTGGACCATCTCGGCCTGATGCACACGCCGTGGCTGGGCGCGCTGGTGGTGATGGGCGCCTTCGGCCTGACCGTGCTCAGTGGCCGCCTGGATCGGCGCGACGGTGTGGCCGATCGCGCCGACGGCATCGCCGTGGGCGCGCATTGAGCCAGCCCGGCAGCGCACTCACCGCCGGCGTTACGCAACTACAGCGGGCCAACGGTCCGCTTTGCGCGACGGCAGCCGACCAACGGTCGGCTCTACGTCGCTTTACGGTGCACGGCGTAGCCTGCACTTCCCCCCTGAAGGAGTTTCCATGAGCATTCCCGCATTCGGCCTCGGCACGTTCCGCCTGAAAGGCCAGACCGTCATCGACTCGGTCCGCAACGCATTGGACGTGGGCTACCGCGCCATCGACACCGCACAGATCTATGACAACGAGGCCGAGGTTGGCCAGGCCATCGCAGCATCCGGCGTGGCCCGCGACGATCTGTTCGTGACCACCAAGGTGTGGATCGCCAACTTCACGCATGACGCCCTGCTGGCCAGCCTGCGCGAGAGCCTGCGCAAGCTGCGCACCGACCATGTCGAGCTCACCCTGATCCACTGGCCCTCGCCCAAGGACGCGGTACCGATGGCCGAGTATCTGGGCGCACTGGCCGAAGCGAAGTCGCTGGGCCTGACCCGGCAGATCGGCATCTCCAACTTCACCATCGCCCAGACCCGCCAGGCCATCGAGATCCTGGGTGCCGACGCGATTGCGACCAACCAGATCGAAGTCCACCCGTACCTGCAGAACCGCGCGTTGATCGCGTTCCTGCAGGAACAGGGCATCCACGTCACCGCCTACATGAGCCTGGCTTACGGCGAGGTGCTCAAGGATCCGGTGATCCAGGCCATTGCCGAACGCCACCAGGCCACCCCGGCCCAGGTCGCGCTGGCGTGGGCGCTGCAGCAGGGCTTGGCGGTGATCCCCTCCTCCACCAAGCGCGAGAACCTGGCCAGCAACCTGCTTGCCGCCGACCTGCGCCTGAGCGATGCGGACATGGCGCAGATCGCCACGCTCGACCGCGGCCAGCGGCTGGCCAACCCGGACGGGATTGCGCCGGCCTGGGATTGACGCAGGCGGGCACGGTCGGTGTTCGCGGTGGTGTGGGTCATCCGCGCGCGCTGGCGGTACTCCGGATGCACGCCGAGGTAGGGTCGGATCCCTATCGACCGCCGACGACGTGGATCGGCGTGGCGAACGCATGGTCTTGGCCGACGTGTGTGCGCTTCGATTCGTGGTCATGCCATCAACGAACGTGGCGCGTTTCACGGCGGTCGATCGGGATGCGACCCTACCGGGGTCGCCCATGAGGCGCGCAGGTGCCGGCACATCGGGACGGAATTGCGATTGAACCAGGCGGCGCGGTGACCGAGGTAGGGTCGGATCCCTATCGACCGCCGACTATGTGAATCGGCGCGGCGAACGCATGACCTTGGCCGACGTGTGCGCTTAGATCTGTGGTCATGCCATCAACGAACGTGGCGCGTTTCACGGCGGTCGATCGGGATGCGA
>RCUK01001092.1_pt1 | contig 18727 bp, 5 predicted proteins | sample 2166381 | NCBI WGS metagenome assembly RCUK01 (sample SAMN09932809, study PRJNA488358) | compost metagenome | isolation source: compost soil in an enriched community | place: Germany: Experimental Botanical Garden | reverse complement strand
GGCTATCACCCTGGTCCTCGGCGGCGCCCGCTCGGGCAAGAGCGCCTACGCCCAGAAACAGGCCGAACAGGCGGCTGCGGCGACGGGTCGCCCTCCCCTGATGATCGCCACCGCCGAAGCCTTCGACGACGAGATGCGCGACCGCATCGCCCGCCACCAGGATGAGCGCGGCGACGGCTGGCGCACCCGCGAGGTTCCTCTGCAACTGGCCGCCGCCGTGCGTGATCTGACCGCCGACGATATCGTCGTCGTGGATTGCCTGACGCTCTGGCTAAGCAATCTGATGCTGGGAAATCACGACCTCTCCGCCGCGATAGACGACCTGATCGACGCCCTCGCGGCCTGCCCGGCGACGGTCTGGGTCGTCAGCAACGAAGTCGGCTGGTCGCTGGTCCCCGAGAACGCCCTGGGCCGCCGCTTCCGCGACGAAGCGGGCCGATTGAACCAGCGGATCGCGGCGGCTTCAGACACGGCCTGCCTGATCGTCGCCGGCATGAAGCTGGACCTGCAGCGTCTCTAGAGGTCGACGGGCAGAGTTCAACATTTATATCAGTGAGTTATAAACGCTTTCGAAAGTCATGACGAAAGACGTTGAAAGGCCCGCAGGGCGATGGCTCGCACCAATTCCCGTCTCTACGGCGCCCGCAAGCGTGACGCCGTAGAGACGGATTGTGGATCAGACGGCCCGCCGAGTCAGAAGGCGATCCTGACCCCTGCGTTGGCCCGGAACGAGCGGCTCTCGCTGTCTTCAATCGCGCTGTTGACCGCCGTTTCGCCGAAGAAGGTCACGCCGGGACTCCAGGTGGCGCTGAAGCCGATGCCCACCTCGCCCCAGAGCCGCTCGTTGGCATGCTCAAACGACGCACCCGAGACATCGACGCGAGACGGGTCCATCCACTCGTAAGAGATGTTGGCCACCGCATAGACATGGCCGCGGCCGCCTTCCCAGGCCTCGTGCTGGTCAAGGGACAGGCCCAGACGCGTCTTCAGACTTTCGCCGCGATCCAGCGACACCTGGGCGTCCGCCGCATCCGCGAAGCCGTCGAACCGGACATTCGAGTAGAGCAGCTGCGCCTGAGGCGTGATGCTGACCTTGTCGGTGAGCGGCAGGCGCTGGCCCGCCTCGACGCTGAACGCTTCGCCCTGCCCGCCGTTGCCCGTGACCAGGCGGCCCAGAACGGTCGATTCAAGATCGCTCTGATACCAGCTGACCTGGGCCTGGCTGTCGAGGTAGAGGCCGGCCTGTCCCTGCCACGACAGGGTCGCGCCCACGCCATAGCCGTTCGTTTCCAGAACGCCGTTGCCGAAGAGGGAACGGATCTGGCTGTTGGCTTCGGCGTAATGCGCCGTGACGCCCGCGATCAACCGGCCGCCCCAGGCGGCCTCGGCGACCACCTTGTCGAAGCCCATCTGCAGCTTCCAGCTGTCGAGGTCCTGCTCAGCCTGGCTGGTCGATACGGCGGCGTTCCCGCGGGTTCGCACGCCTTCGACACGGCTCCAGCCGCCGCCGCTTGCCGGATCAGCGCCCTGGGCCCAGGTGCGGCCGCCGACACGCTGCTGGAAGGTGGGCAGGCCGTTGATCGCCTGCAGGTTGGTTCCATAGGCCTCATAGATCGGCACGCCGGGCTGGTAGAGCGGCCCTTCGGGTTCGATCGGGTCCACCGGGTTCAGGACGGATGAACGCAGATACCAGTCGCCGTCGGACGCCGTGGCGACCCCGCCCTGGTAGAGGCGGTAGCCATAGGCGCCGGCGATCACAGCCTGTTGCCCCTGGAACAGATAGTCGCCCTTGAGCGAGAAGGTCCCGCTGGAAGCGCCTGCCACGTCGATGACCTTGATCCCCTCGGTCGTCTGAGCGCCGAGACCGCCGACATTATGCACGACCAACTGGGTCGAACCGGTCGCGCTTCCGCCGATGTTCAGGCGATCCGTGGCCGAAGCGTCACCGCCCAGCGCGGCTTCGATCTCGAGCACCCCGCCACGGCCTTCATAGTCGCCCGTCACGGTCAGAACCCCGAACACGCCGTCGCGTCCGGGCGCGACCACGCCGGTGTTGACCAGGCCGGCCATCTGACCGGCGCCCTCCAGCCGCGCGTCGGCGTCCACCGTCACGTCGCCGCCCAAGGTCCCCTCCAGGGCCAGCACGCCGCGCGCGACCTGAACAGCGCCCGCGAAGCCGCTGCTGTCGCCCGTGACCAGCAAGGTCCCCGCCCCGGTCTTGGTCAGGGCGCCCGCACCGGAGAAGAGGCCGTCGAAGGTGAAGGTCGTGTCAGCCGCGGTCGAGATCGCGCCCGCCCCGGCCAGAACGATGTCGCGCTGGCTGGTCAGGTCGGCGCTGGTCGCCAGGGCGCCGCCGTCCAGGGTCACGTCGCCGGCCGCGGCGCCCAGGTTGGCGTCGGCGGCGATCTGCACCCTCCCGCCGTTGATCAGGACCCCGTCCGCAAAGGTGTTGGCGCCGCCAAGGATCAGCGTACCGGCGTCGGTCTTCACCAGCTGGCCCGCGCCCTGGAGCACGGCGTTGATCGTGGCGGTGAAGTCCTTGCCCGCCACGCTGCCGTCGCCGACGCGGATCACCGACTGGTCCTGCGTCAGCGTCAGGGCGTCGCCGTTGATCACATAACCGCCCGCGGCGAACTGCATGCCGGCCGTCGTCACATCACCCAGCCCGCCGTCGACGGTGACGGTTCCGGCGACGCCGCCAAACACGGCGAAGGCCTTGTCGGCATAGGGGGCGTTCATCGTTCCGTCGGCATCGGTCCAATGATCGTTTCCGCCGCTGGCCTGCCAGACGCCGTCGCCGCCGTTGACGACTCCATCGTTCTTCGGTCCGGCCGCGCCGTCCCAGAAGTTGAGTTCAAGCCCGGCGCTGTGAACCAGGTTGACCTGCCCCAGGATCGAGGTCTGCACCGAAGCGTCGCCGGCGCCGGGCAAGACGCCCAGCGTCAGTCCGTTGTTGGTCAGGCCGCCAGCGTAGTTGAACAGGCGATAGACGCCGACCTTGAAGTCGCCGCCGGCGGGGACCGTCACATCCAGCACGCCGTCCAAGGTCAGGTCGCCGCCGACGTTGACGAGATCGTTCAGGGCGCCGCCCGCAACATTCGCCTCGCCGAACTCGAAGGCCAGACGGCTGCCGCTGCTCAACGTCAGGTCGCCGGTGATCGTCAGGGTTCCCGGCGCCCCCGCGCCCGGCGACAGGACGCCGCCGTCAGCGATGGAGACATCCCCGCCGATCACGCCGTCGCCGCCCAGGGTTGCGCCCGAGGCCACCGCGCTGAGGCCGGACATCGCGGAATAGTCGCCGTTCACCAGAAGGACGCCGGAACCGACGGTGAACCCGCCCGCGCCGCCCATGCCCGCAAGCACCAGCGTGCCCTCGCCATCCTTGACCAGACGTCCCGCCCCCGAAAGGGCGCCCGTCAGCGTCAGGGTGGAACCCGCATCAGTCAGGATCGAACCACTCGAGACGAAGTCGAACGCCCGCCCCGAGGTCAGATCCGCCGTGGTGTGCAGCGCGCCTCCATTGAAGGTCATGCCGCCCGACACATCGCCGAGATTGGCGTCATCGGAGATGCGCAGCGTGCCGCCATTGATCCTCGTGCCGCCCGCATAGGTATTGGCCCCGTTGAGGACCAGGGTTCCCATGTCGGACTTCACCAGCCCGCCAGAGCCTTGCAGGATCGAGTCGATGCGCGCCGTGACGTCCGCGCCGCCCGTCGTTCCGTCGCCGACGCGGATCACGCTGTCAGCGCCGACCAGGGTGATGGCGTCGCCGGTCAGGACGTAGCCGTCGGTGATGAACTGCATGCCGGAGACGTTGACGGCCCCCTTGCTCTGATCGACCGTGACGGTGCCCGCCGCTCCCGAGAAGACTGCGAAGGCCGCGTCCTGGAAGGGCGCGTTGACCGCACCGAACTCCGTCCAGTTGTCCTCACCGTTGTCAGGCATCGCGCCGAAGGCCTGCCACACGCCGTCGCCGCCGCCGATTATGCCGTCGTTCTTTCCGGCCGGACCGTCCCAGAAACGCAGCGCCAGTCCGGCGGTATTGACCAGGTTCACCTGGTTCGACACCGAGGTCTGGACATAGAAGTCCGCCGACGGAAGGTTGGCTGTCAGGCCGTTGTCCGTCAGCGAGCCCTGATAGTTGAAGACACGATAGACGCCGGGATCCAGGGCCCCGCCCCCGCTGGTGTCGACGTTGAGCGTGCCGTCGAGCGTCAAATCGCCTTCGACATTGATCAGGTCGTTCAGCGGCCCGCCCGGCACATTGGCCTGACCGAAGCTGAAGTTGAGCGCCGAACCGTTCGAGAGGCTGAGGTCGCCGGCGATGCTCAGCGTGCCGGGTGAAGTTCCGGGACCGCCCGGATTGATCGCGCCGCCGTCGGCGACGACGACATCGCCGCCGATGACGCCGACGCCGCCCAGCGTGGCGCCGGTGTTGACGCTGGTCAGTCCAGTCGCGCCCGACTGGTCGCCGTTGATGAACAGGCTGCCAGCGTTGATCGTCGTCGCGCCGGCGTAGCTGTTCGTGCCGGTCAGCACCGTCACGCCGGAACCATTGTGGATGACGCTGCCCAGGCCAGAGATGGCTGACGAGAAGCGGTAGTCGGCGTCGTCGTGGTTGAAGTTGATGCGGTTGTTCGCCCCAGCCATGGTGACGAAGGCGGCGTCGAGCGCGCCCGCGCCGGTCGCCGCCGAGCCTTCCGCCCCGCCGATGTTCAGCACGGCGTCCCCGGTCCCCATCGCCAGGGTTCCGTCGCCCGCCTTGACCACCCCGCCGTCCGCGATGGTGATCGCTCCCTTGTCATTGGCGCCCGGGGCAAGGATCAGCGCGCCCGTCGTTTCGAAGCGGGAGCCGGCGCCCGTGACGCTCATGTTCAACAGGCTCACGTCGCCCAATAGGCCGGCCTGCCCCAGACGCGCCGTGCCTGCGGTCATGACGCCGCCGTCCGAGATCGTGACCGACCCGTTGTGGCCATAGAAGACGCCGCCTACGTCCCACCGGGATCCCGCGCCCGAGACGACGACTGCATCGGCCTTGCCCACGCCCAATCGGCCCAGGCGACCGGTGGCTGAGGTCAGCACCCCGCCGTTCAGGATATTGAGCGTGCCCGTGCCGGTGACCCCGACATCGATCGTTGAGGTCGAAACCCGCGACCCGGCGTCGGTGATGTTCAGCACGCCCGCGCCGCTGCCCTGAAGGCCCAGGGTCAGGTTCCCGAATATGGCCGAGCCGCCGTTCTGAACGGTCAGCGCACCCGCGCCAGCGCGCCCAATATAGGAAAGCGCCGAACCGGCGGCCGTAAAGCTGGCGGACGATCCGTCGACAGTCATCTGGGCCGACTGCCCCGCCAGATCCCCCATCACCAGCGCCGAAGAGCCCAGGATACGCCCTGTCAGCATCAAGGCCCCGGCGTTGACATAGGTCGAACCGGCGTAGGTGCTGTCGCCCGAAAGCGTCAGCTCGCCCATTCCGTTCTGATGCAGCGAACCGGCGCCGGAAATGGAGCCGCCATAGGCGTAGGCGTTCCCGCGTTGGAAGGCCAACACCCCGCCGTTGACGATGTCGCCGCTGATGCTGCCGGTCGTCCCCCCGTTGCCGACCTGCAGCACGCCGCCCTCGATGGTCGTGCCGCCGGCATGGGAGGCGTCGCCTGTCAGGATGAGCGTGCCCGAGTCCTTCTTGATCAGCCGCCCGACGCCATGGATCGGACCAGCCAGCGTCAGATTTGTGCCGGTGTTGCTGAACGCGCCGTCGCCTTGGAGCACCACATCGCGACCGATGGTCATGGTGGTCGTGGTGTTGAGCGTGCCGCCGTTGAATCTGAGCCCGCCCGCCGCCGAACCGAGGTTGGTGTCGTTGAAAATCTGCAACACGCCGCCGTTGATCGCCGTGCCGCCCGTGTAGGTGTTGAAACCGGAAAGCACCAATCTGCCTGCATCCGTCTTCACCAACTGGGCCGCGCCGTCCAGGCTGGCCGCGATGGTGGCGGTATAGGCTACGCCCAGCGTCGACCCGTCGCCGACGCGAATGACCGATTGCGGGTCGGTCAGCTTCAGCGGGCCGCCCGTCAGCAGGTAGCCGTCGGTCGCGAACTGCATGCCCTTGGCCGTCACCTGGCCCAGGCTGTTGTCGATCGCGACCACTCCGGCCGCTCCGGCGAAGATGGCGAAGGCGCCGTCATCGAATGCGGCGTTCAGATTGCCGGTGGATTCGGTCCAGTTGTTGTTGCCGGTGTTATTCTGCCACAGGCCCGAGCCGCCGCTGACGACGCCGTCGAACTTGGGTCCGGCGTCACCGTCCCAGAAGCTGAAATCCGACCCGCCCGCCAACAGATTGACCTGGCCAGCGATCGCCGTCTGGATGACGCCCGTGCCGCTGGGCAAAGAGCCGAGGTCGAGGCCGTTGTTGATCAGGGCGCCGGTGTAGTCGATGATGCGATAGACGCCGGGGCCGAAGACGCCGCCCTGCGTCTGGGTCACGTTCAGCACCCCGTCGAGGGTCAGGTTGCCTTGGACCTTGATCAGATCGTTCAGGCTCCCGCCCGACGTTCCGGCCTGACCGAACTGCATGGCCAGGGTCGAGTTCGCGCCGAGCAGAAGACCCCCGTTGATCGTCAGCGTGCCGACGGCGCCGACTTCACCCGGCGCCAGGGTTCCATTGGCGACGTTGACGCCGCCGCCGATGGTTCCCCTGCCCCCCAGGGTCGCGCCCGAGGCCACCCTCGTCAGCCCTGTGGCCGCCGACTGGTCGCCATTGATGATCAAGGCGCCGGCATCGACGAAGGTCGACCCGGTATAGCTGTTGTTCCCGGTCAGAGTGGTGACGCCCGAGCCGATCTGCCTCAGCACGCCCGCACCCGAGATCAGCCCATTGTAGCTGTGGGCGTCTGAGCGATTGAAGCCCAATACCCCCGCAAGCGAAATGAAGGTGTCGCCGAGGATCAAACCCGCGGTTCCGCCATTGCCGATCTTCAGCAGGCCCGCGTTGATCACGGTATTGCCGGTATAGGTGTTGGTCCCGGTCAGCACCCATGTGCCGTTGTCGTTCTTGGCCAGGCTCGTCTTGCCGGTTCCGGCGTTGCCGATCGAACCGGCCAGGGTGTTGTCGCCTGTGTTCGAACCACCCAGCGCGATGGTGCGCGCCTGGTTGTTCCCCGCCAGCGTCACAGGCCCCGCGCCCGTAAAGACGATGGCGCCCGAGCCCGCGGATTCGATGAAGGTCACACCCGCCGACAGCGTGAACAACCGGTTGGTCACGTCGCCTGCGCCCGTGTAGCGCAGGGTCGAGCCGTTGCCGATGACGAGGTTCGAGGCCGCCGACGAAGAGGCGCCGAGGCTGGACGCCAGCCCGCCGTCAGCGAGCTTGTCCACCCCCAGCACCCCGCCGCTGATGGTGGTGACGCCGGTGTAGGTGCTGCCCGCATTGCTCAGGATCCAGGTCCCGACGCCGGTCTTGTTGAGCGAGGTCACCCCCGTGCCGTTGTTGGTCAGTTGCACGCCGAGCCGGTTGTCATGCGCGCTTGTCCCCGTCAGCGTCAGGGTCTGCGCGGTGTTGGGCGCGGCGAATGTCACCGCCCCGTTGTGAGTGAAGTTGATCGCGCCGGTGCCCGAGGCGTCGAGCGCGTTCCCGCCGGATGCGCCGAGCGTGAACTGACGGTTAGTGCCGCCGCCGGCGCCGACATAGCGCAGCGTGCCGCCGTTGAGGATCAGGTTCGCCGCGCCGGCGCCCGACGCGCCGATCGAACTCGCAGCGCCGCCGTCAATGAGGCAGGTCACCTCGATGGCGCCGCCGTTGATGGTCGTGGAGCCGCTATAGTCACTGTTGCAGCCGCTCAGCCGCTGAGTCGCACCGCCATTCTTGACAAGAGCGCCGGCGCCGGTGATCGCGCCACCATAATTTATACTGGCGTTATTGTTGCCGCTCGTGATCGTCAGGTTAGCGCCGTCCAGCGTGATGACGCCGCCAGTTGCTCCGCCGCCCGTCAGCCAGGCGACACTGGTGTCGTAGCCGTCGAGATCAAGCCTTGCGCCCGCCACGTTGAACAGGGCCATACCAGCGGCAGCTCCGAAAGCCTGTGCCGAACCGGCCCTCAGAAGCCCGTTTCGGACCTGTGTGTCGCCGCTGTACGTATTGGCGCCGGACAGCACCAGCGTACCGGCGCCATCCTTGTTCAAGCCCCCGGAGCCACGGCCGACACCCTGGAATTCCAGCGTAGTGGCGGCCTCCGTGACATTCAGATAGGCGCCTCGCGAGGTTGCGGTAAAGCCGCGATCGGTCGTGGCGCTGCCGCCGGAATACGCAAACCAGCCGCCGTCGAGCACGAGGTTGGTCGAGGCTGCACCGGATGCACCGATGCCGCTGGCTTGCCCCCCGTTTGCGATGCAATCGATGCTCAAATTGCCCGATACGGTCGTAACGCCGGTATAGTCGTTGTTACACCCCCAGAGCGCTTGGGTGTAGGAACCGCTGCCGCGCGTGAAGCCGCCACTACCGGTGATCCTGCCCGTGAAGTTAACGCTCCCGCCCGCTGTCGTCAGCGTATTCGCCCCGAGCAGCACAAGGCCGCTCCCGCCGAGTCCTGCAGCCGTTACGTTGAACCCGCCCAGATCGAGCGTACCGGGGCCATTGACGGTGATGTAGTGATTGCCGGGGCCAAAGGCCTGCGCCGACCCAGCCCGCAATGTGCCCGCCGTGACGAGGGTATCGCCTGTGAAGCCGCTGTTGGCGCCGCTGAGCACCAACACGCCGTCACCGTCCTTTACTAGGGCGCCCGCGCCAGCGGCGAGACCGCTGATTGTCAGCGTCGTCCCCGCCTGAGCCACGTCGATGCGACCCGAGCCGGCCGCCAGCGTAAAGCCGCGATCGATGCTGCCTGTGCCGCCGGTATATTGCAGACCACCGCCGTCGCGGAGAATAAGGTTGGCTGCATCGCTGCTTGCTGCACCGATTCCGCTGGCCTCACCGCCATTGGCGAGCGTGTTCACCGAAAGCGTACCGCCCGCAACGGTCGTCACGCCGACAAAGTTGTTCGCGGTGTTCGACAGCACCAGCGTGCCCGCGCCGGTCTTGGTCAGCCCGGCATCGTCGGCGCTCGTCGCAAGGCCCGAAAACTCGATCGACCGTCCCGTCACGACGTCGATGGCGGGGGCCCCTGCGCCGCCATTGACCAGCGTAAAGCCGCGATCGCTGACGCCATCAGCGGCGCCGACATAGGCCAGCGTGCCGCCTTCCAGCACCAGATTGGAGGCGTCCGCGCTCGCCATGCCCAGGCTGCTCGCCTGACCGCCATTGGCGAGGCTGTTGATCGCCAGGACGCCGCCGCTCAGCGTGGTCGCGCCGGTATAGGTGTTGGCGCCGCTCAGGGTCGCGCGCCCGCTGCCGCCCTTGGTGAAGCCAATCGCCCCGCCATTGTCGGTGATGATCGAGGCGATGGTGAAGTTGCCGCCGCTGTTTTGCTGAAGGCCCAGCACGCCGCCGCCGGCGCTGCCCGTCAGTGCGCCGCCGGTGATCAGCTGATTGAAGTTCAGGACGCTGGGCGCAACGATGATCGTGCCGTCGGTGCCGAGCGTCTGCCCCCCCGCGATCGTGACCGTCGTGGCGGCGGCTTGCGTGTAGCGCAGACCGCCGAGTTGCGTGCTGGCGCCGACCGTGCCGAAGAATCCGGTCACATCCGATACGATGTCGCCGTCCAGCCAGGTGGCGGCGTCGTCCTTGTCGTTATAGTCCGTTTCCTCGAAGGCGGTGATGATCCCGCCGACGACCTTGGCGTAGTCCGATTGGTTCACCGTCGCCCAGCCGCCCAGGGCCGTGCTGCTGGTGGCGAATATGGCGCCGGTCGGGATCGCGAAATCGATCAGACCGCCGGTCCGGTTGATGGCGCCGAAGTTCACGTACACGTCGCCGCCGGTCGCCACGACCCGGTTGCTGCCTGCGGAAATGTTCAGGCCGTCGAAGTTCTGGCTGTTGATGGGGCCGCCTCCCCCCACGATCCGCACCGAACTGCCGGCCAGATTAAGGGTCGTGTCGGCCGAAAGGATGTTGTTGATCGGCGCGCCCGCCGCAGAGAAGTCCAGCGTCAGCCCGCCGCCGTTGAGCGTGGTGTCGCCGCTGTAGGTGTTGGCGCCGGTGAGGGTCAGGGTCCCCGCCCCCACCTTCGTCAGCCCGCCGCTGCCCGCGATGCTGCCGGCGAAAGTCGTGCTGGCGGTGCTGCCCAGGGACAGGGTCGCATTGCCAAGTTGGACGACCCCGCCCGTACCGGCCAGCGTCGTCGCCGTCAGGTCGAAGCCGTTCAGGTCGAGCGTGCCGCCGTTGACGGTGACGCCCGTGGTCGTGCCGAACGCCGAGGCGCTGCCGGCGCGCAACGTCCCGCCGTCCACCAGGATCGCTCCGGTGCGCGTATTGGCGCCCGACAGCACCCAGGTTCCCGAACCCCTGCTGACCAGAGCGCCGTTGCCCGAGATGACGCCGGACAGGGTGTTGACGCCCGTATAGCCGCCGCCCAGCCGCAGCCCGCCGACGGGGCCGGCGGCGAAGTCCACGGCGCCGCTGAGGTTGAGCGCCCCCGTGCCGTCATTTGAAATCTTGCCGCCCATGCCGCCTGCGGCCACGGCCGGACCGATCGTCCAGGCGCGGTTGCTGCTCGCTCCCGCCCCGATGTAGCTCAGGACGCTGTCGGAGTAGATGGCCATGCCGCCCGCCGTACCGGTGCCGAACGAACTGACGACACCGGTGTCGGCCAGAGAACTCGCGCGCACAGTGACAGCGCCGCCGGAGCCTATGCCCGTTGTTCCAATATAGGTGTTGGCATTGCCCAGGGTGATGGTGCGTTCAACGCCGCTGCCGCGGAAAACGACGTTGCGATTGGCGGCGCTGCTGATCTCTCCCAGCAACTCCATATCCGCCTTCTGCGCGACGAAGGACAAGCCGGTGCCTGTCGCGCCGATGGCGGCGATATTGCCGGTCAGCGTCAGCGTGCCGGTGCCGTTATTGACGAAGACAGACCCCGACGTGCCGCCGCTGGTTGCAAACTCCCAGTTGCGGTTGGAGCTGCCGCCGCTGCCGGTATAGAAGAGCCAGTCTTGGTACTGGTTGGTGGCCGTGAAACGGATCGTTCCGCCCGCCCCCAGTGAACTGGCCTCGCCGACATTTCCAACCGAAGTGAAGTAGGCGGACCCATTCACCGAAAAATTGACCTGGCCGGTGAAATCGTTCGCGTCGTTGCTCAGCACGACGTCCTGAACGACCCTGAGCCCGCCGGCGCCGGTGAACCGGGCCGAGCCCACGCCGGCGCCGCCGATGCTGGTCACGCCGCCCGTCAGTTCGATGACGCGGTTCGTCGCCAAGGCCCCAGTGGACAAGAATGACCCGCCACCCGCCGCCACCACGCGGTTCGACGCCGCGCCAAGCGCCTCGTCGCCGCCCAGGCTCAGACCGCCGGCATTGAGGAAAACGTCGCCCGTGAAGCTGTTCGCGCCATTAAGCACCAGCGTACCGGCTCCGGCCTTGGTCAGCCCGGCTGTGCCCGCGAGGATGGAATTGATGGTCGCCGTAACACCTGCATTGGTCGTGATCGTCGGTAGGGCCCCGCCGAGCGTCAGCGTTCCACCGTTCAAGGCGTAGCCCGTTCTCTCGAAGGTGAGCCCGCCGACGGTGATCGGCGCGCCCAGCGTCACCGTGCCGGCGGCCGTGCCGCCGAAGATGGCGTTGTCGAGCGCCGCATTATTCCAGGCGGAATAGGGTCCGCTGACCCCGTCATTGCTCTGGCTCCAGAAGCCCGACGTGGTGTTCCAGGCCCCGCCGCCGCCGCTTCCGACCGCCGTGGCGTTCGCATCCCAGTATCGATCGACGCCCGCCGAAGCATGCGAAGGCAGGCCAAGCAGGGCAGCCGCCGACACGCCGCACAGCAGCGCCGCCGCGCAGCGATTGTTCAGCGCGCGCGCCCGGAATCCGACCATGTTCATACTCCAACCCTGGCGGCAGGCTCGTAGGAAGAGCCCCGCGCTACTGGTGATTTTGATGTATTGATGCACCGGCCCTCGGCCCGCGCGTCATGGCGCGTCCCGAGGCTGGCGACGCAGGCGACGGCCCGCGCTTTCGCTGCGGCCGCGCGTAATGAAACTCGCGTCACGTCCATGCTTACCCACCGGCAACCCCGCTACCTCCACGAAGGAGGCCGGAGGCTTTGCGTCCCGCCGTCGCCGACGGTTTGCCTTTTACGAGGCGCCCTGCCCCACATTCGATGACCGCCCTGAAACGGCGACCATCGATACGTTGATCTTCGACATTCGCGAGCGCGCCCAGACCCGCCTGACGGCGTCATCCGAAACGCGAACCTGAAAAGCGCGGGTACATCAGACGAATTGGTCGGTCAAGCGATAAGAAATGCCGATTTCAATCTATTCATCCGCAATCACCGCATTATCGGTGAATGAATGACGATAGTTTACAATCAAAATAAGTATGAAGCTTCCAATATACGAATATCTCTTAAGTATACATTCAAATTTACTCGCACCAATCTCACGAACACTATCTCAAAATGGCACATAGACGAGATACGATCGCCTCCAAAATAGCTGAAGATACATCCACGAGATGATTGGAGCGCACACCGGTCAGGAACTATCGGTAATGCGATTCCGCCTGCATCCGAATCGACGACGAGCCTCAGCGAGCCCCCACCGCCACCTCGAGCGCGAGGGTCAGATCCTGGCCCCACCCAAAAACAGAAACAGTTTCGTTTTCGTCTTGCGAGAACGTAACCGTTATGAAAACCTCTGGCCGGGCTAACATTCACAATGTGTTCTGGAGGGGGAAATCATGAAGATTCGAACATGGCTGCCGGTCGCAATGATGCTGACGCTGAGCGCCTGCGGGGCGAAGCCGGCTGAGAAGGGCACAGACCTCTCGAAGGCGAACACCACCTACCAGAACGAACTGATGGAGCTGCTGATCGACGCCAAGCCCGGCACGGTCATCGAAATCCCGGCGGGCGTCTTCACCATCGACACGAGCCTGAGTCTGGCCGTGGACGGCGTGACCATTCGCGGTCAGGGCATGGACAAGACCATCCTGAACTTCCGCAATCAGGCGGCGGGCGCCCAGGGCCTGCTGGTCACCGCCAGCAACTTCACCATCGAGGACCTGGCGCTCGAGGACACCAAGGGCGACGCCCTGAAGATCAACGAGGGCGAGAACATCATCGTGCGCCGCATCCGCACGGAGTGGACCCAGGGGCCGAAGACCGAAAACGGCGCCTATGGCATCTATCCGGTGCAGACGAAGAACGTCCTGATCGAGGACAGCGTGGCGATCGGCGCCTCCGACGCCGGCATCTATGTCGGCCAGTCGAAGAACGTCGTGGTCCGCCGCAACCGGGCGGAATTCAACGTCGCCGGGATCGAGATCGAGAACTGCATCGACGCCGACGTCTATGAAAACCTGGCCACCAACAACACCGGCGGCATTCTGGTCTTCAACATGCCCCAGCTGCAGCAGGCGGGCTATCGGACGCGTGTCTTCAACAACCGCGCCATCGCCAACAACACGCGCAACTTCGGCCACGCCGGCACCCCGGTCGCCAGCGTCCCGGCGGGCACGGGCGTGATCGTCAACTCCAACGATCAGGTCGAGATCTTCGACAATGAGATCGCCGACAACAAGACCGGCAACATCATCATCTCCGCCCTGTTCTCGGCCGGCTATTCCGACAGCGCCATGAGCGCCGATTTCGACCCCTATCCCGAGAGCATCCTGATCAAGGACAACCGCTTCAGCGGCGGCGGAAACGCGCCTGACGGCATGGATTTCCAGGCCCTGCGCATCGCCAAGTTCGGTCCCACGGGCCGCTTCCCCGACATCCTCTGGGACGGCTACGTCAATCCCAAGCGCCTGGTGAACGGCCAGTTGCCCGCCGCTCTGCGCATCTGCATCGACAATGGCGAGGCCGGGATTCTGAATGTGGACGGGCCGAACAAGTACGCCAATCCGAACACCGACATGACGCCGCACAAATGCACCCTGCCGCGCCTGTCGCCCGTCGTCCTGCCGGGAGCCTGACGCGGCCTCATGACCCGGTTTCCTCTGCTTGCTCTTTACCTGCTGCTCCTTGCCGGAGCGGCGGGCTGCACCAAGTCGCCGCCTCAAGCCCTGGTCGATCCGACCTATTTCGCCACGGAGAACCCCAAGTCCCTGCGGGACTGGGGCATGGTCCAGGTGTCCGGCGACGCCCTGGTCCTGGGCCAGCGCGTCACGCCCTATGACCTGACGACGCCGCTGTTCACAGACTATGCGCAGAAACTGCGGACCATCTGGATGCCGCCCGGCGCCGCGGCGGACTACAAGGCGGATCAGCCGGACGAGGCCCTGACCTTCCCAGTGGGAACCGTCATCACCAAGACCTTCTTCTATCAGACCGGACGCGGCGGTCGGGTGCTGCAACAGGCCGACCAGGCCCTGATCCACGACGGCGAAGGGCTGAACCTGAAGCAGGTGCGCATCGTCGAGACCCGGCTGCTGATCCACCGGCCTGAGGGTTGGACCGCCCTCACCTATCTGTGGAACGAGGCGCAGACCGAGGCGGTCTTGCACCGGATCGGCGCAGTGGTTCCGCTGAAGTTGGCGCGCGAGGACGGGACGGACCAGGCCTTCTCCTACATCGTGCCGAACGTGACCCAGTGCTCCGCCTGCCACGCGACGAACGTGGCCACGCGGGTCATTCAGCCGATCGGCCCCAAGACGCGCCTGCTCAATCGCGACTTCGCCTATTCGGACGGGGCCGAGAACCAGCTGACCCACCTCACCAAGATGGGCTATCTGCGCGGCCTCACCGACCCGAAGACGGCCCCGGCGGACGTGGCCTGGACCGACAAGAGCGCGTCGCTTGAGGCGCGGGCGCGGGCCTATCTCGACGTCAACTGCGGCCATTGCCACAACCCCGAGGGTCCGGCCGACACCTCGGGTCTGTACCTGAACGCCGCCGCGCCGCTTTCGAGGGCCTCCGGCGTCTGCAAGCTGCCGGTCGCCGCCGGCCCCGGCACTGGCAACCTTCGCTTCGACATCGTGCCGGGGAACGCCAAGGAGTCGATCATTCCCTATCGCATGGCCTCGACGAACCCTGCGGTGATGATGCCCGAGATCGGTCGATCGACCTCCCACGCCGAGGGCGTAGCCCTCGTCCGCTTCTGGATCGATTCAATGGAGGGAACATGTCGGTAGAACCCCTGCGCCCCCCTGCCCCCGCCTCAGATGTCGCCGCGGTCGTCCAGTCCCTGCGCGCCGCCTTCGACAGCGGCCTGACGCGCGATCTGGCCTGGCGCCAGGGCCAGCTCGCTGCGCTCGAGCGGATGATGCTCGAGAACGAGGCCGACATCGCCGAGGCCCTGAAGGCCGACCTGGGCAAGCCCTTCGGCGAGGCCTGCACGGCCGAGATCGATTTCGTCCGCAAGGAAGCGGCCCACGCGCAAAAGCACCTGCGTCGCTGGACCCGGCCGCAACGGACCGCGTCGCCGATCGCAATCCAGCCTGGCAAGAGCGTCATCGAGGCCGCGCCCTATGGCGTGACCCTGATCATCGGGGCGTGGAACTATCCCTTCCAGCTGGTGCTGGCGCCGCTGGTCGGGGCCATCGCGGCGGGCAACTGCGCCGTCATCAAGCCCTCGGAGATGGCGGCCCAGTCGTCGGCGCTGCTGAAGCGGCTGGTGGAGCGCTACCTGGACCCGCGCGCCTTCGCGGTGGTCGAGGGCGATGCGGACGTCTCGACCGCTCTGCTGGCCCAGCGGTTCGACCTGATCTTCTACACGGGCGGCGAACGGGTGGGTCGGGTCGTGATGACGGCCGCGGCCAGGCATCTGACCCCGGTCGTGCTTGAACTGGGCGGACAGAACCCCTGCATCGTCGACGAGACGGCCGATCTGGCGGTGGCCGCCCGGCGCATCGTCTGGGGCCGCTTCCTCAACGCCGGCCAGATCTGCGTGGCGCCGGATCACGTCTATGTCGCCGCCTCGGTCGAGGCCCGGCTGCTGGAAGAGCTGAAGCAGGCGGTGACGGCCATGTTCGGGCCCGACCCGAAGCAGAGCCCGGACTACGGGCGCATCGTCAATCCGCGCCACGCCGCGCGCCTGCAGGCCCTGCTGGCCGACGGTCGCGCGGTCACGGGCGGCCAGGCCGACGTCGACGCCTGCTATGTCGCGCCCACCATCCTGACCGAGGTCTCGGCCGATGCGCCGGTGATGGCCGAGGAGATCTTCGGCCCCATCCTGCCGGTCCTGCCTTACGAGACGCTGGATGCGCCCCTGGCGGCCATCAACGCCCGTTCGCCGGCCTTGGCGCTCTACGCCTTCACCAGGGACACGGCGACCGCCGACCGGATCATCGCCTCGACGCGATCAGGCTCGGCGACGATCAACGACACCGTGGTCTTCATGGCCAACCCCAACCTGCCGTTCGGCGGCGTCGGGGCCAGCGGCATGGGCGCCTATCACGGGCGATACAGTTTCGAGACCTTCAGCCACCGGCGCGCCGTGCTGAGGCGGGGCTTCGCCCTGGACGCCAGCATCCGCTATCCGCCCTTCACCAAGTCCAAGCTGGCGCTTCTGCGGCGCATGGCCTGAGGCCGCGCCGCAGTCTGCGGCCTAATCTTCCAGATAGGCCGAGAGATACCGCTCCAACGCCACCGTGGCCTCTGCGAACAGACGGTCGGTCCATTCCGATTGCGCCTCGCCGCTCGTCAGGGTTTCGAACGAGGTGAAGATCTCGGTGGCCATGCGGGCGACAGCCAGGGGCGCGCCGCCGTGGAAACCGTCGAGCCCCCGCTCCCACCGCGCCGCCAGATAGGCCGCGATCTGTGCATTGGCGTGTTCCTTGACGATCCGCAGTTCGCGGGTCGTCAGCATCAGGTGAAACAGCGGCCGATAGGCCGGATCCTCGTTCAACGTCTTTCGCAGGGCCAGCATCACCGCCAGATGACGCTCGCGCCACGACGTGAACTGCGGGTTCTCCAGAATGTCTGCGATGCGGACGTGGAGCTGCGCCACCAGCGTCTCGAACAGCTCCTTGTAGATGGCGAAGACGTTCGGGAAATAGCGGTAGATCGAGCTGACCGGCACATTGGCTTCGGCGGCGATCGTGCTGGTGGTGATGGTGTCGACGGAGGTGGTGGCCAGAAGGCGTTCGGTCGCCGCCAGGACGCTGTCGATCCGGTCGCGCGCACGTTGCTGCATCGGCGCCGTGCGCCGTTCCAGAGTGCTGGTTTCTTGCGGCGCGCGCGGGCCCACTGACGTCATCCTTTCCGTCTGATTTCGTTGGCCGTCTAACACGACTTGACGCCCCTGTAAGCCACATAGGCGCACAGCCCCTTGTCAAACGGAATAATATTCTGTTTCGTGAAGCTCAGGGAACGGGGATTTGGGAGGGCTGCAATGATCAATATGGAATTCCGCCTCAAGGCGACGCTGGCCGCTGGCGTGGCTGTTGCCGCGCTAATGGCGCCGGAACTGGCGCGGGCGCAGGAGGCGACGTCTCTGGACGACGTCATCGTCACTGCGCAGAGGCGCGAACAAAGCCTTCAGGAGGTGCCGATCACGGTCAACGTGGTCACCGCCTCAACGCTGGAGGCGCTGGCTGCGGACGACATGGGCGACATCTCCGCCTTCGTGCCGGGCCTGTCGGTCTCGAACACCAGCCCGACTCAGGCGCGCTACAATATCCGCGGGGTCTCGACGTCGGACTTCGGCGTCGGCACCGACCCGGCGGTCGGCGTCTATGTCGACGGCGTCTATGCGGCCCGATCGGGCGCGGCCCTGCTGGCGTTCAGCGATGTCGCGCGAATCGAAGTCCTGAAGGGACCGCAAGGCACCCTGTTCGGCCGCAACAGCGCCGCCGGCGCCGTGTCCATCACCACCAACAAGCCCAGCGACGACTTCGAAGCCCGGCTGGGCCTTCGCCTCGGCGAGTACGACAAGCGCCGCTTCGAGGGCCTGATCAACCTGCCGATCAACGACACCATGGCCCTGCGGGTCAACGCCCTGGTGAACCGCCGCGACGGCTGGCTGATCGATAGCGCGACCGGCGAGGACTATGACCGCGAAGACAACTGGGCGGCGCGCGCCGCCCTGCGCTGGGACGTCACGCCCCGGACCCAGGCGATCCTGAGCTGGTCGCATGACGAGATCGACCAGGATGCGCGCCCGGCGATCGGCGTCGCGCCGATTCCTGCGGCGCCCGGCCTGCCCCCCTACCCGTCCGATCCTGCGGACTATACCAACCCGTTCGAGCAGCGCGTCTTCAACGACGTCATCGACAACCACGAGACGCGCCGCCTCGACGAAGGCGTCCTGACCATCACCCACGCCTTCGGCGACATTGATTTCACCTCCCTGACCTCGGTCCGACAGTTCACCACCGAGAACCGCGAGGACGAGGACGGCACCAACCGGCCGGACCTGTATTTCGACACCAACAACCGGGAAAAGAACCGGTCCTGGTATCAGGAATTCCGCCTCGCCGGCGAGACCGGCGCGTTCAACTGGATCGCCGGCGCCAGCTACTATTCCGAAAACGCCAAGCAGCGTAGCGACACCTACGCCACCACCGACACGATCAACACGATCCTGACCAATGCGGCCGGCATGCCGCTGTTCTCGCTCGCGGACATGATCCTGGGCATGGCCTCTATTCCCGCCAGCACCCTGGGCCACAGCTGGCAGGAGGACATGATCAACGAGGGCG
>RCUK01001091.1_pt1 | contig 18748 bp, 19 predicted proteins | sample 2166381 | NCBI WGS metagenome assembly RCUK01 (sample SAMN09932809, study PRJNA488358) | compost metagenome | isolation source: compost soil in an enriched community | place: Germany: Experimental Botanical Garden | reverse complement strand
ACATCTGTCGGGCCAATTGTTCCAGTCCATCTCCGGCACGCAGTTGCGCCAGATCGTCTACAAGGGCGGCTCGCAATCCATGGTGGATTTGATTGGCGGGCAGATCGACATGGTCTTCGAAACCGTTGCCGCCGCGCGCCCGATGATCGACTCCAAGCGCGTCAAGGTGCTGGGCGTGACGTCCGCCGCGCCGCTGGCCGACCTGCCGGGCGTGAAACCCCTGGCCGAGCTGGGGTTGCCCGGGTTTGAAATGCAGTCCTGGCAAGGCATCTTCGCGCCCGCCGGCACGCCCGCGCCCGTGGTGGATCGGCTGGCGCGCGAATTGGCGGCCATCGTGAAGACGCCCGAGGTGCGCGCAAAGCTGCTGACGCTGGGCGTGGCGCCGGACGGGCGCGGCTCGGCGGCGTTCACGCAATTTCAGCGCAGCGAAATCGATAAATGGGGCAAGGTCATCAAGGACGCCGGTATCCAGGCAGACTGATCGCCTTTCCCAGCCTTAGGAGACTTCCATGACCCATTCCCACCATCCCCTGGACGGCCGCCTGCCCGACATGCTGCGCAGCGGCAAGCCCTTGCGCGGCTTGTTCAACGGGCTGCCCAGCCCGGCCATCGTGGAGATGTGCGCGTATGCCGGTTTCGATTTCATCATTCTGGATAACGAGCACGGCAGCGCGGATCTCGGCACCACCGAACACATGCTGCGCGCCGCCCGCGCGGCGGGCATCGTGCCGGTGGTGCGCTGCTTTGAACATGACCTGCCGCGCGTGCTGGACATGGGGGCCAGCGCGGTGCAGGTGCCCATGGTGGAAAGCGCCGAGCAGGCGCGGCGGCTGGCGGCCATGGTGCATTACCCGCCCCTGGGCCGCCGTGGCAGCGCCTTCAGCACGCGCGCGGCGGGCTATGGCGCGTTCGGCGGGGCAGGGCACACGCAACACAGCAATGACGGCATCGGCTTTATCGCCATGATCGAAACCCCCGAAGCCATTGCGGTGGCGGCGGAGATCGCGGCGGTGGAGGGTGTGGACGCCGTCTTCATCGGTCCGAACGACCTGGCCCACGCAATGGGCCATGGCAGCGACTGGACGGCGGCGCCCGTGCAGCAGGCTATCGAGCAGGGCCTGAAGGCTATTGCGTCGGCAGGGAAATGCCCCGGCATCATTGCGCTGACGCCGGCCGACGAAGCGAAGTACGGCGCCTTGGGCGCCCGCTATTTCGCCAACGTGTCCACCAGCATCATTACGCGCGCGCTGGCGCAGGCGGCCTCGGCCGGACGGGACGCGCAACTGCGCTATTGAACGCCGCGCGGCGCGGGAGGGAACACACGGCGGAAAACATACGGCGGGAATAGCAGGGCGAAAATTGCAGGGCGGAAAAAGCAGGACGGAAAATGCAGGGCGGGAATTGCGCATAAACTTGGCGGCTTCATAACCCGCCGACCCTGCAAGGAAGCCTACATGCCCGCACGCGCGATTTCGTTCCTGTCCTGCATGTTGTTGATCGGGGCGGCCCTTGCCGGAGCCGCCCACGCCGGGTCGGCCCCGGCCGAATTGTCGTGCCTGTCGGACAGCGGCAAGGTGGCCTTGAAGGGCGTCATCCCGTCGCCGTCATCCGAAGACCTGGACCTGACGCTGAGCTACTTCGACGCGCAGCTCACTTTCAACGACAGCACAAGCGACGGCAGCTTCGTAGTCTCGGATTTCCCGCAATCGGTGTTCCTGCTGCGCGTGCCATCCCCCGGCACCGCGCTGACGCTGTACGCGCTGCCTGCCACCATGGCGGTGGAAAAGACGAGCGACAGTGGCGACCGCTCGGGCACCTTCCAGGCCAAATTGACCGCGCCCCGGCCACGCTCGGCTACGGGCGCGCAGACGGCAGCGCCGTTGACCGCCACGCTGAATTGCGAATATCGCTATTCGCTGTAAGGGCTTAATCCGAAGGGACGCAAGGCAGGTGCAACGCCACGACTTCGGTGTCGCCTTGCACGATACCGGGGTAGCGGCTTCGAACCAGCGGGTCGTGCCCCGGCACGATGTGGTCCGGCGATTCGGCGTGGCGTAGCAAGGTCTCGTACCCGGCCAGCATGTCGGCTACGTTCAACACGATGGGAAACGGCGCGTCCAGCCCCATGTTGTCGTAGTAGTGGCTGGCATCCGAGGCCAGCACGATCCAGCCGCGCGCCGTATGCACCCGCACCGCTTGCAGCCCCTGCGTGTGGCCGCCGATGTGCAGCAGTTGCAGGCCCGCCGCGATTTCATCGTGGCCGTGATAGAAGTCCACCCGCTTGTCGTACACGCCCCGCACCACATCAAGCACGTCTTCAACCTCATAGGCGTGGCGCAGCATGTCGAAGCGCATATTGCAGCCGCAGGCGTAGTGCAGTTCGCTTTCCTGCAGATGCAGGCGGGCATGCGGCAATTTGCGGATGTTGCCGGCGTGGTCGTAGTGCAGGTGCGTGACGATCACGTCCGAGATGTCTTCGGGCGCCAGCCCCAGGGTTTTCAAGGCATCGATCGGGCAGCGCAGGAATTCGCGGCCGCGTGCGTCGGCGGCGGCGTGGTTGAAGCCGGTGTCGACCAGCCAGACGCGCTGCTCGCGGCGGATGACCCAGACGAAATAATCCATGGGCATCGGGCCGTCGTGCGGGTCGGGCGGCGTGATGAAGTTCTGCGCGCGGCGGCGCGCCACCGTGGCATAGCGCAGGGCATAGACTTCGTATTCAGGCAGCGTCATGCGATTCCCCGGGTGGTTCGGATGTGGTCGAGTTCGGGCTTCAGGTAGTGCATCAGGCGCTGCGGGCTTTCCACCATGGGAAAGTGTCCCAGGTCCGGCATGGCGGTAAAGCGCGCCCCGGGAATTCGCGCGGCAACGCGGCGAGAATCTTCCGGGCTGGCCGAATAGTCGTAGGCGCCCGTCAGCAATGACACCCCGAAAGCGCGCGTGTCCAGGCCGTCCAGGTGCTGGGAAGCGTCGAAGTCTTCGCTGTAGAACCAGAGATCGTTGGCGTAGACGTTGTAGCCGCCCTGCGCATAGATCCAGGCCGCCTCGCGGCGCGCCTGCAAGGTGGCGGCGGGGCCCATCAGCCCGCGCACATAGGCCGGGTTGTGCGCTGCCTGATTCACTTGGGGATGGCACAGCATGGGTGTGCGGCGGCCAACGGCCTTGTCCGGTGCTTCCAATGCCACCACGCCCGCCACGTCCGCCGGGCTGCGGGCGGCGATCACCAAGGCCATCGCCGCGCCCATCGAGCAGCCAAGCAGGACGACGGGCGCGCCCGCCAGTTGCCGGATCACGGCCAGGCAGGTGCGCAGATAGGCGTCGCGGGTCAAGCCGGTATCGGTCCAGGCGTGGCCGGGCAGGGGCATGCTGCGCCCATGACCGGGCATGTCGAAGGCGATCATCCGCCATTGGGCGCGCAGTTCGGCATCGGCCATCAGCGCGTGGTATTGGCGGGAATCGGCGCCGGCCGTGTGCAGCATCAAGAGCGGCGGGCCGTCCGCCAGGCCGCTGGTTTCGACGTAGAGGGAAGTGCGGGTGTCGCCCAGATCCAGCGTGGCGTAGCGGCCGGTGATGCTGCTGCGGTCCAGCAGGTCGGAGGGCGCGGCGTCATCCTGCTGCCCGCGCAGGAGTTCAAACAACCGTTCCAGGGGATGCAGCGCCTGGGCAATGGCCAGCGCGTCGCCTTTGACACGCAGGCCCGGCGCCAAGCGGTGCGCGGCGGTGAAGGAGTGGTACCCGGGGGGCGGGGTGGGGGTCATCAGCTTGTGCCAGGTGTCCGGCAAGGCGCTGATGACAATGCACTGCGAGGGCATGGCGGGCTGGCCGGCCCAGGCGCATATCCGGTCTTCCGGATCAGCGCCCACTTGCAGCCAGATGGCGCAGGGCAGGCCCCTGGCTGCGCTGATGAATTCGCTATCCTGCTGCGCCAGGGCCGCCACGGCCCTCAGTTCCTGAACGGTCGCCTTCACGGGTTGATGCCTCCTCTTGTTGGCGCCTGAGCACGTCGAGCGCGGTGCGTTCCGCGTTCACGATATGGCTCTGTGCGGCTGCTTGGGCGCCTTGTGGATCCCGAGCCTTGATGCGCTCGAAGATGTCGTCGATTTCGGCCATGCTTTCCGGCAGCCGGTCGGGGCGCGCGAACGAGGTGGCGCGCAGCAGGTTGATGCGTGACAGCAACCCCGGCAGCATGTCCTTGATCAGGTCGTTGTCACAGCCCGACAGCAGCACGTCGTAGAAATCGCGCTTGGCGGCCAGCAGGGCCGACTTGTTGCTGCCCTTGGCCTGGCGGTGCAGCGCATCGACGGCCTTGCGCAGCCGCTCGACGTCGGCATCGCTGGCCAGGCGCGCGAATTCATGCGCGGCAAAGCCTTCCAGCAGCGCGCGCAGGGCATACAGGTCGTGCGCCGCCTTTTCAGTGATGCGCACCACCGTGGGGCCACGATGGGGCTCGATGGATATCAGCCGTTCGGCCTCCAGGGTGCGCAAGGCCTCGCGCAGCGTGCTGCGGCTGATGCTCAGTTGTTCACAGAGCTCCACTTCGCGCAGGCGTTCACCGCCCTTGATGTGGCCGTCCATGATGGCGCCGCGCAGATATTCCTCGACGCGGGTGCGCAGGGTGGTGGGCTTTTCGAAAATCGCACCGGTGGGGGTGGGCATGGCTGTCTCTCGCTTAGCGTGGCGGCGGGCGCAAGGCGTCATCCAGGCTTTTGGCCAGGGCGCCGCACACCGCCGATTCAACGTAAAGACGCAATATATCCCGCCGACGGGTCATCGCATTAGCCCCATCGCTACAACCCCAGGTACGCTTCGCGCACGCGGCTGTCTTCCATCAGCGCGTGGCTGGGGCCGGACAGCACCATGGCGCCGGATTGCAGCACGTAAGCGTGTTCGGCCACCGACAGCGCCAGCCGCGTGTTCTGCTCCACCAGCAAAATGGTCAGCCCGCTGCGATGGATGTCGATCATGGCCTGGTGCATTTCCTCGACCACCTTGGGCGCCAGGCCGTGGCTGGGCTCGTCCAGCAGCAGCAGCCGGGGCTTGAGCATCAGCGCGCGGCCGAACGCCACCATCTGCTGCTCGCCGCCCGACAAGGTGCCGGCGGCCTGCCGACGGCGCTCCAGTAGCCGGGGAAACAAGGCATAGACCTCGTCACAGCCGCGCTTGAGGGCCGCGCCGTCACGGCGGCGGGTGTAGCCGCCCAGGTAGAGGTTTTCCTCGACGGTCATCTCGGGAAACACGTGGCGGCCTTCCGGCACGTGGGCAATGCCCAGCTCGGGTATGCGGTGCGGCGGCAGGCGCAGGATGTCCTGCCCGTCGAAGACGATGCTGCCGCTGACTTTGTCCAGCAAGCCCGATACGCAGCGCAGCAGCGTGCTCTTGCCCGCGGTGTTGGCGCCCACGACCGCGATGAAGCCGCCTTGCGGCACCTCCAGCGACACGTCGTGCAAGACCGGGCTGCGGTCGTAGGAGGCGGTCAGCCCCTGAATCTGCAACAGGCTCATGCGCTGGCCTCCATGTGCTCCATCGACTTGCCCAGGTACACCTCGATGACTGTGGGGTTTGCCGCGATCTCGGCTGGGCTGCCCTCGGCGATCTTCTGCCCGAACGACAGCACCAGGATGCGGTTACATAGCCGCATGATGGCGCGCATGTGGTGTTCCACCACGATGAAGGTGATGCCGGATTCGTCGCGCAGCGTGCGGATCAGGTCCAGCATCGTGTCCATCTCGGATTCATTCAGCGCCGCCATCACCTCGTCCAGCAGAAAGACCCGGGGGTCGGTGCACAGCGCGCGCGCCAATTCCACCCGCGCCTGTTCGGGAAACGACAGTTCGCCGGCGGGCTTGGCGGCAATGGCGGACAGGCCCACGCGGTCCAGGCTGTCGCGGGCCACCTGGCGGGCGCGCGGCACGTCGTGACGCAGCAGGCCGCCCACCAGCACGTTGTCCAGCACCGTCATCTCGGGAAACAGCGCGACGTTCTGGAAGGTCTTCGTCATGCCCAACGCCGCGATCTGGTGGGGGCGCAGGCCGTTGACGTCGCGGCCTTCCAGTTCGATGCGCCCGCCCTGGCTGGCGTACAAGCCCATCAGCAGGTTGAACAGCGTGGTCTTGCCCGCGCCGTTCGGCCCGATCAGGCCCAGGATGTCGCCGCGCGCCACGCTGAACGACACGTCGTCCACCGCCTTCAGGCCGCCGAAGCGGCGCTGGATGTTCGAGACTTTCAGGATGTCAGGCATGCTGGCCCCGCTTCAGATTGCGCAGCCGCGTCCACAACGCCGACAGGCCGCGCGGCTCGATCAGGATGATGGCGATCAGGATCAGGCCGAACGCCAACTGCGATACCCCGGCCGTGTGGCCCGACAGCCAATCGTTGAACACCTCTTCCAACGGAATGATGACCAGCGCGCCAATCAACGGCCCCGCCACCGTGCCCACGCCGCCGATGATGCAGATGAGCGCCACGCGCACCGACACGCCCACCAGCGAGAACACCGTGTCTGGGTCGAAGAAGTAGATGAACTGCGCGTACAGCGTGCCGCAGGCACCCATCAGCGCGGCGGACACCACGGCGGCCAGGATGCGGGTTTGCGCGGTGTTCACGCCGATGACTTCCGCTGCTTGCGGGTTGGCCTTCACGGCGCGCAAGCGGTAGCCCAGCCGCGAATGGCTGATCAGCGCAAAGACGAGCGACGTGATGATGGCGGCGCCCAGCATCAGGTAGTAGTACGGAATGCTGGACTTGAACTGCATCTGCGCCCAGCCTTCGGCAAACGGAATGGACAAGCCCACCGGCCCGCCCGTGACCGATGCCCAGGTGTTGGCGATGGCGCGCAGCACTTCGCCAAACGCCAAGGTGGCCAGCGCGAAGTAGTGCCCGCGCAGCCGCATGGTGGGCAGGCTGAGCAGGGCGCCCGCCAGCGCCGCCACCGCCATCGCGGCCACGATGCCCAGCCAGGGCGAAATGCCATAGCGCATCAGCAGCAGCGTGGACGTGTAGGCGCCCAGGCCGAAGAAGGCCGCATGGCCCAGCGAGATCTGATTGGCCAGGCCACCCACGATGTTCCAGGACTGGCCCATGGCCGCGAACAGCAGCACCAGCGTCACGACGCGCATGGCGTAGCCCTGGTCTTCCATCAACCAGGGGGCCGCCAACGCCACCGCAAGCAGCAGCGCCCAAGGCAAGAGTTGTCGATTCATGCGCATCATGCCGCCCTTTTCAAAAGACCTTCCGGGCGCACGGCCAGGACCAAAATGAAGATGGCGAACAGCACCAGGTTTTGCAGTTGCATGGGCAGCACCAGCGATGACAGCGACTGGATCACGCCCACCGCCACGCCACCCACCACCGCGCCCATCACGCTGCCCAGGCCGCCCAGCACCACCGCCGTGAACATCAGCACGCTGAACTGCGCGCCCACGGTGGTGGATGCCGTGAGATACGGCAGGATGATGCCGCCGCCCAGTGCCGTCAGCCCCACGCCCAGGCCGAAGGCCAACTGATGCACGCGGTGGGTGGAGATACCCGACAGCCGGGCGGCCATCGGGTCTTGCGCGGTGGCTCGTACCGCCATGCCCCACCAGGTTTTCTTCAGCACCCACCACAGCGTCAGTCCGGCCACGGACGCCACCACGAAGGCCAGCAGATACGGCGCGCTGAACAGAATGGGGCCCACGGCCAGCGCCGTCATCTGGTAGGGCGTCTGCACCGAGCGGAACTCCGATCCGAACAGGATCAGCGCCAGGTTTTCCATGACGATCAGCAGCCCCACCGTCAGGAAAATCTGCGCCACGGCAGGCGCCTTCATCACCCGGTTGATCAGGAACTTCTGCGTCAACACGCCCAGCACGAAGGCCACGGCGAATGACAGCAGCGACCCCACCAGCGGGTCCAGCCCCAGCAGTTTCCAGGCGAAGTACGCCACGAACATGCCCACCATCAGGAACTCTGCCTGGGCGAAGTTGACGATGGACACCACCCCGAAGACGAGCGTCAGCCCGATCGAGATCACCGCGTAAACGCCGCCCAGCAGAATGCCGTCCACCAGCGCCTGCAAGAATTGCATGACTGTCCCCCTCTGCTTTCTATCTTTTGCTCAAGGTGGCGTTCAGCCGGCGCTGATGACGCGGCCCTTGGCCAAGGCCTGCGGCCACACCGACACCAGCTCGTTGTTCTGCCACTGCACCATGACGGGCTGGGCCAGCGTGTTCAGGCCCTTGGCGTCGAAATGCACGCCGCCGCCCGACATCACGCCCGCCCAGCCTTGGTCGTACTTCTTGGCGCGTAGCGCGTTGGTCACCGCCTCGGGCTTGTCGGACGCCGCCACCTCCAGCGCTTCGGCCAGCACGCCCGCGCACACGGCGTGTTCCAGCGCTTCGTGCGGCATGAAGGTGCCGAAGCGCTTGCGATAGCGCTCGGTGTATTCGGGCGCCTGGTCGTAGTTGGCCGGGGCAATCGACAGTACCGCCTGCGCGTACTGGCCCAGCGCCTTGGCGAAGTCGGGAATCACGTAGCCCGCCGCGCCGCCCACCACGGGCACCGTCAGCCGTTGCTGGCGCATCACGCGGATGATCAGCAGGCTGTCGTTCAGATACGAAATGGGGAACACGATCTGCGCGTCGGAACCGCGCAGCTTGCTGATCAGCGGCGTCACGTCGGTGATGCCCAGCGGGTAGGCCTCGTCCAGCACGATCTGGGCGCCGGCCGCCTTGGCCGCGTTGCGCACGCCCACCGCCTGCGAGGTGCCGTAGGCCGTGTCTTCGTACAGCAGCGCGATCTTCTTGATGTCGGACGCGCCGGCCACGACCGACGCGGCGTAATCGTACTGAGCCTTGCCCAGCACCGAGCCCTTGGACACCACCTGGAAGATGTGCTTGAAGCCGCGTTCGGTGAGCATGTCCGAGAACGACATGGTCAACAGCGGGATGCCGCGGCGTTCGGTCACCTCGGACACCGCCAGCGTCAGCGACGAGGCATACGCGCCGATGATGGCCACGCAGCGGTTCTGCGTGATCAGGCGCTGCGCCACCGTGGCGGCGGTGGTGGGCTGCGAGGTGGCGTCCGCGATGATCAGCTTGAGCTTGGCGCCGCCCATCGACTTGATGCCGCCCGCGGCGTTGATCTCGTCGGCGGCCAGTTCCAGCCCCTGGCGGGAATTGATGCCGAACTGCGCGTTGGCGCCGGACAGCGGCAGGATGACGCCGACATTGATCTCGGCCGCCGCCGCCCTTGCCTTGCCCGGCAGCGAGGCCACCAGCGCGGCGGCGCCCAGTCCCGCGACAAATTCCCGGCGGCCTTGGTGCACGGCTGCGTGACGCACTGCCTTTTTGGGGTTGCTGTTCATGCTTGTCTCCTGGCTTTTTATGGGGATGGGGCGCACGGCAGCCAGCCCGGCGCTTTGCCGCATTATTGTGCTCAATATTTACGCAGTCAAGCATATTGTCAGACAATCCGACTATTGACGATCCGACAAAAATGGGCTGACAATCAGCCACGTAATTGCCCATCACCATCACCAACGAGGAACTCATGGCAGACATCAAATCCGAAACCCAAGCCCTGTTCGACCAAGGTCTGAACCTGCGTCGCGAGGTGCTGGGTACCGAGTATGTGGACGGTTCGCTGGCGCGCGCCAACGACTTCATGATGGCGTTCCAGCACATCACCACCGAATGGTGCTGGGGCTATACCTGGGGCCGTCCGGGCCTGGAGAAAAAGACGCGCAGCATGCTGAACCTGGCCATGCTGACGGCGTTGAACCGCCCGGCCGAGATCAAGCTGCACGTCAAGGGCGCGCTGAACAACGGCGTCACGGTGGAAGAGATCAAAGAGATCTTGCTGCAAGCCACCGTGTACTGCGGCATTCCGGCGGGGCTGGACGCCTTCAAGGTGGCCAACCAGGTGCTGGAAGAAGAGGGCGCCTTCAAGGAGCAGCAAGCATGAGCGCAGCGCAAGAACGCGTGGGCCTGATCGGCATCGGCAGCATGGGTTGGCCGATGGCGGCGCGGCTGGTGCAGGCCGGCTTCGCGGTGACGGTGTTCGACGCCGTGCCGGGCCAAGCCGATAAGTTCGCGCGGGAAGTGGGCGGCCAGGCAGCCGCCACCTGCGCGGTGCTGGCCGCGCAAAGCGACATCATCGTCACCATGCTGCCCACCAGCGGCATCGTTGAACAGGTCTTGAGCGGCCCGGACGGCGTGTTGGCGAGCCTGCGTGCCGGCAGCGTGGTGGTGGAAATGAGCTCGGGCGTGCCGGCCCATACGCAGCGCCTGGCCCAGGCCGTGGCCGAGGCGGGCGGGCAGATGGTGGATGCACCGGTGTCGGGCGGCGTGCCGCGCGCGCGTACCGGCGACCTGTCCATCATGTTCGGCGGCCCGGCCGCCACGCTTGAGCGCGTGCGCCCGGCGCTGTCCGCCATGGGCACGTCCATCACCCCGGTGGGCGAGGTGGGCAGCGCCCACGCCATGAAGGCGCTGAACAATCTGGTGTCGGCGGGCGGCTTTTTGATCGGCGTGGAAGCCATGCTGATCGGCCAGCAATTCGGCCTGGATCCGAACGTGATCGTGGACGTGCTGAACGCTTCCACCGGCATGAACAATTCCACGCAGAAGAAGTTCAAGCAGTTCGTGCTGTCGCGCGAATTCAACTCGGGCTTCGGGCTGGACCTGATGGTGAAGGACCTGGGCATCGCGTTGGGCATCGCCACCGATACCGGCACGCCCACGCCGTTTGCGTCGCTGTGCCGCGAGCTCTGGGCCTCGGCCGGCAAGACGCTGGGCAAGGGGCAGGACCACACCGCCGTGGCGCGCCTGTCCGAACAGTTGGCGGGCGTGGAGCTGGGCGCAAAGAAAGCGGATTCCTAGATTTCACCCTACGGCGCGGCACGGTCCGCGCTTTTTTTCAACCTGCATTACCCATAACCGCCGGGACCAGGCGGAGGGGCCGGCTATCGCCGGCACATACAGCAAGGAGCGAGACATGAAGAAGACAATGCGGGTGGCCCTGGCCGTCGGCCTGCTTGCGCTTGGCGCCAACGCAAGCGCGCAGGACTACCCCACGCGGTCCATCTCGATGGTGGTGCCCTACGCGGCGGGCGGCTCCACCGATGGCCTGGCCCGCATCGTGGCGCAGGCCATGGGCGAGAACCTGGGCCAGACCGTCGTCGTGGAAAACCTGGGCGGCGGCGGCACCATGATCGGCAATCAGCGCGTGACGCGCGCCGCGCCCGATGGCTACACCATCACTTTCGGCAACATGGGATCGCTGGCGATCGCGCCGTCGCTGTATCCCAAGGCCAAGTTCGATCCGCGCCGCGACATGGCCGCCATCGGCCTGGTGGCCACGGTGCCGATGGTGTTGTCGGTCAGCAAGAAAAGCGGCATCACCACGCTGCCCGACTTCGTTGCGCGCATGAAGAAGAACGGCGCGGACGTGAACTTCGGCAATGCGGGGTCCGGCTCCACCAGCCACATTGCGGCGGCGTACTTCATGCACGTGACCCATACGCAGGGCATGCAGATTCCGTACCGGGGCGCGGGGCCCGCCATCGCCGACCTGATGGCCGGCACGGTGGACGCGGTGATCGACCAGACCGTCACGATGATTCCCATCCACGAAGGCAAGCGCGTCACGGCCCTGGCGGTGGCCTCGGCGTCGCGTCTGCCGCAGATTCCTGATGTGCCGACGTTTGCGGAAGCCGGCGTGCCGGATTTCAACATGAGCGTCTGGAACGGCATCGCCGCGCCGGCCGGCACGCCACCTGCCGTCATCGCGCGCTTGGAGCAGGCCTTGGCGGCAGCCTTGAACAGCCCCGGCGTGCGGGAATCGCTGGACAAGCTGGCGGCGCAGGCGCCCGCCGGCAAGGACCAGGGCGCGGCGGCATTCCAGGCGCTGATCGCGCGTGATGTGCCGCATTTTGCTGGCTTGATCCGGGACGCCAACATCACCGTCAATTGAAGGCCGGGGTGGCGCCAGCCGCTTGGTTACCAGCCGCTTTGGCACCGCCCTGGTCTGCTGGCATGATCACCCAGCGATCATGAACCAAGGAGACATACGCATGAGTGCTTCCCCTTCGACCCATTCCGGCCAGCCGCCGCTGTGCCTGGCGCCATTGCCCGACATGGACGCCGCCACCTTCGACATTCCCCCCGGCGCCTGCGACACGCACGCGCATGTGATTGCCGCCGACAGCAGCGCGTATCCGCTGGTGCCCGAGCGCAGCTACACGCCGCCGCCCGCGCCTGAATCCGCCTACCTGGGCATGCTGCGCCAAACCGGCATGTCGCGCGGCGTGCTGGTGCAGATCAGCGTCTATGGCACCGACAACCGCTACATGCTGGAAGTGCTGCGCCGCCATCCCGAGCAACTGCGAGGGGTTGGCGTCGTCGCGCCCGACGTCAGCGACCAGGAACTTGAAGCCATGCATGCCGCCGGCGTGCGCGGCCTGCGCATCAACGTCCTGTTTGGCGGTGGTATCGGCTTTGATGCCATGGAAACGCTGGCGCATCGCATTGCCGGCCTGGGCTGGCACATGCAGTTCCTGATGGATGCGCGCCAGCTACCCGACCTGCTGCCGCGCATGCGCAAGCTGCCGGTGCCGGGGGTGGTGGACCACATGGGGCACATGCCGGTGGCCGATGGCGTCGACAGCGCGGGCTTTCTGGCTTTGCAGCATCTGGTGCGCGACCACGGCTGGTGGGTCAAGCTGTCCGGCGCCTACCGCATCAGCGACCGCTTCGACGATTTCAGCGACGTGACGCCGTGGGCGCAAACGCTGATCGACACCGCACCCGACCGCATGCTGTGGGGCAGCGACTGGCCCCACGTACATCAAACGCCCATGGTCAACACGGGCCGCTTGCGCAACCAGCTTGCACTATGGGCGCCGGATGCCGACGTGCGCCACCGCATCCTGGTCAGCAACCCCGAACGCCTGTACGGCTTCACCCCGGCGCGCTAAGCGCCAGCACCTTCAGAGTCACCCAAGAGACAAGCCATGCAATGGTATAGAGAGCTGAATAAGACCGAACGCCGCACCTTCATTGCCGCGTTCGGAGGCTGGGCCATCGACGCCCTGGACTTCATGGTGTTCACCTTCGTGATCGCCACGCTGATGACCCTGTGGGGCATCGACAAGGGCCAGGCGGGAATGCTGGGCACGGTAACGCTGCTGTTCTCCGCCATTGGCGGTTGGCTGGCCGGCATCCTGGCCGACCGCTACGGCCGCGTGCGCGTCCTGCAATACACGATCCTGTGGTTTTCGGCGTGCACCGTGGCCATTGGCTTTGCGCAGAACTTCGAGCAGTTGTTCGTGCTGCGCGCGTTGCAAGGCCTGGGCTTTGGCGGCGAGTGGGCCGTGGGTTCGGTGTTGATGGGCGAGATCGTGCGCGCCGAACACCGGGGCAAAGCGGTGGGCACCGTGCAAAGCGGCTGGGCCGTGGGGTGGGGCGCGGCGGCGGTCTTGTACACCGTGGCGTTCTCATTGTTGCCGCCCGAATGGGCGTGGCGCAGCCTGTTCTGGATCGGCGTGCTGCCCGCCTTCCTGGTGCTGTACATCCGCAAGAACGTGCCCGAACCCGAAGTGTTCAAGCGCGCCCAGGCCAAGGTGCAGGCGGGCGAGGCGCGCGCGTCGTTCTGGACGATCTTTTCGCCCGCGCTGATCAAGACCACCGTCATCACGGCCATTCTCTGCACCGGCGTGCAGGGCGGCTACTACGCCATCACGACGTGGTTGCCGACCTACCTGAAGGTGGAGCGCCAACTGTCGGTGCTCAACACGGGCGGTTACTTGATGGTCATTATTTTCGGCTCGTTCTGCGGCTACATTGCGGGGGCCTATCTGGCCGACCGTCTGGGCCGTCGCGCAAACCTGTTGATCTTCTCGGTGCTGTCGACCATCAGCGTTTATGTGTACACGCAGGTGCCGCTGACCGATCACCAGATGCTGTTCCTGGGTTTCCCGCTGGGCTTTGCCGCGTCGGGCATCTTCAGCGGCATCGGTGCTTACCTGACCGAGCTGTTCCCGTCGGGCGTGCGGGCATCGGGCCAAGGTTTTGCCTACAACTTCGGGCGCGGCATCGGTGCGCTGTTTCCCAGCCTGGTCGGCTTTCTTAGCCAGACGCACGGGCTGGGTTGGGCCATCGGCGCGTTTGCCACGGGGGCGTACGCGGTGGTGATCGTGACGGCGCTGCTGCTGCCCGAGACGAAGGGGCGCGTGCTGGAGTAAGCGCCGCGCGCTGCCTTTGCGCTGGTGTTTGCGTAGGGGGTTGCGTTGGTGTTCGCGCAAGTTCGCGCTAGTTTTCGTCCGTGGGGCCTGGGCATTTGCCCGGGCCTTTTGCTTGCTGTTTAGGGTTTACCCGATATGGCCGTGATCATTAAATTTGTATGATGACCCGATAAATTCAACATGAGAGACACCCCATCATGCTGGCCCAGCCGCTGACATCCGCGCCGTTTTTCCGTCCATGCACCCCTGCCGAACAGGGGTTTTTTCATGACTGATGAATCCCGCATCCGCGAAGAAATCTGCGTCGTCGGCGCCAGCCTCTACCAACGCGGCTACACCGTGGGCGCGGCCGGCAACATCAGCGCCCGGCTGGATGATGGCTGGCTCATCACCCCCACCGACGCTTGCCTGGGGCGGCTGGATCCCGCCGACCTGGCCAAGGTCGACCTGGACGGCAACTGGGTGTCCGGCGCCAAGCCGTCCAAGACGCTGGTGCTGCATCAGGGCATCTATCGCGCCAGCCCCGAATCGCGCGGCATCATCCACACGCATTCCACGCATCTGGTGGCCTTGACGCTTGCCGGCGTGTGGCGGCCTGACGAAGTGCTGCCGCCCATCACGCCCTACCAGGTCATGAAGGTGGGCCGCATTCCCTTGATCGCTTATCGCCGGCCGGGCGACCCCCAGGCCGCCGCCGAGGTGGCCGCCGTGGCGGGCCAGGTGCGCGGCGCCTTGTTCGAGAGGCTGGGGCCGGTGGTGTGGGAACGCTCGGTCGCGCATGCGTCATACGCGCTGGAAGAGCTGGAAGAAACCGCCCGCCTGTGGCTGATGAGCCAGCCGCGTCCCGCGCCGCTGTCCGCCCAGGCCATTGACGAGCTTCGCGCCACCTTCGGCGCGCGCTACTGATTCCCTCACCTGTAAAAAGCCGTCCGGCCGCCATGGTTGCGGACCGGGTCGGCGCATTCTTTTGGAGACGATGCATGCCCCCGATGGATTTGACGTCCGGCGCGGTGCCTGGCAAACCCGGTAACACCGCCACCGCCACCGCCGGCGCGCCGCAGCCAGACTCCCTGGAAACCGCGCGCGCCTACGCCAAGGTGTTCTGGCGGCTCGTGCCGTTCTTGATGCTTTGCTATGTCATCGCGTATCTGGACCGCGTCAACGTCGGCTTCGCCAAGCTGCAAATGTCGCAAGACCTGGGCTTCAGCGAAACCGTGTTCGGCCTGGGCGCGGGTGTTTTCTTCATCGGCTACTTCCTCTTCGAAGTGCCCAGCAACCTGCTCATGCACCGCCTGGGCGCGCGCGTCTGGATCGCGCGCATCATGATCACCTGGGGCATTCTTTCCGGCATGTTCATGTTCGTGGAAACGCCCACCGGCTTCTACATCCTGCGCTTCCTGCTTGGCCTGGCCGAAGCGGGTTTCTACCCCGGCGTCATTCTGTACCTGACCTACTGGTATCCCGCGCATCGCCGCGCCAAGATCATCGCGCTGTTCATGTCGGCCATTCCCGTGGCCGGCATTTTTGGCAACCCGCTTTCGGGCTGGATCATGGAAGCCTTTCACGGTACGCACGGCTTGCAGGGCTGGCAGTGGATGTTCCTGATCGAAGCCATACCCGCGCTGCTCATCGGCGTGGTCACCATCATGTACCTGGACAACGGCATCTCCAGCGCCAAATGGCTGACGGCCAGTGAAAAGCAGTTGCTGACGCGCGAGATCGAACAGGACCAGAAGCAGACCGGCACGCAAAAGCACTCGCTGCGCGCGGTGTTTTCCGACAAGCGCGTGTGGTGGATGTGCCTGATCTACTTCGCCTTCGTCGCGGGCCAGTACGGCCTGACCTTCTGGATGCCCACGCTGATCAAATCGACGGGTGTGACGGGCGCCTTCAACATCGGCCTGCTCAGCGCCATTCCGTTCATCTGCGCCATCATCGTGATGAACCTGCTGGGCCACTCGGCCGACAAGCGGCGCGAGCGCCGCTGGCACTTGATCGTGCCGGCGCTGGCGGGCGCGGTGGGCTTTACCGCCGCGGCGTCCTTTGCCGACAGCACCGTTATTTCGCTGATCTGCCTGTCCCTGGCCGCGGCCGGTGTGTTGACGTGCGCGCCGCTGTTCTGGTCCTTGCCCACGGCCTTCCTGTCGGGCACCGCGGCGGCGGCGGGCATCGCCATCGTCAACTCGGTTGGCAACCTGGCGGGCTTCGCCAGCCCCTACATGATCGGCTACCTGAAAGACCTGACCCAGTCCACCGCGTCCGGCATGTACGTGCTGGCCGCCGTGCTGGTCATCGGCGCCATCGCGGTCTGGTTCACGCCCGCCAAGCTGGTCAACCGTTAAAGGCCGACGCCCAAGCAACCCCGATAGATAAGGACCCGCCATGCCGCGCCTGGCCGCCAACTTGACCATGATGTACAACGAGCACCCCTTCCTGGACCGCTTCCAGGCCGCCGCCAGCGACGGGTTCCAAGGGGTGGAGTTTCTGTTTCCCTACGACTTCGCCGCCGCTGACATCCGTGCGCGGCTGCAAGATAACGGGCTGACGCAAGCCTTGTTCAACGCACCGCCCGGCGACTGGGCGGCGGGCGAGCGCGGCATTGCGTCGCTGCCGGGCCGCGAAGACGAGTTCCTGCGCGGCCTGGACCAGGCGCTCACCTACGCGGCGCAATTGGGCAACCGCAGCCTGCACGTGATGGCGGGCCTGATCCGGCCCGAGCAGGATCGCGCGGCGCATCGCGCGGTGTATGTGCGGAACCTGGCGCGCGCCGCCAGCGTCGCCGCCACGGCGGGTATCACCGTGGTGATCGAACCCATCAACACGCGCGACATCCCCGGCTTCTTTCTGAACCGCCAAGACGAGGCCCAAGCGATCTGCGCCGAGGTTGGCGCGGCCAACCTGAAAGTGCAGTTCGATTGCTATCACTGCCAGATCGTCGAGGGCGACATCGCCGTGAAGCTGGAACGCGACATGGCCGGCATCGGGCACATCCAGATTGCCGGCGTACCCGACCGCCACGAGCCCAACTTGGGCGAACTGAATTACCCCTATTTGTTCGACCGCATCGACGCGCTGGGTTATGCCGGCTGGGTCGGCTGCGAATACCGCCCCAAGGCCGGCACGCGCGCGGGCCTGGGCTGGGCCCAAGCCTATCTGGCCAAGCACTGAGTCAACAAGAAGCGAGCACCCCACCATGAAAATCCTGATTACCGGCGGCGCCGGATTCCTGGGCCAGCGGCTGGCTCGACAACTGCTTGAGCAGGGCACGCTGACGCTGGACGCCAGCGGCCCGCAAGCCATTACGCGCATCGACCTGCTGGACGTCGTCAAGACCGACGCTTTCACAGACAAGCGCGTGCATTCGCGGGTGGGCGACATCGCCGACCCCGCCGTGCTGCGCGCAGCCATCGACACCGATACCCGCGTCATCTTTCACCTGGCCGCCATCGTCAGCGGTCAGGCCGAGGCGGATTTCGATCTGGGCATGCGCATCAACCTGGATGCCTCGCGCGCCTTGCTGGACGTGTGCCGCGAGCTGGGTCACCAGCCGCGCGTGATCTTCACCAGTTCGGTGGCGGTGTACGGCGGCGACTTGCCCGACACCGTGCGCGACGACACCGCCTTGAGCCCGCAATCGTCCTACGGCACGCAGAAGGCCATTGCCGAACTGCTGCTGGCCGACTACACGCGGCGCGGCTTCGTGGATGGGCGCGTGCTGCGCCTGCCCACCATCAGCGTGCGCCCGGGCCGGCCCAACGCGGCCGCCTCGTCGTTTGCCAGCGGCATCATCCGCGAGCCGCTCAATGGCGAAACCGCCGTGTGCCCGGTCGGCCCCGACACGCGCCTGTGGCTGTTGTCGCCGCGCGGCGCCATTCAAGCGCTGATCGCCGGTTGCGAACTGCCGGCCGATGCCGTGGCCGACCGCGCGCCGATCAACCTGCCGGGCGTGTCCGTCAGCGTGGCCGACATGGAACAGGCGCTGCGCGACGTGGCGGGCGACGCCGTGGCCGACCGCATCACCTGGCGGCCGGACGAAAAGGTGGAACGCATCGTGGGCAGTTGGCCCGGCCGCTGGGACACCACCCGCGCCAGCCGGCTGGGCCTGGCGGGCGACAAGAGCTTTGCCGACATCATCCGCGCTTACGTGGCTGACGACATGCCGCGCTGACGCGCAGCGCGACACCTCCTCCGTATCGACACGCCGTACCGCCGTTCCGTACCGACACTTTCCTATCGCCATTCCCATCGACATTCCGGACGACACCGCCATGAGCCATCCGCAACCCTCACCCCGCCGCGTCGGCGTCATCGGCCTGGGCGCCATGGGCGCGGGCATTGCCCAAAGCCTGCGCCGCGCCGGCCACGATGTGCACGTCTATGACATCCGCCCCGAGGCCGCTGCCGCCTTCGCCGCCCAAGGCGGCGTGGCTTGCGCCACGCTGGCCGATATGGCCGCCGCGTGCGACATCGTGGTGAGCGTGGTCGTCAACGCGCAGCAGACCGAGGCCGTGCTGTATGGCGACGGCGGTA
>RCUK01001089.1_pt1 | contig 18778 bp, 19 predicted proteins | sample 2166381 | NCBI WGS metagenome assembly RCUK01 (sample SAMN09932809, study PRJNA488358) | compost metagenome | isolation source: compost soil in an enriched community | place: Germany: Experimental Botanical Garden | reverse complement strand
GTCTTCAGCGCCCCTGGAAAACGGGCGGACGTTTCTGCAGGAAGGCATCGACGCCTTCCTGCAGAAACGTCCGCCCGTTTTCCAGGGGCGCTGAAGACATGCCGCAGACTACGCCCGCGCCGGCCCGCTATTCGGGCCTGACTTGGGACCATCCGCGCGGCTACGAGCCGCTGGCCGCCGCCGCCCTCGCCCATCGCGCGCCTGATGGCGGCCGCCTGATCGCCTGGCGCACCCAGCCTCTGGCGGGCTTCGAAGAGCACCCCATCGCGGAACTGGCATCGCAATACGACTTGCTGGTGCTGGACCATCCGCATATCGGCGAGGCCGTCGCCGCCAACTGCCTGACGCCCCTGGAAGACCACTTCGACGCCACCGAGATTGCCGCCTGGCGCCAAGGGTGCATAGGCAGCGCCATGGCCAGCTACCACTGGGCCGGCAAGCACTGGGCCCTGCCAATTGACGTGGCCGCTCAAGTCAGCGCCTATCGGCCCGACCGCCTGGGCGCCGCGCCGCGCGACTGGGATGAGGTGATCGCGCTGAGCGAGCGCCAGCCCGTCGCGCTCTCGCTTGCGGGCCCGCACGCGTTCCTGTCGTTCCTGTCCATCTGCGCGGCCCTGGGCGCGGAGCCCGGTGAGGACGACACCTTGCTGCCCGCGCCCGCCGCGCTGGCCGCGCTTGAAATCATGGCGCGGATAGACGCCCGCGCGCCATCCGCCACCCGCGCGCTCAACCCGATTGGCCTGCTGCAGGCCATGGCCGGTGGTGCTGACCTGACCCTGGTGCCGCTGGTGTTCGGCTACGTCAACTACGCCGCGCCCCAGGCCGGTCAACGGCCCATCGCATTCGGCCAGGCTCCGCTCGCCGCCGGCGGCGCGCGCCATGGCAGCGTGCTGGGCGGCACGGGCATCGCTCTCACCACCCGCTCCCGTGCCGACCACGCCCTGATCGCGCACCTGCGAGACCTGATGGCCGACAGTACCCAAACGCGGTTCTTCCCTGCCCACCAGGGCCAGCCTTCCGCGCGCGCGGCCTGGACCGACCCGGATGTCAACGCCCGCTGGAACGATTTCTATGCCGCCACCCGCGACACCGTCGAAACCGCGCTGCTGCGCCCGCGGCATGACGGTTATATCGCCTTCCAGGCCGCCGCCGCGGCGCTGGTGCGCGCAGGGCTCGAAACCCGCGCCGCCCCGGCCCGCACCCTTGAACACATACGCCAGGCATGGCGCGCCAGCCGCGACCACGCACGCGCCTGCGCACCGATCTGAATCCACGAGGAGACAATGAACATGAACGCCAAAGCCCTAGAGGACGTCACCGTCCTCGACCTCAGCCATCTTCTTCAAGGCCCGTTCGCCACGCAATTGCTGGCCGACCTGGGCGCCACCGTCATCAAGGTGGAACGTCCGGGCCAGGGCGACCTGTTCCGTTCCCTGACGTTCAACAACCGCTGGCTGGGCGGCAGCGAAAGCCCCAACTTCCTGGCCTGGAACCGCAACAAGCGCTCCCTGGCCTTGGACCTCAAGTCCGAACGCGCGCGCGAAGTGATCTACAAACTGGTCGAGCGCGCCGATATCGTGGTCGAGAACTTCCGTCCCGGCGTGCTGACGCGCCTGGGCTTCGGCTACGAGGCCCTCAAGGAAATCAATCCGCGCATCATCTATTGCTCGGGCTCCGGCTATGGCGACAGCGGCCCCTACCTGAAGCGGCCCGGCCAGGACATGCTGATCCAGGGCCTGACCGGGTTGGCCGCCGCCACCGGGCGCGGCGACGGACCGCCCGTGCCCGTGGGTGCCGGCTTCTCGGACCAGGTCGGCGCGATGAACATCGTCTACGGCGTGCTGGCCGCCCTGTACTGGCGCGAACGTTCCGGCAAGGGCCAGCACATCAAGGTGAACCTCCTGGCCGGCATGCTCGCCCACCAGGGGCAGGAGATGCTCATGGCCATGAACTTCAACGCCGACTTCCAGCGCCCGCATTCCGGCATCGGCCACCCCGGCATGGACGCGCCGTTTGGCGTCTACCCGACGCAGGACGGCTGGGTCACCGTGGCCATGAGCCCTTTCAGCCGCCTGGTCGCCATCCTGGGCGACGACAGCCTGCTGGCCTATGACGACCCCAAGCAACTCTTCGACAAGCGCGACGAGGTATGGGAGAAGCTGGCCGCGCTGACGCGCACCTGGAGCACCGCCGCCCTGATCGAAGCCATGCTGGCCCAGGACATCTGGTGCGGCGAGGTCAAGACCCACCTGCAGGCCGAACAGGATCCGCAAGTGCAGCACCTGGGCGCCATCTCGCACTACGACCACCCGGTCGCGGGCCGAGTGAAGGTCGTGGCCCCGGCCGTCTCCTTCAGCGAAACGCCGGCCGCCATCACCCGCCCCGCCCCGCTTGTCGGCCAGCACAGCCGCGAGATCCTGCGCGAGGCCGGCTTTGCCGACGCGGATATCGACGCGCTGATCGCCGCGGGCGCCATCGCGCAGACGGAATAACCCGACCACCGAGGGCCGCACAGACGGCCCCACCCCACATCTCCGGAGGAGGTAGCATGTTCAAGACAGTCCGGTGGCAACTTGTCGCCCTTATATTCATTGCCGGCATCATCAACTACGTCGATCGCGCGGCGCTCTCGATCGCCGCGCCGCTCGTGGCCGGCGACCTCGGTCTCGACGCCGCCGACATGGGCATCGTATTCAGCAGCTTCTTCGTAGGCTACGCCCTGTTCTGCTTCATCGGCGGCTATGCAGCGGACCGCTACGGCCCGCGCCGCGTCATGATCGTCGCCATGCTGCTGTGGTCGCTGTTCTGCGGCGCCACGGCCTTTGCCTTCAGCTTCATCAGCCTGTTGCTCCTGCGCGTGCTGTTCGGCATGGCCGAAGGCCCGTTCAACACCACCATCAACAAGACCGTCAGCAACTGGTTCCCCCGCAAGGAACAAGGCCGCGCCTCGGCGCTGGCCAACTCCGGAACCGCCCTGGGCGGCGCCATCGCTGGTCCCATCGTGGGTTTCGTCGCGCTGCATTACGGCTGGCGCGCCTCTTTCGTCGCCGTCATGGCGCTGGGCCTTGTCTGGGTGCTCTTCTGGATGATCATGTCCAAAGACCACCCGCATGAACACAAGCGCGTGACTGCCGGCGAGTTGAACGACATCACGTCCGACCAGGAACCCGAGCAACCCGAAAGCGCGCGCGGCGCCCTGGGCGCCTATCTGCGCCGGCCAACCATCCTGGCCACGGCCTTCGCGTTCTTCGGCTATTCGTACCTGCTGTACTTCTTCCTGACGTGGTTCCCCAGCTACCTGATCAACGTGCAGCATCTCAGCGTGTCCGAGATGTCGATCGTCAGCATGATCCCCTGGAGCATCGGCTTCATCGGGATGGCGCTGGGCGGCTTCGTCTCCGACGCCATCTTCCGCAAGACCGGCAATCTGGTGTTCTCACGCAAAGTCGTGCTGGTGGTCAGCCTGTCCATCGCCGCCGTTGCGGTCGCCATCGCGGGCATGGTGAAAACCGTCGTGCCCGCCGTCACGGCCATGACGGTCGCGGTGTTCTTCATGTACCTGACCGCCTCCGCCTACTGGACCACCATCCTGAGCGTGGTTGAAAAGCGCCACGTCGGCGGCGTCAGCGGCTTCGTGCATCTGGTCGCCAACCTGGCCGGCATCGCCGCCCCCACCATCACGGGTTTCCTGATCAAGTGGACGGGGCTCTACCAGAGCGCCTTTTTCCTGGCCGGCGCCATCGCCGTCACGGGCGCGCTGTGCGTGCTGGTCTTTGTCCGCAAGGAGCCCGCGCAGACCGGCCCGGGCGTGCAATTGGCCCAGCAGACAGTGCGATAATCTGACGCTCACCGACCCGCTACCGCACCATGAGAAAAGCCAGCGCTTCCGCGAAGCCCGCCACACCCGAAGACGTCGCGCCCGGCGTGGTCTATAAAGTGCCGGCCGGCGAGAAAACGATCGACGTCATCGAGTACATGGCACGCACCGCCGCGCCGCAGACCAAGAGCGAAATCGCCGCCGGCGTAGGCAAATCCATCCAGGAGGTCTACCGCATCATCCAGCTCCTGGTGGCGCGCGGCTATCTGGCCAGCGTGGACAACGGCGACCGCTATTCGCTGTCGATGAAGCTCTTTTCGCTGGTTCACACCATGCCCGCGGTACGCAGCCTGTCCGAAGCCTCGGTCGGCCCGATGCGCCGGCTGGTTGCCGAAGTCAGCCAAAGCTGCCACCTGGGCGTGCTCTGGGAAGCCGAACTGCTGGTCGTCTCGCAGCTCAATTCGCCGCTCAACATGTCCTATGCCGTCGCGCTGGGTGCACGCTTTCCCGCCCATGAGACCAGCTCGGGCCTGGTGTTGCTGGCTGGTCTGGCGCCGGAACACCTGGCGCTGGTGCTGTCCCGGATCGAACGCAGCCTGCTTCCCGACGAGAACATCGGCGTGGTGCGCCAGCTTGTGGACGAAGTCCGGCGCACAAGCCACGATGTACGCCCGTCCCTGATGGTCCCGGGCATCGTCAACATCTCTTATCCGGTGCGGGGCCTGCGCGGCGAAACCATCGCCGCGCTGACGGTGCCCTACCTCGGCATCAAACGCTCGACCTTATCCGTCGAGGACACCGCAAAGGCCACCGCGCGCGCCGCGGACGACATTTCCCTGGCGATGGGCTGCCCGCCGCCGCTGCTTTTCAGCGGGGAAACGCCACAGCGGGTAGACTGACCGCCTCTCTTTGCGTTTCGAGTCTGTATCCATGTTTGTTAAAGCTCTGCGTGTCGGCCTGGGTCAAATGATTGTTCTTGGCGACGCGCTTACCCGTCCGCGCCCGCAGCGGCGCTCTCCCCAAGGCCAGGCCGCCGTCAACACGGAAGCGGCCTCGCTCTCGCTCTACCAATTCCACGCCTGCCCGTTCTGCGTCAAGACCCGGCGCGCCATCCATCGCCTGAACGTGCCGATCGCACTGCATGACGCCAAAGGCGATCCGCAGGCGCGCGAACAACTGCAGTCCGGAGGAGGCAAGGTGAAGGTGCCCTGCCTGCGCATCGAGGAAGCGGGCGGCACGCGCTGGATGTACGAATCCAGCGACATCATTGCCTACCTTGAACAGCGCTTTGCCAACGTCGCCTGACCCAGGTTGCTGGACGTGACGTCTCTGGTACGCCGGTTCGCAATGACCTTATGCGCCACCGGCGTGCTGGCAGGCTGCGACCCCGCGCTCCCCCCGCCGCCGGCCGGCTCCAAGCTCACCGCCGAGACGATCGCAACACGCGAAACGCCTCCTGAACAGCAGTTCAAAGGCACACTGGCGGGAAAGCCCGTTCACTTGCTGACCAACAACTGCAAGGTATATAGAGTCGAGACCGCCGAAGGCGAGAACGTGAGCTGGACACTGGTACTGGAAGGCGAACCCTATCTTCTGCCCACCATCTGCATCCGTCAGTCGCTCACCGAAGGCAAAGGCTTTGTGACCGCGTTCATCGGGCGCCAGGCGCTCGGCGCGGGTGGTTGCTGCACCGGCCGCCCGGAATATCGTTCGGCCGACGGGCTGAACTGGAAGCCGAACTGACCACCCATCGGCGAGCCTCTCTCGCGCGGAATGTGGTGGTCAAGTTTTAGTGGACACTTAGGTCGGTTGTTTTCGCTGTCGAACTGCCGTTCCAGTACGTTCTTAAACGTTGGCTGGTCTGGATCGGTGATCGGGGTACGAACGAACCTACGCTAACGAGCGTCTCCACTACGGTGCTTTCATCTCCTTCTCCTTCTTCTCCTTTTTTTCTCCATCGTAATGCGACTTAATGGCGAGAAACATGCCCGTGCCCAACACAAGGACCTTGAACGTACCGAAGATTACAGGGACCCAAAAATTCATCATTTCCTCAAAACGCTGCTTCAGCAGCTTCATTTACTACTCGAGGGCCAGGCAAAGCCAAACGAACGATAACCGTGAGCGCCAGACTGCCTGAAGACAGTCAAATTTTACCGCCAAGTTCCATACAAATTGTTGAATCGACGACTTGTATGGATTTTTCGGCTTTTGAAGGTTGAAAAAAACCATACATCAAGACATGGCACGCCTCGCCCGCGTCGTCTTAAGAACAAAAATGTCTTGGCTGCGGCCCTTTCCGCAGGCTCTGGATGTCGGCACGACCAAACCTCCACGCCGATCGTTACAGCGGTGGAGGACGGTGTACTTCGCCCAGCCGAAAACGCTCCGCGCCGCAATGTCTCATTAGTCATGCCGATCCGTCTCATCTCGACGATCTTTGCGCTTTACCTCGATGGCCTCAGTGTAAATTCGCCCACGATTTCACCCACAAGGCGCCTTGGGATGAGCAGTGCCAGGGGGTGGAACGTCCAGCAATTCGACTGACGGTAAAGATCGTACATGCATTCAAAAATTCGCAGTAAGGCAGCCAGCGTTTCTCTTGTTCTCATCGGCATGACCCACGCGATGTCGTACGCGGCAGACAAGACAGCAGACTCGGCAGTCACGGATCCGCACTTCCAGCTGGCGCCCGGCTATATCCCCAAAGAAAGCCTGCCCAACAGCCTCGACCTGCTTGGTCCCCCTCCCGCCCCGGCCAGCGCGGCATACGCGCGCGACGAAGAGGCCAGGAATGCAACGATCCCCTTGCGCGGCTCCGCGCGCGCAAGCCAGGCACGTCTGGATGCCGACCTGCAGTTTCCACAGCCCGCCAGGAATTTCTCGTGCGCAATGGGCATTGATATCACCGAGACGCAGACTCCTCACCTGTATCGTTTGATGCAGAAGGTGCTTACCGATGCCGGCTTGTCCACCTACGGTGTCAAGAACACCTACAACCGTGTCCGCCCGTTCGTCGTCCACAACGAAGGAACATGCTTCCCCGAGCAAGAGTCCTTGCTGCGCACCGATGGCTCGTACCCCTCGGGTCACACGGCGGCAGGCTGGGCCTGGGCGCTGATTTTGGCCGAGATCAATCCCGATCGGGCCAACACGCTGTTCAAGCGCGGCCTGGAGTTCGGACAAAGCCGGGTCATCTGCAACGCGCATTGGCAAAGTGACGTGGATGCCGGCCGCACGATGGGCGCGGCGACCGTGGCCCTGTTGCAGAACTATGCCGAATTTCGCGCCGATCTGGATGCGGCGCGCAAAGAAGTGTTGGCAGCCAAGGCAAAGAGCCCTGCCCCAGCCATGGACTGCAGTGCAGAGGTGGCGGCGTTTTCCAAGTAGAGAGAATGTCACCAGCCCGCTCACCTGTATCAAAGACGCCGCGTCATCAAGAACCCATGAAACTCTTCTCCACCCCACTGGTTTTGTTGAGCATGCTGCTCGGGGCATGCAACCCGGCATACGCTGACAACAAGCTGCCGATCAGCCCTCTTCTGAAGAACGAATCCGGCAATTCCGAAGAATGGCGTGTCAGCGCAAGCCCCTATGCCTGGGCCTCTGGCATCAGTGGAAAGGTCGGGCAGTTCGGGCAGCAGCCGGCCAGGCTGGACTCCAGTTTCAGCGACATCGTCAGCGAGCTTGACCTGGCCTTCATGGGGGCAGTCGAAGCACGATACAAGCGATTCAGCCTGCTGGGAGACGTCATGTATAGCCAACTATCGACCGGCGGCAATACCCAGCACGGCATACTCAGCCGAAGAGTAGAAATGACTTCCGAGTCTTTCTCCGGATTTTTTGGCGCGGGATACAGCGTGCTTGAGAGCGACAGGGGTCACCTCGACGTAATCGGCGGCGGACGGCTCTGGCGCGCAAGCACGAAAATTGCCTTGAAGGGCGGAGCGCTCGACGGGAAAAGCCGAAGCGACAGCGCAACGTGGATAGATGCGGTGGCCGGTCTGCGCGGTCAATACGCCTTGAGCGAACACTGGTATCTGACCGGCTGGGGGGTGATCGGCGCAGGAGAGGCCAAGCTTGACTGGGACGCTACCGCGGCGCTCGGCTATCAGTTCAAATCCGACCTTTCGGTGGTGCTCGGCTACCGCGCGCTCGGCGTCAATTTCAGGCGCAACGGCTTCGTTTACGACGTCATTCAGCAAGGGCCGATTGTGGGCCTAGCCTACCAGTTCTGAAATACCAGGCGGCTCACGCCGCCTGCGGCAAATGACCGTGCGCGGAAAAATGGCTCGATAGTAAATTATTGCTGTCGACCGGCGACGAGGCATTGCGGCCCCACTCGCTGGCTTCGTCAGGCGCCACGCCAAAGCGCGAGATGAACACCTTGCGAAATCGTCCCATGTCCCGAAAGCCGAAGTCCGCGGCGACTTGCTTGACTGGGCGCGTCGAACCCCGGGGATCGACGATGCGGGCGTAGACCGCTTCCAGGCGCTTGCTCTTGATCACCTGGGCGACTCCACCGAGGTCGGAGAAGACGCGATACAAATGGGCCCGTGAGACCCTGAATCGTTGCACGAGCAGATCCGGGCCCAGCTCGGGATCCGCGAGGTGATGATCGATATAGGCCAAGGCACGCGCGCGCAAAGCCTGACCCAGCACGGATTTAGGCTCATCCTGAATGGGTGCCGCGTTCGACAGCCCTGCTGAAAGCAGCGTAACAAGGGCATCCTGCGCCGCCACGTCTTCGCTCGCGGACAGTTGCCCCGAAACCGAGTGGAAGCCGCAAAGATAGTCCGCAAGCAGACTCGTCATGGGATTCCCGGCCTGAAGCACGAATCCATGAATATCTCGGGCGCCCAGCAACTTGTCGATCCCCGCGCGAGGAATGGTCGTGGCCACTCGTTCACCCGCATCCACCTTGCATTCGTAGGGCCGGGCCAGATCGATGATGCATATCCCCCCCGGAGCAGCCACGACGTCGCGGCCGTCAAAGTCGCCATGGATGGAGCCGGCAACCAGAACATGAACAAGGTAGTGGTCAAGCCCGCTGCGGGCGATGGTGGCCTTGTCGCGCTTATAGCGCTGGGCGTTGAAGCTTGTCGAACCCAGCGTCATGCCGCCAAGATGGCGAATTCGCATGGTTCCTTCCAGCGTTGCCGCGTCGTCGGTCGAATCGAGCGTCGTATCGCAGAACGGGCGCGTGACTTCACGCCAGTATTCGTCACGCTGCGAATGCTCTATTGCGTCGGTGGAAATGAACGTTTCCGAGCCAGTCATGTTGACGTCTTACCTTGAGTCGCAAGCCCCATCGCCGGGCAGGCGGGCGGCTTTCTATCCCTATGCACCAAGACCGGCAGTCCAGGCGGTGATCTGGCCGAAAGTGTACCCGCGTCCGAGGTGCTCAAGTGCCGGGGCTGGATCGGCCCGGGCACTGCCCAGGCCGCCGGCTACGACTACAGTTGGGGTTCCGGCTGCGGAAAGCTCCATTGGCCATTCAGGATTTCTTCGCGCGGCTGATAAAGCCGGACCGTATAGTTCCAACCGGGCATCGTGGGAAGACAATTTGCGATCTTTCCGTCGCAGCCCCCGAACTGGATGACAATCGAACCATCGTCGCCTTTCCTGGCAGTGAGACTGTTCAAGGAATAGGCATCAAACGGATTCTTCTGGAAGTAGCCGTCTGCGTTGTAAACGCTCACGGACCAGAAACTGTTGACCGGCACGGCTTTGACATTGAGGCGATAGATGGTTTTCCCATCGTTCATCGGTATCGCCCCGCTGAGGTAGGTCGCGTCCTTGCTCGGATTTCCGCCCCATCCCGTCGCGGTTCCGATCAGGTGCTCGATCGGGTCCACACCGTCCTTCGGGCCAAAGGCATGGTTGTAGTTGGGAATCGTCGAACCAAGAACAAGCAAGGCATCGCGCACCTTTTTCTGGCTCGCTTGATCCCACTTCGGCACCACGAATTCCCCTGCCCCGGGCTGGCTGACCTTGATGGCGTCCTGCAGCGCATGCACCTGCTCAAGGTCTTTCGGATCCGCGGGATCGACAAGCGTACGGACAGCGACGAATACATAGCGTGTGCCGACGTTCTCTTTCGTCAGCGTGTGCTGGCCGGCCCCGTAAAAGACGGCCGGCACAAAGTGATCTCCGTTGACCACTTGCGTCGACATGAATCTCTTGCCGGCGTCAGGCAGCTTGATCGTGACCGGACCCGCATCGAGATCGAACACGGCTTCCGAGTAAAGCGTATCCCGATTCATCCGGATGACGTTCTGGGCCTCAATGCGAGTGGGTTCGCGGCTATGGACGAACTTTCCAAAGCTTCCATCCGCTACCGCTTTCCCCATGTAGAGATCGGACTCGGCACGGACAAAATTATCGACACCAACGGGTATCGCCGCGTCGGAGGGAGGCAGAGCGTACGCGCTCCCGGAAGCCGCCAACGTCAGGGCGACGATGCAGGACGCGGATGAATATGACATTTAAGCCTCTTGATCATGTGAAAACATATTCCACTCCCCGCTTCAGATTTTTCTCGTGCATGGGTCGCGTGTCACGCCAGTTCGCTGGCCGCGCCATTCTCGGAAATTTTTTCTGTCCAAGGCATCTTGTGTGTGAAATCGCTGGCGAATGTACACCGCGGTCTTCAGGGGCAAGCGTAAAGATCGTCGAGCTGAGACAAATCGGCATCAACAATGAGACATTGCGGGCTCGCAATCGACAACGCCCGCCAAATAGGCGGGCGCTGCTTGATTCGAATGATCGCCATGAAGATGGCGTTGGCCCGCGGGCTCCGTCAGGGCTTGATGCTGGTGATCTTGGAACCTTCCAGGCCCATGCCCGCCATCAAGCCCTGGGCGCCGAAGGGCACGGCGAAAACGTCCTGCGACAAGGTGGTGGTGGACACACTGGAGGCCGTGGATTTATCCCAGAGGACCAGGCTGGGACCGCTGCCCAGCGCCCAGCCATCGCTCTGTTCGAGATAGTTCAGCGACTTGTGGTTCATGAAGAAAAGCGCATAGCCAAAAGTCTGGGCGCCGGCCTGAAGACCCAGTGACACGGCGGATATGTCGTAATAGCCGGCAGCCTCTTTGCCCTTGAACAAGGTGCCCTGCCCGCGCTCGCCTCCGACAAGGAAGCCGGCCTTGTAGATCTTGGGAAAGACCAACACGGCTACCGCTTTCTCGCCCAGTTCCTTGGTGCTCGGCTCGACGGCGTAAAGATGTTGCAAGGCGCTTGCGGAATCACTGCGGATCGTGTGCGCACTGTCCGCCAGCGCCACGCTCGACAGGCCCAGCGCGCAGACCGACACCAGCAAGGCCGCCCGCAGACAACTAGCCAGTCGGCTTCGAACACACTCCAAGTGCTTGCGACTTACGATGAACATGAGAGACCTCTGGTTTGGTTGTACGCCCCCATACATCGGCGCGCATGGAGTATTCGGACCGGGGCGGTGCTTGTCAAGAGGACCTCGCGGTGGACGCGACGGCGCGGCGCAGCGGCGCTGGCCGGTCTCGACCTCGACGAATTTCTGGCAATCAACTCGAAAAAAAGTGTCAAACAGGCGTGGAAGGGAATAAGCTTTCGGAGCGGCGCCAGTAAATAACTGGCGACGCCATCGGCACCGGGAAGACACATCATGAGCCAGCTCAAAGTCTGCACATACAACCTGGAGTGGATGACCTCTTTTTTCGGTGCACGACGAGATGCCGACTGGCTGGCGGACCGCGTCATCCCGTCCTCGTTCCCCGGCAAGGATGCAGGCAGCATCAAGCTCAGCCCCATTGCAGACATCCACGGTCTTTGCGAACGTATCGCTTCCGGAATTCAGGCCATTGACCCAGACGTGCTCTTTGTCGAGGAAGGACCGCCGCTGCAAGAACAGATGAAACTGTTCGTCCGGCGGTTCCTGAACGATGAGTACACCGTATATCGGTCCAACCGTGCCGACCAAGCCGTTCACGGCCTCGTCAGAAAGAGCTTGTCGAGCCAGGTGAAGCCTTGGTTGCCAAGCGGAAAGACGCCGCAGAAGCTCTGGAGAAACGTCCCCTACTATCCTTGGGGAAAGATCGCGCCAGAAGACCGCAAGCAGCACAGCCTTGCAAGATACCCTTTGCTGTTGCGCGCGAAGCTTGCGCCGGATCAGGACCTTATCTTGGGCGGGCTTCATACCAAGTCGAAATTTTCCCTGCTAAAAACCAGAAATCAATGGGAAAACCGTGGCACCAACCCCGAGCCTGTGCTGGACGCTCTCAGCAGTCGGCAAAAACTGTCGGCGGAAGTTGCGCGTCTGCGGGAAGTCATTACTTCGATCGTGTCCGTCGGTCCGAAGCAAGCCAGCGTCATGGTGGTCGGGGATTTCAATGACGGTCCGTTCAAGGACCTCCTGGAGAACGAATTCCTGGTCAAAAGCATCCTCGATGAACTCGTCGGTTCGTTTCTGGACCCGAACACCTACTTCAAGCACGCAATGGAACCTGCCGTACTGTCTTCAGCCAGTACGACGCGCTTCGCCGACCCTCTCCAGAATGGAAAAATTGTCGCGGAACTCATCGACCACATGGTCGTGTCCCCGGCGATCTGGAGTGGACTTGGCGCCTACAAAATCAAGACCGGCAGCTGTCAGGTCGAACAAGCGGCTTGGCAGATGGGAGTCGTGGGCGACCCGGATGCTTCACGCGACAACCGGCCCAGTGACCACAAGCCGGTTTCCATCGTCCTCAATTGGTAGCCGGACGGCAAGCCAACTATCCGCTGCATCCCGCGCCGTCGATGAAGAAGGTTCTGGCGCCCTGAAGGAAGGCCAGGCACGGCCGGCACCGACAATCACCCCGGCGCGAGCTCGCGCGCGCGCTCTTTCAGCACCCGGATAAAGCGCTGCACATGCCGGCTGGGCGTATCGAAACGGGATCGCACCAGGCTCAGCGCCAGCGGGATCGATTCACGCAGCGGCCGCACCACCACGCCCGGCCACCCCTCTCCTTCGACCGAGAACTGGTCAACGATCGCCACGCCCACCCCGGCGCGCACCAAGGCGCAAGCCAGTTCGGCGCGCACGATGTCCACCGATGCGTTCCACGAGACGCCCGCGCGCTGGAACGCCGCCGCGACCAGTTGGCCAAAGGGGATATTGCGGCTGTACAGCACCAGCCGGCAGGCGGCCAGTTCGGCCAGCCCGACGTCCGCCTGCGCCGTCAGCGGGTGCCCCCCGGGCAGGATGCAGACCATCTCGCCGGTGGCGAAGGGCTCGACGATCAGGTTGGGATGGTCGATGGGCAGCACCGAGACCGCCAGTTCGGCCTTGCGGCCCAGCAGCTCGTGCGCCATGTCCGCCAGCAAGGTGGTGTGGTACTTCACGCGCACATTCGGGTAGCGTTCCAGGTAGCCGGCCACCACGGGAGGCAGAAAGTTCAGCGCCAGGCTGGGGCTGGAACACAAGGTAAGCGCGCCTTCCGGCCGCGCCGCCAGGTCGCGGGCGAATTCGTCGATGCGCAGTGCTTCTTCAAACAGCGGCCCCACTTCCTCGAACAGGCGATGGGCTTCCTGCGTGGGCGTGAGCTTGCCCTTGTCGCGATCGAACAATTGCAGGCCCAGGCTTTGTTCGGTGTGTGCGATCAGCCGGCTGACGGCCGGCTGCGACACGAACAACAGCTTGGCCGCTCCGTTCATGGATCCCGTCAGCATCACGGCCCGGAACACTTCCATCTGTCTCAGCTTGAACCGCATGGCCTTAATCCGATAATCAATTGTTATAACCCCGGGCCAACTTAGCATAAGAGAAACTCCCGCCGCATCGGTAGCATCCTCAGTCGTCGCCGGACGTTTATCCGGTCGTTTCGATAAAGGAACTGCATGATGTTGAAGCTGGGATTCGTCGGCCTGGGAATGATGGGCCTGCCGATGCTTGAAAACCTGGCCGGCGCGCAAGGGATCAGTATCCAGGCCCATGACCGCGACCCGCGGCGGCTGGATCGCCTGAAGACGCACCCCGCCTGGGGCGTCACGCTGCACCCGGCGGACACACTGGCCGATCTGGCCGATTGCACGGTGATCATCACGATGCTGCCCAACAGCGCCATCACCAACGCCGTGATCGAGGGCGGCGACGATGGTCCCGGCCTGGCGGCGCTGCTCGCGCGAGGCGCGACGCTGATCGACATGGGCTCGTCCAACCCGGCCGACACGCTGCGCCTGGCGCCATTGCTGCACGAGGCGGGCATCACCCTGATCGATGCGCCGGTATCGGGCGCGGTGGCCAAGGCCGCCAACGGCACGCTGGCCATCATGGCCGGCGGCGCCGCGGCCGACCTGGAGCACGTGCGGCCGATTCTGTCGCGCATGGGCGCGGCGCTGATCCATACGGGCGCGGTGGGCTCGGCGCATGCCATGAAGGCGCTGAACAACTACGTCTACGCCGCCGGACTGCTCGCCGCCAGCGAAGCGATGCTGATCGCGCAAGGCATGGACCTGGACCTCGGCGTCTTCACGCAGGTGCTCAATGCGTCGAGCGGCCGCAATGTGGCCACCGAAACCAAACTGGCCCAGTTCATCGTGCCGCGCACCTTCAACGGCGGCTTCGCGCTGTCGCTGATGGCCAAGGACCTGCGCACCGCCGACAGCCTGCAACAACTAGTCGGCGTCGCCGCCCCGCAGCTGTCCCTGTGCACCGACCTGTGGCAGCGCGCCCTGCAGGCGCTGCCCGCCTCCGCGGACAACACCGAGATCTACCGCTACCTGGAAGCGCGGCGCGACACCCCCTGACACCTATAACTACACCCACCAACGGGAGACAACATCATGAACAGAACCGCCACGTCCATTGCCTTGGCGCTCGGCCTGGGGTTGACGGCAGCCGCACCGTCGCTCGCGGCCTCCTATCCCGACCACCCGATCCGGATGGTCGTGCCCTTCCCGCCCGGCAGCATCACCGACGTGGTGGCGCGCAGCCTGGGCAAGCATATGGCCATGGATCTGGGCCAGCCCGTGGTCGTGGAAAACAAGCCGGGCGCCAACGGCATCATCGGCACTCACGACGTGGCCCGCAGCAAGCCCGATGGCTACACGTTGGTGGTGGTCGGCGTGTCCACCGCCGCCAGCGGCGTCAGCCTGTTCAAGGATCTTCCTTACAACCCGGCCAAAGACCTGGCGCCCATCGGAGCCGTGGCGGAAACGCCTTACCTGCTGGTGGGATCGCCCAAGGTGCCGGGCGCCAATGTGGGCGAGCTGTTCACCTATGGCCGCCAGCATCCCGGCAAGCTGACCTACGCCTACGGCTCTGGCAGCGCACAGGTATTCGGCGCCAAACTGGCCGCGATGGGCGATATCAACGTCACGGCAGTGCCTTACCGCGGCGGTCCACAAGCGTTGACCGACGTCATCGGCGGCACGGTGGACCTGACCTTCACCGATCTGGCCAATGGCTTGCAGCAGGCGCGCGCCGGCAAGGTCAAGACCTATGGCGTCAGCACGCCCGAGCGCTTTGCGCTGGCGCCCGATATTCCGACGCTGAACGAAAGCGGCGCGCCGGGCTTCAACCTGACGGTCTGGTTCGGCCTGATGGGCCCGGCCAAGCTGCCACAGCCCGTGGTGGACCGCCTGGCGGAGTCACTGAATCTGGCGTTGGCCAACTCCGAACTGCAGGAAACCTATGCCCGCCAGGGGCTCAGCGTGAAGACGCAAAGCCCCGCCGAGTTCGGCGCCTTCATCGACGCCGAGATCGACAAGTGGGCCGCCATCGTCAAGGAAACCGGCATTCCGCCGCAATGAACCCAATCCAAGGAATCGCAATGTCGTTGATTGAAATCCGCAAACGCAGCCTGATCGTCGAAACCACCTTCCACGAAAACGGCCCCGCCCCGGCGCGGCCGCTGAAGCTGGCCGCGTCCTGCGCCGTCATCAAGAATCCTTATGCCGGACGCTACGAGCCGGATCTGCTGCCTTTCATGGCCGAACTGCGCGGATTGGGCACCTTGCTGGCCACGGAACTGGTGGACACGCTGGGCAAGGACAACGTCGAGGTCTACAGCAAAGCCGCCATCGTCGGACTGGATGGCGAAATGGAGCACGGCGCCGTCTGGCACGAGGCTGGCGGCTGGGCGATGCGCACCGTGCTGGGCGAACCCAAGGCCATGGTGCCGGCGGTGAAGGCGGTGGCCGTGGCCGGCTACCGGATCATGGTCCCGGTCCATTACATCCACGCTTCCTATGTGCGCAGCCACTTCAACAGCATCGAGATCGGCATCCAGGACGCGCCGCGCGCCAACGAGATCCTGTTTGCGCTGGTGATGGGAACCGGCGGCCGGGTGCATTCCCGGCTGGGCGGGCTGAAGAAGGAAGCCGTGTCGGTGCATGACGGACAACGCTGACGCGGCCCCGAGTAACGCCGCCTGAACAGGCGGCGCTGATCAGTCGGACCTGAAGCGCCCCTTCAGTGCAGAGCCTGATCACGTTCAACGCTGTCGGCGAGCGCGCGCAACAAGGCCGCGCCATCGCCGCGCCACGCGCTGCCGTGCATGCAAGCGAGCGTTGTCGGCTGCAATGCAGCAAGGCGTTCCAGCATTGCGCGGGCGTTCCTGGTGTGCGAGAAGTAGTCCATCTGGCGACGGAAGGCCTCGCTCGGCTCAAGGATGTCGCATTCGGTAAGCGCGGGGTTATGCGAGCCGCCCTGGGTAAACAAGTCGCCGCAGAGCAGTGTTGCCGATTCGGTCTCCATGAGGAACCCGCACTCCCATGCGTGCGGCAGATGCGGCGTATCAAGCCAGCGCACGCGATGCTGCCCGAGCGGGATGGTCTCGCCATCATCCATTGCCCGTGGCGGCCGGTCGGCAAAATCACCCACCGAGACCATGGCCGCGACCTGGCCACAAAGTGGCTCCGCGTGCGGCGCGGCGGCGAGGAATTCATTCAGTGCGCCGCATTCGTCGGCCTCGAAGTGCGAAAAGCCGACATACCGCAAGCGATCAATGGGCAAGATCCGCGCAACCGCCGCGCTGACGACAGGAAACAGCTTGCGCAAGCCGGTATGAAACAACAGCGGCGCGTCGTCGTTGATCAGATACTGGTTGAAGGAGAATCCGCCGCCAGGGATCTCGACTGGCGTGGAGATGCGATAAATGCGGTCCGCGATCTCGTCGATTGTGGTGCCGCTAGAAAGGGATGAAGTCGCCATGGCGCGCTCCTTTCTTGGACAACTGACGCGGTGCAAGCCCGGCCAGTTCCTCGGTGGATATCCGACGATTGTCGAGCGTCCAGGCATTAATGTCCAATGACGCCTTCTGGCCGAAAACCGTCAACCCGAATCTCGCCTCACTCCGAACCCTGTTTCGCGCCAGCGACGTGATCGCCGCCTTCAGCCACTGGCCCGCTACCATTCGCAGTGCACGCAGACATTGGCGTCGCAGGTTTGCCGCCGGTTTTATCGCCGGCCGGCACATCGAGCGCGGCGCTCTCTTCCAGCAGCCAGTCCCTGAAGGCGGCAACCGCCGGAGTGGCCAGCTTGTCCGGAGGAGCCAGAAAGAAATACCCCGCGCCCGTGCTGAACTCCTCGTCGATGGCGGGCACCAGCACGCCCTGCCGCAGTTCGTCTTCCACCAGGAACGTAGGCAGCAAGCCGATGCCGATGCCCGACGTCACGGCCTGGATCAGATGGGTGGTCAGTTCAAACTGAGCGCCCCAGCGCATCGTGCGCACGGGCAGTCCGTGCGCCTCGAACCAGCGCTGCCAGACGGCCGGACGCGCGGCCACTTGCAGCAGCATGTGCTGGGCCAGGTCGGCGGGCTTGCGAGTCGGGTGGCTGGCCGCCAGTTCGGGGCTGATCACGGGGATGACGTACTCGTCCATCAGCCGATGTGGAACCAGCCCCGGCCAGTCGCCGTCGCCCACGGCGATCACGGCGTCGATGCCCGCCAGATCCAGGTCAAAGCGCGTCACCCGCGAATGCAGGTGGACCAGGATGCCTGGATGGCGCGCGTAGAAGCGGTTCAGCCGGGGCATCAGCCACTTCGCGGTGAAGGTGGGCAGCGCGGCCAGGTGGAAGGCGCCGCGGCCGGTGCGGTGCGAGATCGCTTGCAGGGACGCGCTGCGGATGCGGTGCAGGGCCGCCGCCAGTTCCTTCTGATAACCCATGCCGGCTTCGGTCAGCAGGATGCGCCGCTTCTCGCGCCGGAACAGCGGCACTTCCAGCAGATCTTCCAGTGCCTGGACCTGCCGGCTGACGGCGCTTTGGGTTAGCGCCAGTTCGGTCGCCGCCCGCGTGAAGCTCAGGTGGCGCGCGCTGGCTTCAAAGGCCAACAGCAGGGACATGGATGGAGTCAGGCGGCGCGGGTTCATTCTATAAATACATGAATTTAATGGAATGACTATACCGCGATGCATTCAAGTCCGGCCTTGTCCCCCTGCCGATCCGCCATCTCTACCAAAAAGATCATTCATAAACCGAATGACCTACCCGAGTATTTTCCATTTTCCGAAAGCCGGCGCCCGACGGAAAATAGCCCGGAAGGCCAGAGCGCCCAAGGGAGTCATGCATGACCGGCAACAAAGCAATCACAGCAGTCCACCAGGCGCTGGTGCGCGAGCTGGGTCCGTCCGTCAGGTTCGATGACGGGCATCGCGCCGTGTACGCGTCCGACGCGTCCAACTACCGGCAGGTGCCGATCGGCGTCGTGGTGCCGGCGTCCCTGGAAGAATTCGTGGCGGGCGTGCGCATCTGCGAAGAACATGGCGCGCCTATCCTGCTGCGCGGAGCGGGCACGTCGATGAGCGGGCAGACAGTGAACCACGCCGTCGTGTTCGACCTGTCCTCGCGCTGCAACCGCATCCTGGAACTGGACCCGCTGGCGCGCACCGCGCTGGTGGAGCCGGGCGTGATCTGCGACGCGCTGCGCGATCGGGCCGAGGAGTTCGGCCTGACCTTCGCGCCCGACCCGTCCACGCACAGCCGCTGCACGCTGGGCG
>RCUK01001087.1_pt1 | contig 18789 bp, 16 predicted proteins | sample 2166381 | NCBI WGS metagenome assembly RCUK01 (sample SAMN09932809, study PRJNA488358) | compost metagenome | isolation source: compost soil in an enriched community | place: Germany: Experimental Botanical Garden | reverse complement strand
CTTTTCAAAGCCCTCTCTTGCTATGGATTCCGATGCGCTTAGTTCTGGGTCTTCGTAAGCCTAGAAAACCTATTCTCGGAGTCGAGTTAGCAGGGGTTGTTGAAGCCATAGGCAAGGAAGTTAAGCGGTTTAAGGTAGGCGATCCGGTGTTTGCATTGACCGGGATGAAATTTGGAGCCTATGCCGAGTATGCCTGCCTTCCTGAGAATAGCTTGATGGAGATCAAACCGGACAATGTGTCCTATGAAGAAGCCGGTTCTATTTTGTTTGGAGGAACTACAGCGATATATTTTCTGGGAAAAGGGAATATTCAGCAGGGCCAGAAAGTGCTTATCTATGGCGCCTCTGGAACAGTAGGGACTGCGGCGGTACAGCTTGCGAAGTATTTTGGGGCCGAGGTTACCGGGGTATGCAGCACTACAAATTTGGAATTGGTGAAATCTTTGGGAGCCGATAACGTCATTGATTATACGAAAAAGGATTTTACCCGTCAAAATGAGCACTACGACCTTATCTTTGATGCGGTTGGGAAATGCTCAAAATCCAAATGCAAGACTGCATTAACGCCTGGCGGGTCTTATGTAACCGTGGATGGACAGGGAATCGCCAAGGTGCGCCCTCAAGATATCCTGTTTATCAAAGAGCTTATGGAGCAAGGGAATCTGAAATCCGTCATCGATAGACACTATCCGCTGGAACAAATCCCGGAAGCTCACAAGTATGTCGAGAAAGGACACAAGAAGGGCAGTGTAGTCATTAAGGTGAGCCAGAATAACAATGCCTGATCCTCCATGATCTGTGCTGAAAATTCTAGACTTATTCAAAGAAGAGATAAAACATGTAAGTAGATTCATTTATTTACCGGAGGAAGACACAACAGCGGAAGTAACACTCGAATTCCTGGAGCTTGTATCGGTAATTTTCCCGACAATGATAATGATAAGGTCAATAAGTGTCCAAATACCTAAACCGCCAAAAGTAAGCAAGTTAAGCAGATCGATGGAAACATCTGTGACCAACGTAATGAAGAAAACCAGCCGGGCCAGGAATTATCCTGATCCAGCTGGTTTTTGATTTTATGCGGATAAATCAGATACAAGGTTTTTCATCCACTTCTTGGAACGGATACGCGCAGCACCGACAAAGAAACGAACGACCTCTTCAAGAGACAGGATAAGATAAACCCAGTAAATAGGCTGATTGAAGACAAATGACAGCAGTAAGGCGGATGGCACGCCGACGATCCAAGTTGTAGCCGACTCCATGACAAACACAAATTTGCTGTCTCCGCCGCTGTTCAGCACGCCGCCAGCTTGGATCATGTTGGCAACCTTCACCCAGAGGAAGCCGGCGAACACCCATACGAGATACATCCCCAGACGATGTGATTCATCGGAAATGTTAAATGCGGACACATAGAGCGGAGAGATCACTGCAAGAATGACACTGATCACCAGTGAGACCATTACACCAAGTCTAATCAGTCGCCGGGCAAAATCATATGCAGCGTCGTTGTCACCTGCACCCAATTTTTGCCCAACCATAATACCAGCCGCACTAGCGAGTCCGGCCAAGAGAGCAATACTTAAACCTTGAAGCGGGAAAGTAATGGTCATTGCGGTCATCTCCGCTGTCCCCATCCGGCTGTAGACGACAGCATAGGCGGTCTCGCCAAGCACCCAGATTAGCTCCGTCAGAATAATGGGGTAGCATGTTGCGAAAAACTTGCGCAGCAGCGGTTTTGACACGCTGAACAGCTGCTTAAACCCATCTGCGCCAGGAAGCCGGAACTTATATACTGTGCCGATAATAAGAAGGCATTCCACTGTCCGTGCCATTGCCGTCGCGGCAGCTGCTCCCATGAGTCCCCATTCAGGCATACCAAGCTGGCCGAAAATAAGTCCATAATTGAGAACGATATTAAGCCCTACGGCGATGAGGCTAATGTACATTGGCAGTTTGGTGTGTCCTGTGCTGCGCAGTATGGCCGAGTACATCATGGTTAACATGGCAGGTATAAAACTTAGCGCAAACACCTGGACAAACACCGATCCCTCGGTCTTTACTGCAGTATCTGAAGTGAAAATACCGAGGAACATTTCCGGCATGAAAAATACGAATATGGTGAACAATCCGGACAAAACCAGGCCTGCCCCGAGGCCAAGACCGAGAAGCTGGGATATACTCTTACGATCTCCGCTGCCCCAGAACTGGGACGCATAGATGGATACCCCCGTCGCAAGACCCGCGAGAACGACGGACAAGATTCCGTATATTTTCACCGACATGCCTACCGATGCGATGGCCACGTCACCAAGCTGCCCGACCATCAGCTGATCCGTGAGGTTGAGCAAGGACATAATTAAACTTTGCAGCGTCACGGGTACGGCAATTTTCAACATTTGTTTATAAAAATCGTCAGACTTTTTCATGATGTGTTTTTCCTCCTATTATGATTAAATGGGTTGCTGATCAGCCATTTCTGCACAAAAAAAGGGTACAACCCAATAAAATCAGCTCGGGTTGTACCCATAACAGGTAACATGGCCATCAAATTGTAAGAGAAGAACCTTATCTATCAACAGCACTATAGCACACGGGAGTTGTCGAAGTAAGGAAAACAGTGTCGAATTCGCAATAATTCAAAATCAATTTTCACGGCTTTCAATGACACTCAGCAGCATGTATCTGCCACACTGCTTAGATTTTATTTTAGTACCGAAAAAATTTGGCCGTCCGAAAATTGTAATTGATGATACCTTGCATGTGTATGGATTTGTGAGACATTTTGAGCCTCCTGAAACCCCGTCTTTTGGAGCCTAGTGTTTCTTTTTCTTTTTGTCAAAAAAGCCGCCCAAGGCCAGTTAAAGGGGGGCCTCCGTTCTTACTGAGATTCAATCATAGGAGTGTTTTGGTCATTATAAAGTCCGTTTGTTCTTCATCACCCATATAAAAAGAGTGGGCTCCAGTTTGAAGAAAACCCATTTTCCTATAAAAGGAAATGGCGTTTTCATTTTTCTCCCATACGCCTAGCCAGATTTTCTTTTTATGACGTTCCATCGCAATTTCCATAACTTTATTTAGCAGATATTTACCAAGCCCATGCCTTTGAAATTTGTTCTTGATATAAATCCTCTCGATTTCAAGTGATTCATCACCCATTTCTTCAGACTGAGCCTCATGGGTATTGACCTTTAAATATCCAGCGACTTCATTGTTAAAATACACAAAAAAGAATTGCGAAGAAATATTGGATAATTCTTTTTCTAATTGATTTAAGTTAAATGCCTTTTCCAAATAGGCATTCATATTTTCGGGTGAATTTTGATGCATAAATGTCTCATTAAATGTTTCATAACTGATTTCTTGAAGCTTGCGTGAATCTGCCAAGGTACACTCTTTTATATTTACAGTCATTTAAATATGTCGCTCCTTCCTGCAATCAATAATTTCTCTTGTTTCCCTTTTTTACAAATTCCCAGTCTTTTTCAATATTGTTTCTTACTCTTTGAAGAAGATTGAAAATGGTTTCTGCTTCTTTTTGGGAAAATCCCTCTAATGCAACAGCATTGGAATAATCATTTTCTTTTTTTATAAAAGGATAAACATTTTCCCCTTTCTCTGTTGGAAAGAGTTTTTTAATTTTTTGGTTATGTGTATCTTCTTTCTTTTCAATAAAGCCATTAACTTCAAGTTTCTGGATAGCACGAGCTGCCGTGGTTCGATCTACTTTTATCATCTCAGCTAACTTTTCTTGAATGATTCCCGGGTTCTCACATATTCGCACAAGGTACAAATACTGCCCTTTGGTAAGGTCGTATTCTTTAAATTCTATATTACTAATGGAATCTAATGCCCTTGCTATCACTCCAATTTCACGAAGAATTTCCTTCATAATTAACTCCTTAGTACATATTTTTGTTGCAAATGCAATAAAACGGTACAAGATGAATGTAACCTAACTTTATTGCATTTGCAACAAAATAATAAAGAGTTTCCCCGGATCGGATTCAGCCGCCCCCTCCAACAAACATCAAAAAAGAGGTTGAGCCACTCAGATCAACCTCTCCTTGTGAACAAATTAATCGCTTACAAATGTGAGCCGCCGGAAGCATCGATGAGCTGACCGGTTACCCAGCGGCTATATGAAGAAGCCAGGAAAGCCGCGATGTCCGCAATATCTTCGGGCTGCCCTACCCGGTTAAAGGCGGAGAGGCCCGCGACGTACTTTTCGCCATCAGGATCTTGCAGTGTCCCGGCGTTCATATCTGTATTTGTGATTCCCGGCTGAATGGCATTAACCGTAATATTTCGTGGTCCGAGGTGTTTGGCCAAAGCCAGTGTGAATGTATTGATCGCGCCTTTGGTCATGCTGTAACCGAGCACTTCAGGGTATGCCACTCTGGTCACTACGGATGAGAGGTTGATGATTCGTCCGTCATCTCTCAGACGCGTCAGTGCTTGCTGGGTTAGAAAAAGGGGGACCTTAACATTTACGCTCAGAATCTCCTCAAAGGACTCTTCTGTCAATTCCTCAATCGGTAAGACCAGGCCTACTCCTGCGTTGTTCACAAGAATATCGAATTGTGCGCTCCCGGTCTGTTCAGTTAGCTCGTCGTCTAATAACTTGAATAAAGCTTCCACACTATTTTTTGTGCTTAATTCAGTGCCGATCGCGAATGCCGTTCCTCCGAAATTCCTGATTTCTTGAACCACTTTCTCCGCAGCGGATTTGTTCCTGGCATAATGTACAGCAACCAACGCCCCCTCCTGAGCTAGACGCAGTGCAATGGACCGGCCAATACCGCGGCTGGCCCCTGTGACCAGCGCTGTCTTACCTTTTAACATGTTCATATACTCATCTCCTTGTGATTGTCTCATTCCTAGTTCTATCACAAGGTGAGTTTCAATTTGTTGCTCTCTCATTCGAGATTAATCAAGCTGATGTTCCTAATCATCTGAATTTAATATTTTACAAGTTTAAGATTGTTGTAAGAAAGTTCTTAGGATGGTGAAAGATTACCCTGCTATAAATGAGCGGCTAGTTGTTGGGATGGGGGAGAGAGTGAGAGAATGAACAGAAAAACAGGTATGAGATATGCTCTGGCCTTGTTGCTGATGATTGTTATCATGGCTGGATGGTGCACGGTTTTCTTTGTCCGAGGTCTAATCGGAGCGGCAGCCTGGTGGTTTATGATAGGCTTCAGTTTTGTGGGGATAGCTATTGGGGTTGTATCCGTTATTGTCTTAATCAGGCATATTTGGTTAAAGCGTAGTGTCAAGAGGCTGTGGTTCCTTGTTCTAGTGCTGTCCTTCGTGGCTGCTTCGCCAATAGGGGTGCTGCTTGGGATCTGGCCAGCTGCTTATTCTGCGGATATGGACTCCGCCAAGCCCAATGCTACGGTACGACTTCCGTTCAGAGAGGCTGCGATTACCGGTTGGGGAGGCGACGACCTGAAGCATAATCAACACGCGTTATGGCCCATGGAACGATGGGCGTATGACTTTATGATGGGGCCAGCTCTGACCGGGAGCAAACGTCTGGAGGATTACGGAATTTTCGGAGCGGATGTGTTGGCACCGGCCTCGGGTACTATTGTGGGCGTATATGACGAAGAGAAGGATCAAAGGCCCGGGAATGAGGACTACAAAACCATGCAGGGCAATTATGTGTATCTGAAAATGGACAGTACGGGAACCTACTTAGTTATGGCACATCTGAAGCAGGGAAGTGTAACTGTGAAGGAGGGGCAGCATGTGAATGAAGGGGACCTCCTCGCTCAGGCGGGGAACTCAGGCGCATCCAGCGAGCCTCACCTGCACCTGCATCATCAGAGACAAGACCCTTCCAAGGCCAGTATGTTTTTGACAGAAGGACTACCGTTATTTGTCCGCGATGTGAAAGGTCCTTCGATGCCTAAGGGCGGTGTAGAGGTAATCGGTGGCAGAAAGGTTCTTATTGGTGATGTGCTGACTCCTCTGGAAGCCTCCAAAGAGTAAACTCACAATAAGGGTCATGGATTTACTGACTTTCGGTGTGCCATTGGCTTGAAGATATAGTTATAGTAAGCTTGTGGAATAACCGAAATTGCTGAGGATTAGAAAGGAACAAGATGATGACCAAGAAGCTCTATTACGATTCCGCCTATACTACCAACTGGGAAACGGGCATCAGCCAGGTTCTTGAAAGGGAGGACGGGCTCTACATCGCTTTGGAGGAGACCGCTTATTATCCGCATGGCGGCGGACAGCCCTGTGACCTGGGATGGATTAATGAAATCCCTGTTCTGGATGTGATCCTTGAGGGGAATGCGGTTCTGCATAAGCTTGAACGACTGCCCGAAGGGAACCGGGTCAGCTGCCGGGTGGATTGGAACCGGAGGTTCGATCATATGCAGCATCACAGCGGCCAGCATCTGCTCTCGGCTGTATGTCTGAATCTGCTTGGAGCTGTAACCGTCAGCTTTCACTTGGGTAATGACAATGCCACGATTGATGTGGACAAGCTGGAGCTGTCGAACGAACAATTGGCATCCATCCAGCATGAGGCTAATCGGCTGATCTACCTGAACCGCAGCATCTCCAGTTATTTCGTCACAGAGGAAGAAGCGGCGAAGCTGCCGCTGGTTAAGCAGTCTAAAGTGACTGAGAATATTCGGATTGTGGAGATTGCAGGTGTAGAATACAACGCCTGCGGAGGGACCCATGTTACCTCAACAGGGGAGATCGGGATCATCAAGCTGATGAAATCGGAGAAGCAGAAGGGGAATACCCGGATTTATTTCAAATGCGGATACCGGGCGTTGGAAGAGTTCAATACAAGCATGCAGATTCTCGCAAGCCTCTCCTCCAAATTCAATACCGGTAAGGATGAAATTCTGGATCGTGTGGAGAAATGGGAGCTTGAGCAAAAGCAGCTTCAAGCGGAATTGGCGGCCGTAAAAGCCGAGAATGATAACTATTTCGTGCAGGAGCTCCTAGCCAGAGCAGAGGGCAATCTGATCATGCATGTCTTTGAGAACAAGTCCATGAAAGATATGCAGACTCTTGCGGTCAAGCTGAGTGAACGCAGTGAACTGTATGTGCTGCTCGCTGCCGAACAGGATCATAAGGTTATTTTTGCCCAGGGCGGGAATCAGGAGCTTTCCTGTGGGGCTTTCTATAAAGAGAACCTTGGAGCATTCCATGGAAAAGGTGGAGGTAGTGACAAGATGGCACAAGCGGGATTCCCAAGCTGGGAGGACGCTTCTGCTTTTATTGAATTTGCGAGACAATTCCTAAGCTAATATTGCGCTGGGAAGGCTGTTCCGCTGCTTAAGCCAGACAAGCATATATTCATTTCATAGTCCAAACAAAAGCCGTGCAGAATACAAGGTTATCCTTGTAGCTCACGGCTTTGTTTGTGTGCCTTCCTACTTCCTATTTGTACAAATAATCCACAATCATACGGACGAGTTCGTTCTTCAGGCGATCAGCCGAAATATTCCTGGGCGAGAACACAATCATATCGACAATACTGTTCAGGGCCTCGAATATGACCCAAGAGGCAGCTTCCAGATCGTCAACCTTCAAATCCTCATGCCCCTGCTGGAGGTAGCTCAAAGTTTTGCGGCGACCGAGGTCGAACTGTTCATCCATTAGCGACTGAATTTCTTTATCTGAGTTGTACATCACAGCCAGCTCCTTGTGGAACTCGGAGTAGACCCGGTGCGACTCAAGAAGGCTATCCACCATATGAGCAATAGCAGCATGCTTGTTCATGCTCTTGAAATCTACTTCACCAAGCGAAGCATCAACCCGGGTTAATAGACTTTCGTTATACAGCTTCAGTGAATCTATGAATACAGCCCGTTTATCTGTGAAGTAGGAGTAGAAGCTTCCGGTCGATACGGAGGCTTCAGCTGAGATCTGCTTCGTATTGGTATTATGATAGCCCTTCTCGGAGAAAAGCTTCATGGCCGCTTGAATAATGGCTTCTTTCGTCTTGATGCTGCGTTCCTGCTGCGGAGTTCTTACTTTATCTTCAGCCTCACTCATTACGTTCCGCCCCCTTATGTATATCGATTGTAGAGGAGAGGATTTTGACTGTCAACGAAAGTTGAACTATAGTTCATAATTTCGATTGACAAATATGAACTATAGTTCATATAATTACAAACATGAACTAAAGTTCACATTATTGGAGGGTTAACGAATGAGTATGCGACTGAGAAGAGTGTTTATTTTTACAGCGATTGTGCTGGGTTATTTCATGGCTCTATTGGATACGACCATCATCAACATCGCTTTACCGGAGATGACACGTCATTTCGGGGGGACGGTCTCGGAGATTTCCTGGGTAATGAACGGGTACAATTTAGCCTTTGCTGCCCTTATTCTGACTGCATCCAGGCTGGCAGACCAATTCGGACGAAAGAAAGTATTTATTATCGGCGTTGCTCTATTTACCTTTGCCTCACTGCTTGCCGGTTTCTCAACGAGCCTTGAAATGCTTATCGCGTTCAGAGTAATTCAAGGGCTGGCAGGTGCGATTATTGTCCCTGTGACCATTCCTTTAACGACGACGTCTTTTCCGAAGGAACAGCATGGGGTGATTATTGGCGTATGGGGGGCTATTGCTGGACTGGCCGCTGCATGCGGTCCCTCGCTGGGCGGGATGATTACTGAGAAGCTGAGCTGGGCCTGGATTTTCTTTGTGAATGTGCCCTTGGGGCTGCTTAGCATCCTGTTAACCCTGCTGTTTATTAAAGAATCCAGAGATGAGTCGGCTAGCAGGTCGATCGATTACGGGGGAATGCTTGGGATAACCGGGGGAATGCTCTTCATCACATATGCCTTAATTGAGGCTAAGGATTACGGCTGGAACTCAGGCTTCATATACAGCTTGATGGGTGCCGGGTTGATCTGTCTGCTGGTGTTCTTCTATACGCAGTGGAAGGTGAAGGAGCCTATGCTTCCTCTTATGCTGCTTAGAATTTCCGCTTTTAACGGTTCATCACTAACCCTGCTTATCGTAGGAGCTGCGCTATCCAATATTGCACTACTAACCTCATTCTTTCTTACAAGTGTATTAGGAATGACTGAACTGAAAGCCGGGCTGGTCTTGTCCATGTTGGCAGTAGGGTCCATCGTGAGCTCGGCAGTCTCGGGAAGTCTGTCAAATAAGTATGGCAGCCGCTGGTTCGCCGCCGCAGGGGTTGCTGTATTAGGCGGAGCTTCTTACTCCATGAGTAGTCTTGGTGCGAATTCTACAATAGGTGATGTGCTTATCCGGCTTGCGGCAGCAGGAATCGGTGTGGGCCTCACCATGGCGCCGGTTATGTCTTCGGCAATCCGTAATGTTCCCGAGGAGAAGGTGGGGATATCTTCAGGAGTCATCAATATGAGTAAGGCATTTGGAAGTATGCTTGGAGTGGCTATCATAGTAACCTTGCTTCAGCAAAATATCAGTGATCAGGCGGAATCCGCCAAGGTTCGCAGTACCGAGGCCATTCAGAAGGATCAAAAGCTGCTGCCGGCTACCCGGGAGATTCTGGTCGGCGTCATGAACCAGCTCCAGCACCAAGGCAGCAGCGAAGAGGGAGTAACCGGTCAGGATACTACCGCGGTGAAAGAGGTGATTGAACAGAGGATGAAAGTAGCAATCCGTGCGCTTAAGCCTGAGGAACAAAAGGCCTTTGACGGTGATCGTCAAGGTCAGATGAAGGAAATAGAACTGTTGTTGTCCAAAGCGGCAAGCCGCATGCAGGACGTTTCGGTCCATGCCTTTAGCGATACCTTTATACTTGCCAGTTACATGGTTGTGCCCGGGGTTCTATTTGCACTCATGAGTGATGGGCGCAGGGGCCGCAAGAGGAGGGAAGTCTTGGAGGGGCTTCAGAAAGCGGAAGTCTAAAAGGAATTAATGAATCTCTGATAAGAAGTGTTCAACAGTCTTATTAAATTCATAAGGCTTATCCGCATTGGCACAGTGCCCCGCTCCCGGAAGAAGCACGAGCTGAGAATTAATTTCTAACCTATGCAGCTCATCAGCAGCTGCCAGAATGATGGGAAGATCATGTTCGCCAACGATAATAAGAAGGGGATAAGGCATCGGGGTGTCTTTGCTAATGAAAAAAGTGTTCATACCTGCCATTGCCCTGAACGACCTTTTTCTAAAATGCTGACTCCCTTGTGAGAATAAAGCCCTGCATTCTGCCGTATAGCAGGAGACTGAGGTCACATATTCTCTGAACTTTCTCATGGGCTGCAGCATATAGAATAGCCACTTCAGCCCTTCTTTTCGTTGTCCTTTTAAAATGATGTCATTTGCCTTATGTATGGAGTAACCGCCAACCATGATGACCGACTTTACCTGATTCGGGTAACGATCAGCAAAGGCCTGGGCGACAAGAGACCCCGCAGAGATGCCCATCAGATGGCAGTCACTTATATTATTATCAGTTAAGATTTGGTGCAGCAGCTCTGGAACATCTTGCATAGTGACCTTGGAACTGAGGAGTGGACTGTTCCCGTGACCGGGCAAATCCAGAAGAATCAGCTGATAGCTCGTCTTGAAATAGGCGATCTGCTGCTCGAACATCGTATGGTCAGCAAAGGCGGGGTGCAGCATCAGAATCGTTTCTTTTCCCTCATTGGCGATCCATATATAGGAATAGTCAGTATTCTTAAAATTCAGCTTACGCATGCTCATCTTTCTCTCCATTTAGCTGTTCCTCCAATTCTTTCGAGAGTTTCGTGAACCATTCCAACATGCTCTGGTGATAATAGAGCCCAAGCTCCAATGTTTTGAGTTGATAGGCTGCTATGTCGTTCAGATGGTCAGGTATTTCCTTCTGATTAGCCTCTAGAAAGGCGGCTTCGAACTCATGAACAGAGGCTTCGAGCTGGAGTATCACTATATTTAGAATGGTCAGACGCTCTGCCTTGGTCATTAACCCCAAGAAGAACAACCGGGTAGTCACATCCTGCTCCAAACGGCTGGGTGCGATCTGGGATAACATCCAATCCATAAAATACTGTGTTCCTGATTGGTTGATGGAATAGATCTTCTTCTTCCGCCCATTCTCAGTTACTTCATGACATTCAATATGGCCCTGGCTCTCCAGCTTCTTCAGAGCGGCTTGGATACTACCAAGACTTGCACTGAAAAAGGGTGAAACCTTCTGCCTAAGCACACCCCGAATATCATATTGGGACAGCCTCCGAATCATCAGTAGTCCAAGGATGACATAGACCATGGTTTAACAACTCCTATTGAAAAGTAATTCAAGTATAATACACCTAATAGGTATATTCAAGTTGAAATTTAGCGGGGTACTTTTGAAATATTTAAAATTCATGAAACAAATCTAAAAAATGAGAATAAAGGTAGGGTTATTAAAATAAGTTAATATAAAACTTCTTGTAAGCGCTTTACGAGGCTTCCCTGAAGCGAAGATCTACATACAAAAGGGAGGGTAAGCAATGGCAAACGGAAAAAGAAAATTTTTATTTCTAATGGCGGTTCTATTATGCACTTCTTTAGTTTTTGGCTGTTCCAGCAGTTCCACTACTCCTGCGGATTCAGGTAAGACTACGGATCCTGCTAAGACCGGAACGGATGAGGGAAAGGCTTCGCCTGAGAAGACAACGGTCACCATTACTTATAGAGATGATGGAATTGGCGAGAAAGGTGTGCTTTTTAAATGGATAAAAGACGTCGCAGCCAGTTATCCGGACAAGAGTGTAGAAATTAAGCCGACACCGATTCAAGCGTCTGAAGGAGATTACTTTGCCAAGATTGCCCTGGCTCTGAAATCCAAGGATACGGCGCCGGATATTGTAACAGAAGATACCTTCATTCTGAATTCGGATGCCAGTGCAGGCTATCTTGAACCTCTGGATGAGAAGCTGAAAGGCTGGGAGGATTGGACGAACGGTTCTTTTATAGAGGCTATGAAAAAAGGGGTTACCGCCAGTGACGGTAAGGTATACGGTGTGCCTTATAACACAGATTCCAGAGGACTCTGGTATAACAAGGATATCTTTAAGAAGGCAGGTCTTCCAGAAGATTGGCAACCGAAGAACTGGGATGATGTCCTGAATGCAGCCAGAACGATCAAGGAGAAAGCCCCGGATGTGGTTCCGATCTGGATGAACATGGGTAAGGCGACCGGTGAAGCGACCTCAATGCAGACTTACGAAATGCTGCTCTATGGAACCGGCGAGAGACTGTATGATGATGCCAGCGGGAAATGGATTGTTAAGAGCCAGGGAATTCTGGATGCGCTTGGCTTTATTGAGACTGTGAACAAGGAGAAGCTCGGCCCGCCGCTGTCCAAAGTGCTCAATGGTCAAGCTGGAAATACGGCAACACGTGAATATTTACCTAAAGGCAAGCTTGCGATCTCCTTAGATGGTTCCTGGATCCCGGGTAACTATCTTGAAGGCGGGGCGTCACCTTGGCCTGAATATAAAGACGTGCTCGGTTTTGCCCCAATGCCGACAAGCAAAGGCCAGGCACCGGGCTCTATTACACTCGCCGGAGGCTGGGCATTGTCCATTCCAAGCAATGCGCAGCACAAGGAGGAGGCATGGAACTTTATCAAATTTGCGCTGAATAAGGAGAATACGGAGAAGCTGGTGATTGCATCCGGGAATATTACGGTTCGTGCGGATGTGGCGAAGGACCCGGAATATACCAAAATGCCATTTAATGAAATTTCCACAGAATACCTCAAGAACGCCGAATTTAGACCGGCTCAGGACAAATATCCTGAAGTGTCCACCCAAATCCAAACGATGGTTGAATCTGTGACCACGGGAACCTCACCTGCAGATGCGCGGAATAAATACGCGCAGGATGTAACAAGAATTGCTGGCGAAGACCACGTCACCCAGAAATAAATCAATCATGCCTGCTCAGGGCAGATGAAAGGTAACCGTGCTTGAGCAGGTGTTATTTCATCTTGAACGGCGGGAGGAGAAGTAGGGATGAGCAGTCTGACGGTTGATGGTGTCTATAAGAAGAGAAAGTCCTATACTTGGCTCTATTTTTTGCTTCCTTCGATAGCCATTATGCTCGTATTCTTTATCTACCCGATCCTGTTAACATTCTTCTATTCTTTTACGAACTTGGCGTTAACCGGAGAAGCAGCCAAGGAACTGAAATTCATCGGACTGGATAACTACTTTCGTATGTTCGAGGATCCTACGGTCAGAGTCAGCATTTGGAATACACTAGTCTTCCTGATCGGCTCCGCCGTGATCGGGCAGCAGGTGCTGGGATTCCTGATCGCTCTCTTGATGAAGCACAAAAATAAAATGTTTAGGCGTGTTGTTGGAACAATTGTACTGGCAGGTTGGGTAACCCCTGAAATTGTGTGTGCGCTTTGCCTGTACAGCTTCTTCGGGGATGAAGGCACTCTTAACGCGATCATTACCTCTATTGGTATTCCAGAAGTAACTTGGCTGTATACGGTTCCTATGATCACCATTATTCTTGCGAACATCTGGCATGGAACGGCATTCTCCATGCTCGTGTTCCAGGCTGCGCTGGATGACGTGCCAAATGAGATTGAGGAGGCGGCCGTCGTTGACGGGGCATCCAAATGGCAAATTCTTACCCGTGTCACCATTCCTTATATCAAAGAAACGATTACAACGAATATGATGCTGGTTACGCTCCAGACGTTGGGCGTGTTTGGTCTTATTTATGCCATGACCGGCGGTGGACCAGGAACATCAACCACAACCCTGCCTATTTTCATGTACAATCAAGCCTTTGTGAATTATCAGCTTGGTTATGGAACGGCAATATCCTTGCTTCTGCTTCTAATTGGAATAGTGCTGAGCTTGTTCTATATTCGCGCGATGAAAGAGTAAACTTACAAGGAGAATTCGTATGAATACGATACAACGTAAATGGGTATACCGAATCCTGCCGTATTCGATTCTTACCTTCATCGGTATTTGTTTTCTACTCCCTCTTTTGTGGGTTATCGTTGCATCCATCGATTCCAATGCCATGCAATCTCTGAAATTACCCAGTCAGGTCACGGGGGCCAACTACATCGACGTCATCACGAATCCAGAGAATCAGCGTGCTTATCTAATCGGTCTGGTCATGTCCGTTGGCCAAGCCCTGCTTGTCGTGATCCTAGCCTTACTTGCGGCGTATCCTTTATCCCGTTACCAATTGAAATTTAAGAAGCCGTTCATGCTGACCATCTTATTCATGACCTCACTGCCGATTACTGCGGTTATGGTACCTGTCTATCAATTGTTCTTAAGCACCAAGCTGTATGATCATATCTTCGGGGTGATTCTATTCTATGTAGCCTCTTCCATGCCGTATGGGATATGGATGCTTAAGAATTTCATGGACTCGGTGCCTTCTGAACTGGAGGAAGCCGCCTGGATTGACGGGGCGTCTGTATTTGTGGGCATACGCAAAGTCGTAGCGCCTTTAATGGTTCCGGGCATTTGTACGGTAGCGATCTTCACCTTCTCGGGAAGCTGGGGCAATTTCTTCGTTCCGTATATTCTCCTGCAGACACCGGAGAACTTCCCGGTTTCCCTTAAGCTGTATCAGTTCTTCGGGCAGTATGGCATGGTGGATTACGGTAAACTTGCAGCATTCTCCGTGCTGTATGCGATTCCTTCGGTAGTCATGTATATCCTCTCTCAGCAGTTCATGTCCAAAGGATTTGGTCTTCAGGGCGGAACGAAGGGATAAGCGGCACCGTCCTTGTTAACCGAGAGTAGAATTCGAAAGCGCCTTGAATAATTTCAGCTGCCTAAATGAGTAAAGTCGGCCTTCTCTGGTCGGCTTTTTGTTATTATAATAGGGAAAATATACACTTCGAACTGAGGAGAGGACGAGCCCGTGACCCTGCAACAGCTGAAATATGTCATCGAGGTCGCGAGCCGCGGGTCTATGAATGAAGCGGCGAAGCGGCTTTTTATTTCCCAACCGAGCCTGTCCAATGCGATAAAAGACTTGGAAGAGGAGCTTCATATTACTATTTTTGACCGGACGAACAAAGGAATTTCTCTCTCCAAGGAAGGTGCGGAATTCCTTAGTTATGCCCGCCAGGTTGTAGAGCAAACGGAGCTGCTGGAGAACCGGTATTTGAATGCCAAGCCTTCACCTCAGCATTTCTCGGTATCGACTCAGCACTACGCCTTCGCGGTGAATGCATTTGTGAACCTGGTTCGCAGGTATGGTCAGGAGGAGTATGAACTGGCCCTGAGGGAGACCAAAACCTATGAGATTATTCAGGATGTGAAGACGCAGCGCAGCGAGATTGGAATCTTGTATCAGAACGAGTTCAATGCCAAGGTGATCAGTAAGCTGTTAAAAGATGCGGGACTGCAGTTCACCGGTTTATTTACGGCGAGACCGCACATTTTCATCAGTATTCAGAACCCGCTCGCCAAGCAGCCGAACGTCACTATAGAACAGCTTCAGAATTATCCTTACCTTTCCTTCGAACAGGGAGAGTACAATTCATTCCACTTCTCGGAGGAGATTCTTAGTACGTTGTCCCACAATAAAAGCATCCGGGTGAACGATAGGGCCACTCTGTTCAATTTGTTAATAGGCTTGAACGGTTATACCATCTCCACAGGAGTGCTCAGTTCAGATCTGAACGGAAATGAGATTATCTCAGTTCCGCTAATGTGTGAGGAAACTATTCATGTGGGATGGATAAGCCACAAGAATGTGGCTCTCTCCAAGCTGGCTGCGGCTTATATCGACGCACTCCATGAGGCAATAGAAGAGTAAGACATCAAGTTTGTTATAGCCTGTGGCTATAGCTGGCCATAGTTTATTGGAGTTACAGTATAACTAGAAGTTCATGTTATCTTTGGGTTAGCGCTGAATAATAAGACCGAAGGAGATAACCGAAATGAGCAATCTAGTTGAATGTGCAGAGCAGAGAAAGGTCACTCCGTATAGACATGATTTTGTGGGCAGCTTCCTGCGTCCAGAGCGGCTTAAGGAAGCCAGAGCCAAATACCAGAAGGATGAAATTTCAGCAGAAGAGCTGAAGCAGATCGAAGATCAGGAGATTACGGAGCTCGTAAAGAAGCAAAAGGCTGTCGGCCTCAAAGCGGTGACGGATGGTGAATTCCGGCGTTCCTGGTGGCATCTTGACTTCATGTGGGGACTGGATGGCGTTCAGAAGGTTCACCTGGATAAAGGCTATCAATTCCAAGGCATCGAGACCCGGGCGGAGACCGCACGCCTGTGTGGCAAAGTCGGCTTTTCCTCCCACCCTTTCGTTGAGCATTTCAAATTTCTGAAGGCAGTGGCAGGTGATGATGTGGTCGCCCGTCAGACTATTCCGGCTCCCGCCCAGTTCCTCTCCGAGCTGCAGCGTGGGGAGAACAAGACAAGCACAGCCGCTTATTACAGCAGTATGGATGAGCTGGTGGCGGATATTGCCCGTGCTTACAGATCCGCCATACTGGCCTTCTACGAAGCGGGCTGCCGCAGCTTGCAGCTGGATGACTGCACTTGGGGGATGCTGTGTGACAAGAATTATTGGGAAGCAAGGCAGCAGGAAGGCGTTGATGTCTCCGAAATCGTGAAGCTGTACGCACGAGTGAATCAGCAGGCCATCTTGGATCTGCCTAGCGATCTCGTCATAACCACACATGTGTGCCGCGGGAATTATCACTCCACTTGGGCATCATCAGGGGGTTATGAGCCCGTTGTGGAGGCTCTGTTCGGAATAGAGAATATAGACGGGTATTACTTGGAATTTGATACTGACCGCGCAGGAGACTTCACCCCACTGAAAGATTTGAAGGATCAGCAGCAGGTGGTTCTTGGCTTATTTTCCTCAAAGACCGGTGAGCTAGAAGATAAGCAGACGATTCTCAGCCGGATTCGGGAAGCGGCAGAAATCGTGGATATTAACCATATTTGCCTGAGTCCTCAATGCGGGTTCGCATCGACAGAAGAAGGGAACATCCTGACTGAAGAACAGCAGTGGGAGAAGCTGGCCTTCATCAAGGAGATTGCCGACGAAATCTGGAAGTAGATTAAGAGACTGCTTCAAGCACTTGCTGCTTGATGAGCAGTCTTTTTTTTGGTTAGTCCAATATAAGGGTATAATATATAGTCAGAAGAACACACTACAAGGGCCGATAAGTATTCTTAATTATAGAGAGTTACTATATTAGAATGCCTGGAAAAGGAGATACAAATGACTGAGGAGAAAGCGATCCCAGAAGCAGGATGGAACTTTGACAACAGTTATGCTCGTCTGCCGGAATCTCTGTACGCGGTGGCTAAGCCAACACCTGTGCGCTCACCGAAATTGGTTGCAGCCAATGGTCCTCTCGCAGATGCCCTGGGACTGAATATTCAAGCTTTGCGGAGTCAGGAAAGTGTAGAAGTTCTCGCCGGCAACCGGATTCCGGGGGGCGCTATGCCTATTGCTGAGGCTTATGCAGGACATCAATTCGGGCATTTCACGAAGCTCGGGGACGGCCGGGCTGTGCTCCTTGGGGAGCAGATCACCCCTGTAGGTGAGCGGTATGATATTCAGCTGAAAGGCTCGGGCAGGACGCCCTACTCCCGCGGCGGAGACGGCCGGGCAGCACTTGGGCCGATGCTGCGGGAGTACATCATCAGTGAGGCCATGCATGCACTTGGAATTGCTACCACCCGCAGCCTGGCAGTAGTGACAACGGGTGAACCCGTAATCCGCGAAACGGAGCAGCCGGGTGCAATTCTGACCCGTGTGGCTGCCAGTCATCTGCGCGTGGGTACCTTTCAGTATGTTGCGGCTTGGGGGACTTCCGAGGAACTCCAGACCTTGGCAGACTATACATTACAGAGGCATTTTCAGGGAGCACTCACAGATGAGAATCGTTACTTGACCTTGCTTAAGGAAGTGATTAAGCGTCAGGCCGAGCTCATTGCCAAGTGGCAGCTGGTTGGTTTTATTCATGGAGTAATGAATACGGACAACATGGCACTTAGCGGAGAAAGCATTGACTTTGGGCCATGCGCCTTCATGGATTCTTATGATCCAGAGACCGTATTCAGTTCCATTGACCTGCATGGACGCTATGCCTATGGCAACCAGCCGCAGATTGCTGCCTGGAATCTCGCAAGATTTGCCGAAACTCTGCTGCCGCTGCTGCATAGCGACAGAGAGGAAGCGGTGGGCATGGCCGAGGCTGAGATTTATAATTTCAGAGAGTTATATCAGGGTCACTGGCTGTCTGGGATGAGGGCCAAACTGGGTATCTTGAACGAAGAGTCTGAAGATGAGTCCCTGATTCAAGAACTTCTAGATATTATGAAGAGGTATCGTGCTGATTACACTAATACTTTCCGGGCATTAACTTTAGGCAAGCAGGAGGATACTTTTCTGTACGGCAAAGAGGAATTTACCGGATGGCATGAGAAGTGGCAGGCAAGATTAGACAGACAGCCGGAAGGCCGAGCCCCTTCACACGAATTGATGCGAAGCAGCAATCCGGCCGTGATTCCGCGCAATCATCGGGTAGAGGAAGCAATCCAGGCGGCAGTGACTCAAGGAGACTACAGTGTGATGGAGCGGCTTCTTGGGGTTCTTGCGAAGCCTTACTCACACTCCGATGATCAGCTTGAATACACCACAGTGCCTGAACCATCGAGCCGTCCTTACCGAACCTTTTGTGGCACCTGAATGATAGGCAGACTTGAGGAATACACCACAAGAAGCACCTTCAACCCGTAGGTTGAAGGTGCTTCTTGGTATAGCTCTGAACACGTTGGTATAGCTCTGAACACGTTGGTAT
>RCUK01001086.1_pt1 | contig 18790 bp, 17 predicted proteins | sample 2166381 | NCBI WGS metagenome assembly RCUK01 (sample SAMN09932809, study PRJNA488358) | compost metagenome | isolation source: compost soil in an enriched community | place: Germany: Experimental Botanical Garden | reverse complement strand
CCGTCGCGCATCGGCGCTTCGCGCGAGCGCAGCACCTGCGGCGTCACGGCCCAGCGGCCCTGCGCGTCCAGCAAGCCCCACCAGCCGGAATAGCGCGACCCGCGTACCTGCGCGGGCAAGTAGCCGGCCGACGGCGCGGCCAGCATCATCACGCCTTCGGGCAGCGCGGTGGCGGTACCCGTCGCGGTGTTGATCAGGCGCGGCGGCGTGGGCACCTCCATCGATGCCAGCTTCTGACCGGGCATGAAGCCCCAGGTGCGGGTGCCCAGCGGGAACGTCTTCACCACCTTGCCCTGCCGGTCGATCAGCACATCGTGCTCGTCGTCTTCAACCAGCGCGGTGCCTTCGGCGTTAAAGCCGGTGGCCGTGGTGTAGCGCGGCTTGATGACCCACTGGCCCTTGGGGTCGATATAGCCCCACAAGTGGCCCTGGCTGACGGCGGCCAAGCCATTCTGAAACGGCGAGGCTTGCGTGTAGGCGGGCGCGATGGCCATGCGCCCCTGCTTGTCGATATAGCCCCAAGCACCGGCCTCGTCGCTGCGCGACCCGGTCAGCACGGCCGCCAGGCCTTCGCTGAAGGACTGATGGCAGACCGTGTCCGCGCCCTGGCCGTAGTAGCTGGTGGTGCATTGGTCCAACCAGGAGTCGGCACGCACCGTATCGGGCAGGGCGGGCAAGGCCAGCGCCAGGGCCAGCGCCAAGGGCTTGATCGCGGCGCGCATCATGCGAACACGCGGGCAGGGGCCGCGAAAAGAGGAAAGCCAAGCCGGACGTGCCACATGGTCGTATGCCTTGCCAGAATATGCGAAGGCAGCACTGTAACCACTCGTAGCGGGGGACAGAAGGGTAAATGTAACGATAGAAAACGAAGCGTTAACAGGTGGCCTTTTTTCGCGTTCCCGTGCCACGTGCAGGGCTTGTTTCTCTTGCGCGTACCGTCGGCGCGCCCAGTTAAACCTTACGCAGGCCGGTGCTGCGTGCCCGCGCCCATCGTGATGTGCAGCATGCGACAGGGCTCGACCACCTTGACGGTATGCCACGCGCCCTTGGGGATGATGTAGGCGTCATCAGCCAGCATCTTCACCACTTGTACGCCCGTCGGCCATTCCAGATGCAGCTCGGCCGCGCCCGACATCAAACGCACGATCTCGTCCGCCTCGGGGTGCATTTCCCATTGCGGCCAGTCATTGGCGAAGGTGTATTCAGACACCAGCCAGCCCCGGCCAAACCGGTCCAGCGCCTCGGGCGGCTGCGACCAGAACTCGTCGCCACCCTTGACCGTGGCGGCGGCGCCGGTGGCGTCCAGCAGAACATAATGCGATGACAGGTCAGTCGTCATGGTGGGCATCCTTGATAGGGGTGTTCCTGGCGGGTTCATCCTTGCGGGCCTGCTGCCATCGTAACCACGCTTGCCCGCTTTGGTCAGGCAAGCCGCGCTTGGACGATGCATATCCGGCGATTATCATGTCGCCCATTCGCAATCACCACGGGAAAGGCGATGAGCCAGGGGTTCGAGGGAGTCAGGCCCGCGTCGGAATCGTCCATCGAGATCGGCTTCATGTATAACGGCCGGCATTGCGTTGAACGCATCCGCGTCAAGCCCACGGCCGCCAACTTGAAACGCGCGGCCGATCGGCGCGCCGCCATCCTGGAAGCCATCGCCCGAGGCGACTTCGACTACGCGGCCGAATTCCCCAAACGCGGCACGCCGCCCAAGCCATCACAGGGTCCTGCATGACGAGCAACCAGCAGTTGGAAGTCAATGATCTGACGCCGCAGGCATTCACGCCGTATGGCTGGATGTTGGGCAAGCCCATTCCGGATGGCAACGGCGTGCCCTTGTTTTCCAACCCCGCCACGGATTTCTGGCAGGAACACGTGTTCAACACCGGCGCGGGCGGCGATGCCGAAGTGCTGTGGGTCAATTACCGTAGCGCTTCCCCGGAAATCGCGAGCCTGGAAAAGCACCTGCTGACGCAGCAGGCCATCGTGCCGCTTACCGGCGCCATCATTCAGGTGGTGTCGCAAAGCCACGCCGACGGCAGCCCTGACCTGGCCACGCTTGCCGCCTTTCGCGTGCCGCAAGGGCAGGGCGTTTGCATGCGGCCTGGGTGCTGGCACGCCACGCGCGTGGCGGATGCCGAAGTCACCTGCCTGATGCTGACCCGCCGTTCCACCACGCTGGACTTGATCCAGCACCTGAACACCGATGCGCGTGCCACCGAAAGCGCCATCGTGGCGATCACGGCTCGCAGCATTGCACGCCAAGACGCTTGAACAGCGGCCATTTATTGCGATAGCTGTCCGACCAGATCATGGTGGCGTAGGCCGCGAAGGGCGCGTTCACCGCGTGCACCGTAATGTGCGCGGCGGCGGCGTCGTCTTTTGGGCAGAAGGCCTGGCCCACGCTCGGGTACAAGTCGCCTTCCCATACCGCGCGCTGGCAGTGATCGCAAAAATTGGTCCATTGGCCCTGGCGGTCGGGGTCTGGCCGCAAGGTAGGCGCCGCCTGGCTCAACGTGTGGGCCACTGACGGCGCCACCATCCCCACCTGCGAGATCAGCGCCGGCCCGACAATGCGTTGCCATTGCGCGGGGCTGAACAGCCAGTCGTGGAAGGCGTCCGGCGAGAGACCCAAGCTGTCGCCGTCCTCTTCCAGCTCAATGTCGGCTTCCGTGCTCTCGTGGCCGGGCGGTAGCGCCAGTGCGAATACGGGCGTGGCGCGACGGCAGTGGCGGCAGGCGTGCGTGGCCTGTAGCACGTAGTACGCGGGGGCGCGTACGTTGGCATCATCGCCCAGGGGGCGGTCTGGAAAGTTGCTGTCGATATCCATGCCTGGGGATGTTCTCTCTTTTGGGCTGCGGTATCCCGATCCTTCTTCATTGGCGGGAAATATGCCAGAATCCCCTGCGGAATTGCTGTCCTTGACCGCGACGCTGCCGCCAACAGGGCGTTGCCAACAACATGCAGGTGTTGGAGCAAATTATGCGCGATCGTCAGAGTAGCACCGGCTTTGCGTTCATGGCCCGCCGCCGTCTTGCGGGCTTGCTGGCCAAACCCCTGCTGGCCACGCCCTTGCTGACGGCCAGCTTGGCCGGGTGCAGTTTCACGTCGCCCGATGAAGCCACAGGGTCGCAGTCTGTGGGTATTCATGGCGTCACCGCGCAGCAAGCGCGCAGCATCGCCAGCGAAGCGTATCTGTATGGCACGCCCATGGTCGCCAGCTACCAGACCATGTATGCGTTCAGCATCGACAAGAACAACCCGCAGTACAAGGGGCCGTTCAACACGGTCAACAACATCGCGCGCGTGTTCACGCCGGAAGACACGGCTTTCGTGACGCCGAACTCCGACACGCCGTACTCGTTTGCCGTGCTGGATCTGCGGGCGGAACCCGTCGTGATCAGCGTGCCGCCCATCGAAAAGCGGCGGTACTTCGTCCTGCAATTGATGGACCTGTACACCTACAATTTTGCCTACATCGGCAGCCGCGAAACCGGCAACGGCGGCGGCAACTTCCTGGTGGCGGGGCCGCGCTGGAACGGCAAGGTGCCCGGCGGCATCACCAAGGTGATCAAGTCGGAAACCGAACTCGTCAACGTGGTGGGCCGCACGCAATTGTTCAATGCGGCCGACCTGAATAACGTCAAGCGCATCCAGGCGCGCTACAAGATCCAGCCCTTGTCGTCCTTTGCCAAACGGCCCGCGCCGCCCGCGCCCGCCGCCGTTGAATGGATTCCTCCCGTGCCGCCGGGTGAGATGCGCGCGTCGCTGGAGTTCTACAACCAGTTGGCCTTTCTGCTGCAATTCGCGCCCACCCATCCCACGGAAAAATGGCTGCGCGAGCGGTTTGCCAGCATCGGCATCAAGCCCGGCCAACCCTATCCCGTAGACCAGTTGGACACGCGCCTGCGCCGCGCCTTGCAGGAAGGCATGCATACCGCGCAGAACGACATCGACAAGAATCGCGCGGCGCTGGCCGGCAAGACCGATGGGCTGTTCGGCAGCCGCGCCAAGCTCAAGAACGACTATCTGGCGCGCGCGACCGGTACGCAGATCGGCATCGGCGCCAATAGCCGCGAAGAAGCGCTGTACCCCGTGTTGGAAAAAGATAGCCGGGGGCAGGAGCTGGATGGCCGGTATGCCTACACGCTGCGCTTTGCGCCGCGCAGCCTGCCGCCCGTGAATGCGTTCTGGTCCATGACGATGTACCGCTTGCCCGAACAACTGCTGGCGCCCAACCCGATCGACCGCTATCTAATCAATTCCCCCATGTTGCCGTCGCTGAAGAAAGATCGCGATGGCGGGCTGACGATCTACATCCAGTCGCAGTCGCCGGGCAAGGGCAAGGAGTCCAATTGGTTGCCCGCGCCACCCGGTCCGTTCATGGTGACCCTGCGCTACTACTGGCCCAAGCCGGCGCTGTTGGATGGCAAGTGGGTCACGCCGGAAATACAGCGGGTGGCGCAATAGCGGCATGAAACGCAACTTCAACATCCACGACCTGCGCATCTTTTATACGGTCGTCATGACCGGATCCACGCGCCAGGCCGCTCAGGTCATGAGCCTGACGCAGCCCGCGATCAGCCATGCGGTGTCACGGCTGGAAGCCGCCACGGGCGTGCAGTTGTTTGACCGGTCGCACAAGACCCTGCGGCCGACCGAAGCCGGGCAATACCTGTACACCGAAGCCAAGTTCGTGCTGGACGAATTGGTGCGCATCGACGAAGCCCTGCACAGCATTGAAAAGTTTGGCGGGCGGGGTTTGCGCGTGGCCTCGTCGCCCGCGCTGGCGCTGGTCTATGCGCCCGAAGCGGTGAAGCGGCACCTGGACGAGCACGGCAAGCGGCCGTTTTCCATCGACGTGGAATCGTCGGTGCAATGCATCAGCGCGGTCGAGACCATGCGGGCCGACTTCGGCCTGGGCGCGGTGGGCCGCGACAGCCCGCGCGTGAACTTCACCACGTTCTTGCGCACCGACGTCATGGCCATCGCGCACCGCGACCACCCCGTGGCGCGGCGCGACGTGGTGGCGGTGTCGGACATTCCCCCCGAATCCTTCGTCAAGCCGCTGTGGTCGGACTACGTGGTGGCGCAAGGCGACATTGCCGATTCCGATGCGCTGGACTCCGGCATGCAAGCGCATATGACCTTGGTGCCCGGCACGGTGCGCGCCGTGAAGGGCGTAAGCCTGGTCAACGCGATATCGGCGTCGGACATTGTGTCGGTCTACCCCGACATCGTCGCGGTGCCACTGGCGTCGCGGCAGTGGTTCGAATTTGTGTTGATTACCCGCAAAGAAGCGCAGAACCAGGATCTGGCCGAGCGGCTGCTGGGCGCCTTGCACGCCACGGCCCAGGCGCGGCGAACTGGCGTGTTCGCGGACACGATTCAACTGATCGCGTAACCCACCACGCCGCCACACTTTCCCACCGACGCACGGGGCCTCAATCCGCCGGCGGCTGCCAGGGTAAAGATTGCAGATCGCCGTCGATGCTGATTGCTTGCCCGCTGATCATGGCCCCAAACGGGCTGGCCAGGAACAGCGCCATGTTCGCGATGTCGGCGCCCTGTACAAACTGCCGCAGGCTGACGCCCGCCAGTTCCAGCTTGGTTTCTTCTTCAACCGTCAGGCCCATCGCGCGCGCCCGTGCGGCAATCACGCGGTCGATGCGCGGGCCAGCCACCAGCCCGGGTAGCAGGGCATTGACGCGGATGCCGTAAACACCCAGCTCCACCGCCAGCGACCGCGTCAGCCCCACCACGCCCCATTTCGACGCGGAGTAGGGTGTGCGCAAGGGTAGCCCCATGCGGCCCGCCACCGAGCTGATGTTGATGATGGTGCCGCCGCCCGCCTGACGCAGCGCGGGCACGGCGTGCCGCACCGTGTGGAATTGCGATGCCAGGTTGATGTCCAGCGTGGCGGCTAGCTCGTCCGGCTGGATGTCGGTGATGCGGGCGGTGGGGCCGGCGATACCGGCGTTGTTCACCAGCACGTCCAGGCCGCCCAGATGTGCCAGCGCGGTTTCCATGTAGCGGTCGATGTCCTCGCGGCGGCTGACGTCGGCGCGGCTATTGGCATGGCGGCATTCAAACAGCGCGCCTTCGTCCACGTCGCAGACGTGCACATTCGCGCCGCGCTCGGCGAAGGCGTCGGCCAGCGCCGCGCCGATGCCCGCCGCGCCGGCGGTAACGATGACGCGGCGGCCGCTCAGGTCCACCGGCAGGGCGGTCAAGTCTTGCGGGTTCATGCGGTTTCCTTCGGCGTGGGCAGGGGTCATGGCTTCATCAGGCGGCACTTGGATTCCTGCGGCGAGGTGTAGATCTCGTCGCCCGGAATCTTCGCGATCAGCTTGTAGTAGTCCCACGGGCCCTTGGATTCCGTCGGCTTCTTCACCTGCATCAAATACATGTCATGCACCAGCAGACCATCGGCGCGCACCGTCGCGTTCTTCACGAAGAAGTCGTTCACCGGGTTGGACTTCACCCACTTCATGATGGTCTCGCCGTCGGTCGTGCCGGTGGCCTTGACCGCGTTCAGGTAGGTGGTGGTGACGGAGTAGTCGCCGGCTTGCAGCATCGACGGCTTCTTCTTCATGCGCTCTTCAAAGCGCGCCGCCCACTTGCGCGACGCATCGTCCTGGTCCCAGTACCAGGCGGTGGTCAGGTACATGTCTTGCCCGGCCGCCAGGCCCAGTGCGTGGATGTCGGTGATCAGCACCAGCAGGCCCGCGATCTTCATCTTGGGCGTCAGCCCGAACTCGGCCGCGGCCTTGACCGCGTTGCTGGTGTCGGCGGCCGAGTTGGCCAGGCCCAGCACCGTGGCGCCCGACGCCTGCGCCTGCAGGATGTACGACGAAAAGTCCGCCGCGTTCAACGGATGGCGCACGCGGCCCTTCACCTGGCCGCCGTTGGCCTGCACCACGGCCGATGCATCGCGCTCCAGCGCGTGGCCGAAAGCGTGGTCCACCGTCAGGAAGTACCAGTCCTTGTTGCCTTCCTTCAGCATCGCGCGCGCCGTGCCGCGCGACAGCGACACCGTGTCGTAGACGTAGTGAACGGTGTACGGCGTGCACTGCGCGTTGGTCAGTTCCGACGCGCCCGCGCTCACCACGAAGAACGGCGTCTTCTTTTCTTCGGCCACCTTCGCCATCGCCAACGCGGCGGCTGAGTTCGCGCCCGCGATCAGCATGTCCACGCCGCGCTGGTCCAGCCATTCGCGTGCGCGTGACGACGCGATGTCGGCGCGGTTCTGGTGGTCGGCCACCAGCACCTCGATCTTCTTGCCGGCAATTTCGCCGCCCATGTCGGCCACCGCCATCTTGATGGCTTCGGCCCCGCCCGGGCCGTCGGCATCGGCCGACAGGCCCGACATGTCGGTGATGAAGCCGATACGGATCACGTTGTCGTCGGCCATGGCTGCGCCGCCGAAGGCCAGCAAGGCCGACGCCACTGCCGCGTTCAAGGTTTTTTTCATGATTTGTCTCCCGCCTGGGTTTGATTGTTGTTGCCGTGCCGTCGTCAGAACGCCACGTTGTTGCGGCCTTTCAGTTGCAGAATTTCGCGCGCCTCGTCGGGCGTGGCGATGGTCAGCGACAAGTCCTCAAGAATGCGGCGGATGCGGCGCACCTGATCCGCATTCGAGTGCGCGAGCTCGCCCGGGCCGTCCCACAAGGAATCTTCCAGCCCTACCCGCACAAAACCACCCATCGTCGCCGCCATGGTCGCAAGCGTCGTCTGCTTGCGCCCCGCGGCCAGCACCGACCAGCGGTAGTCATCGCCAAACAGCCGATCTGCCGTGCGGCGCATCATCATCACGTCTTCAGGATGCGTGCCGATGCCGCCCCGGATGCCGAACACGGACTGGATCAAGAACGGCGGCTTCAACAGCCCCTTGTCCACAAAATGCGCCGCTGTGTACAGGTGCCCGATGTCGTAGCACTCGATCTCGAAGCGCGTGCCGTTGTCATTGCACGACGACAGAATGTGCTCGATATCCTTGAACGTGTTCTTGAACACCAGGTCGTTGCTGCCTTCCAGATAGGGGCGTTCCCAGTCGTGCTTGAAGTCCTTGAAGCGCTCCAGCAATTCATACATGCCGAAGTTCATCGACCCCATGTTCAGCGACGCGACTTCCGGCTTGAATTGCGTGGCCGGCAACATGCGTTCGCTGACCGGCAGCACCGGTGAACCGCCGGTGGTGATATTGATGACCACATCGCTTTGCGCCTTGATGCGCGGCAGAAACTGCGCGTACAGCGCGGGGTCTTGCGTGGGCCTGCCCGTCTGGGGATCGCGCGCATGCAGATGCACGATGGCCGCGCCCGCCTCGGCGGCATCCAGCGCCGACTGCGCGATCTCGTCGGGCGTTACGGGCAGGTAGGGCGACATCGACGGCGTATGCACCGAACCGGTAATGGCGCACGTGATGATCACATTGCTCTTGGGTTTTTTCATGGGCCTTGGACGTATGACGTTGAGGGGTGACGTTTACGTATGACGTTTTATCGTGGCCCCGGCTGTCTCCTCCGGGTGCGGCCCATTCTGTCGCAGGGATGTGCCCTTGTCACCTGAACAGAAATTATCAACTGATAGGGTTTCCGGTGCTGCGCCGCAGCGTGATCCTGGCGCTTGCCGCAGAATGGACTTGTCGCCAGCGCCGGCCTGGGAGCAGACGCAAAAAAGCCGCCGCCGGGTTTCCCCTGGCGGCGGCTTTTTTGCGTACAGCGGCGGGACTTAGTCCTGGCGGCTGGTCACTTCAACCAGGTGATAACCGAACTGGGTCTTCACCGGGCCTTGAACTTCACCAACCGGCGCGCTGAACACGACGGTATCGAATTCCTTGACCATCTGGCCCGGGCCAAAGGTACCCAGGTTGCCACCGTCACGGCTCGACGGGCAGCTGGAGTTTTCCTTGGCGACTTGAGCAAAGTCAGCGCCGTTTTCAATGGCGGTCTTGAGTTCGTTGCACTTGGCTTCGGTGGAAACGAGGATGTGACGGGCGGAGGCTTGTGCCATGAGGGCTCCTTGCGGAATAGATTGGGGAGGGGAGAGTAACGCATTTGGGCGTGCTCACTACGGTGCCATCATAAACTGGCTTTCAAGACGGGCATGTTGCGGTCATTAACGTTCAGTTACGCCGATCCGCGTCACCCCGACGCTATCCCGACGCCATCCCGGTGGCACCCCCGCGTCATACCTTTGCCAATCCCTTATTCCGCCAACCACTCCCTAAACGCCTCCAAATCCACGCCACTAGGCACATACCAAACCTTGCGCGTCTTGTCCCATTGCGCGCCTAGTGCCTTGACCACATCCCGGTTCGCATACGCGACCTTCAAGTCTCGATGCCCCACTGCCTTGACCGGCGCGGCCATGTTTCGGCGTAGCGCCGTGTCCGCGCGCTTCTGCGTCCCCGCCAACTGCATGCGCGCGATGAAGACACTGCGTCGCGCGGGGTCTTCCGAAGACACCAAGGTCAGTCGCGACTTTGTCCGTGTTGCCGCCACATAGAACAGGTTATCTTCTTCCCCCGCTTTGCGCAGCGGATCGGGAAACGCATCGGCGTCCATGAACGGCAGGATGACGTGGTCGAATTCCTTGCCTTTGACGTTCACGATGCAGTCCATCTGCACTGTGTTCTTGCCCGGCCGTGCGCCAACAAACGCTTCTGCCGCGCCGATCCATTCCGAGAATTCGCGCAGGGTCTTGCCCGACATTTTTGCCGAGGCGATGAAGCCGTTGACCGAGCGGGTGACGACGGACGCTTCGTAGGGATGCACGTACAGGCGCTTGGCGACCTTGTCCATGTCCATCAGGTCGCGCACGGATTCCAGGGCTTGGTAGGCGGGGGTGTCCGTGGATAGCTCGCGCAGGTGCGAAACGGCCTCAGAGATACGGGCGCGGGCGGCGGGGCTGCCGACGCGCTGGATCTGGCCGGTAAAGAAGTGCTTTAACGCCGACGGTTCTTTCGCCAACGTGGTCTGCGCCTCTTGCAGTTCCTTGGGCGTCAGCGGCACTTCGGCGAAGGTGGTCAGTGCGTCGACGATGGCCTCGCGCGTGGCGGGTGCGGCCACGTGGTGGAAGTCGTCAAGCGCAATGGCCAGCATGCCGCGCAGGAACAGGATTTCTTCGCGCAGCAGGTAGCTCTTCATCGTCAGCGTGCGGTAGGGCACGCCGGCGTTCATCAGGGCGTTTTCGATTTCGATGGATTGATGCGCGTCGCGCAGCAAGACGCAGCATTGGTCCAGCGGCTTGCGGCCCTGCTTCCATTGCAAGATGGCCTTGACGACCTGTGCGCCACAGTCGCCCGGGGTGTCGGCGTAGGTGGCTTCGTGAATCTCGGTGCGCAGCGGCAGGTTGGAATCCACCGGCTTTTGCTTGAAGGCTTCCATCGCGTAGGCCAGATGCGGGCCGTGGCGGTAGGTCATCGTCAGCGGGAAGTTCGCGCAATCGGGAAAGCTGGCGCGGATGCGGGTTTGCAGGAAGGATTCATCGGCGCCCAGGTGGGAATAGATCACCTGGTCTTTGTCGCCCACGCCCACGAAGTAGGTGACGTCCACGTTCAACAGCGCTTCGATGATGCAGAACGACGCTTCGTTGATGTCGTGCAATTCGTCAACGAGCACCAGCTTGTAGGGGGCCAGCACCTCGCGCGGGTCAGACGCGGATCGCAGCAAGCGCGCCAAGTCATAGGTGGCGTCGAAGAAGCCTCGGGCGTCGACGTAGCCGAAGACATCGACGCGCTGCCTTTCGTATTCCACGGCCCAAAGGTAATCGGTGATGGTCACACCCGCGCTTTCTGCAATGAACAGCGCATCGGCCCCGTCATCCGGCGCGATCCGCATCGTGGCTTTCAGCTTCAGCAGGTTGTCCAGGAACTGGCTGACGGCGGTGTTGTGGGTGCGGATGTCCAGCAGGTCGGCGTATTGCGGGTTATTCGCCGCTACGTTTTCCAGCGCAAACAGGGCGTAGCTTTGTTGTTCGCGCGTGGACGGCAGGGGCTCGGGCTTGCCGTCTTCAACCTTCGCCAATACCCGCTGCGCGTACTCTTCGACCGTCAGTACGTTGACGCGCCGCGCCGTGTTGTAGGCGATGCCCACGTCCACCAAGCGCGTTTGCAGCACCTGGCGCGCTTCGTCGGTAAAGGTCAGTGCCAGGATGTCTTCGGGCGGCAGGCCGCGCGTCAGCGCTTCGCCGACGCGCAGGGCCAGCGTGGTGGTCTTGGCGGCGCCCGCGTTGGCGATGACAAGGCTGGTCCGGCTCCGCGAGGTCTGGATCCGGGTCTGTTCTTCGGTGGGAACGAAGCCGGCGGGGAAGAACTGGGGGGCAGGGGAGTTTGTCGTCATCTAGGCGGAAAAGGCGCGAGCAGGAATGTCGCAGGGCAGACGCCAGTGTACCGATTCCATCTGCCGGCCCGTCCAATGAAAACGGCCGGCCGGCGCACAAGGCGCCTGCCGGCTGTTCAGGCCCGAAAAGGGGGAGTTATCCCGGGACTAAGACCGGAACCAAGCCCGGGATCAAGCCCGGAACTAAGCCCGGGATCAAGCCCAGGACAAAGCCCAGGATCAAGCCCGATCAGCGCACCGGCCACCCATACATCAAGCCGCCATCGCGGTACGACGCATTCAGGCCGCGCGACAGCTTCAGCGGGCTGCTGGGGCCCAGGTTCTTCTCAAAGCTCTCGCCGTAGTTGCCGATGTGCTTGATGATGTTGTAGGCCCACTTGTCGTCCACGCCCAGGTTCTTGCCCATGCCGGGCGTCACACCCAGCAGGCGCTGCACGTTGGGGTTGGTGCTTTTCAGCATCTCGTCCACGTTCTTGGACGTGATGCCGTATTCCTCGGCTTCCAGCATGGCGAACATGGTCCAGCGCACCACGTTGAACCATTGCTCGTCGCCCTGGCGCACCATGGGGCCCAGCGGCTCTTTCGAGAAGTTCTCGGGCAGGATGTCGTACTGGCCCGGGTTGTCCAGATTGCTGCGCGCCGCCGCCAGTTGCGACTTGTCGCCGGTGAAGGCGTCGCAGCGGCCCACCGCGAAGGCGCGGATGATCTCGTCCAGGCGTTCCACCACCACCGGCTTGAAGACGATGTTCTGCGACCGGAACCAGTCGGCCAGGTTCAGCTCCGTGGTCGTGCCGGGCTGCACGCACACGGTGGCGCCGTCCAGTTCCTTGGCGCTTTTCACGTTCAGGGACTTGTTCACCATGATGCCCTGGCTGTCGTAGAAGTTGACGCCCACGCCGATCAAGCCCAGCGTGGTGTCGCGGGTGAGCGATAGCGTGGTGTTGCGCGGCAGCACGTCGACTTCGCCCGACTGCAAGGCGGTGAAGCGCTGCACGGCGCTGACGGCCATGATCTTGGATTTGGCGGGGTCGCCGAACATGGTGATGGCCAGCGCGCGGCACAGGTCCACGTCCAGGCCGACCCAGCCGCCCTTGCTGTCATTGACCGAAAAGCCGGCCACGCCGGTCGAGACGCCGCACTGGACAAAGCCCTTGTTCTTGACGCTGTCGAAAGTCACGCCGGCCGTGGCGGCCCAGGACGAAAGAAATAAGGCGGTGCCTGCCGCAACGTGTTTGAGTGCTTTCATGGTGTCTCCGCGCGATGGGCGCATAGGTATTCTGTCGGCCGGTAAGCCGAGGTGCGCGGAATGGTAGCCACGGCGCCTGGGCGGGAATATCAGGGAATTCCCGTTAAATCCACTGGGCGGAATTTTGGAGAGATAATCGCTGCCAGGCCGACAGAGGGGCGATGCATGAACGAGAACGACCAAGCGAAAGATGACGCCGGCGGTGACCGACGCCGAGCGCGCCCCGGCTTCGTCAAGCAGCAGGTGCAAGGTGCCTGGCGCGAGCTGATCCGGGTCAATACCAGCGACCGGCGTTGGGAGATGCCGCTGGCGGCCGCCTTGTCTTCCGGCCTGCCCTTGATGGTGGGCGCGTACTTTGGCCGCATGGACTATGGCCTGATGTCCAGCCTGGGCGGCATGGTGTTTCTTAGCCTGCCCAATTCTTCGCTACAGCAACGGATGATGATGCTGCTGGCCGCGTCCTTCGGCATGGTGGCCTGCTTTGCGGTCGGCGCGCTGACGCAGTTCTGGCCCACGGCCACGATCGCGGCGCTGACCCTGATTGCCATGCTGGTGAACATGGTGTGCCGCTGCTATCGGCTGGGGCCACCGGGCAGTCTGTTCTTCATCATGGCGACCGCGATTGCCGCGTACACGCCCGGCAGCATCGAGGATGTGCCCATGCGGGTAGGCATGGTGGCGCTGGGATGCTTGGTGGCTTGCCTGGTGGCCTTTGCCTATTGCCTGCACATGACGCGCGTGGCGCCGCCACCGCCCGATACGCCCTTGCCCAAGCCCACGTTCGATTTTGTCGTGTACGACTCAGTCATCATCGGCCTGTTCGTGGGTATTTCCCTGCTGGTGGCGGAATTGCTGCAACTGCCGCGCCCGTACTGGGTGCCGGTCAGTTGCCTGGCGATTATCCAGGGGGCAAGCCTTTGGGCGGCGTGGAACCGTCAACTGCACCGGATACTGGGTACGGCGCTGGGCTTGTGCGTGGCGTGGGCTTTATTGAGTTTGCCGCTGAACGTGTGGACGCTGGCCGCCGTGATGATGGCGCTGTCGTTCGGGATTGAGACGCTGGTTGTCCGGCACTATGCCAGCGCCGTGGCGCTGATCACCCCGTTGACCATCTTCCTGGCGGAAGCGCCGCATCTGGGGCAGGGCTATCCGGCCGAGGTCATCGAGGCGCGCTTTGTGGACACCGTGATTGGCGCGTTCATCGGCGTGCTGGGCGCGGTGCTGCTGCATAACCAGCGCATTCGGCCGCGATTAAGCCGGTGGATGCGCGCGGTTTTGCCCAATCGTGTGAACTAAGCGAGTGAACTAGTCAGGCGAGCCGACCGGATCCGCCACGCAATAAGGGCAATCCAAGGCGGGCTTGGCCGCTTGCGCCGGCATGCCTTCCAGCGCCGCCGCATGCAAACACTCATGCGACAGCCATTGGCTCAGGCGGTCATAGCTTTCCATATTGCTGCGCCAGTTTGGCGCGCACAGGTAATAGCCCAACGGGCTTTCAAACGTGCGGTCGAACACGTCCACCAACTGCCCCGTGGCCAATTCCTTTTCGATCAGGCAATGCGGCATCAACGCCACGCCAAAGCCCGACGACGCCGCCTGGATAATCATCGAAAACAGATTGAAGCCGGGGCCGAATCGCGCGCGGTCATAATCGCCGAGATAAGTGGAAAACCAATATTCCCAAGACAACGGAATCTCGATGTGCTGCAACAGCGTGCATTGCTTGATGTCTTCCAGGCTAGCGATGGGGTGCTGTTCCAGATACTCGCGTGAGCACACCAGGCGGGTTTCGCGGCCGGTCAGATACTTGGCGTCGCCATCGTGCCAATCGCCATAGCCATATTGAATGGAAGCATCGAAATCCAGTTCGGTGCTTTTGTAATCCGCCACGCTGTAGCGCACGAAATTGATCGAGATATCGGGATTGAATTCGCGGAAGGTCTTCAAGCGGGGAAACAGCCACTGCGCGGCGAACGTAGGCGCGGCCGATACGTTCAGCGATTTGGCCGACTGCTGCGTGGCCATGACTTGCGACGTGGCGCTTTCCAGCGTGTGCAGCGCGGGCCGGATCAGGCTGAGATAGGTGGCGCCCATGCGGGTCAGTTGCAGCCCGTTGGTGGCGCGGATGAAAAGCGCGTGGCCCAGATAGCTTTCCAGCGTGTGCAGCGCGGGCCGGATCAGGCTGAGGTACGTTGCGCCCATGCGGGTCAGTTGCAGCCCGTTGGTGGCGCGGATGAACAGCGCGTGACCCAGATAGCTTTCCAGCGTGGCAATGTGCCGGCTGATGGCGCTTTGCGTCACGAACAGCTCCTTGCCCGCCTTGGAAAACGACAAGTGGCGCGCCGCCGCGGTGAACGCATTCAATTCAGAGAGGGTGGGGCAGCGGCGTCTCATGAAGATAGGGCTGAGTCGACTGACAAGAAAAGGGGGGTATGAGTAAAGCTCATAAGGCTGTTCAAATTTGTGTCGAACGCCTAAGGGGAGACCCGGTATCGGACGTTTGGATTGTACCGGTAGAGTTCGCCATGCTGAATTTCCTGCATGTTGAACGAATAGCGTGATTTATATATGAAGCCGGTTGTTGTTAAGAATTGCAAGATTTTGAATACCCGATCGTTGGCCCTGGAAGCCGCGGCCAATGTGTTGATCGAAGACGGAATGATCACTCGCATCAGCGCCGACGAGCTGACCGTGCCGGACGCCGAGGTGGTGGACGCCAAGGGCATGACGCTGATGCCGGGCATGATCGACTGCCACGTGCACGTGGTGGCGTCGTCCTTCAACCTGGGCCGCGTGGCGGCCTTGCCGAATGCCCTGGCGCTGTTGCGCGCACTGCCCATCATGCAGGGCATGCTGGACCGGGGCTTTACCAGCGTGCGTGATGCCGGCGGGGCCGATTGGGCCTTGGCGCAAGCCGTGCTGGACGGCGTGATCGACGGCCCACGCCTCTTTTGCGCCGGCAAGGCCCTGTCGCAGACGGGCGGCCATGGCGACTTCCGCCAGCGCAACGATGAACTGGACCCCTGCCCGTGCTCGGTCAAGATCGGCAACATCGGCCGCGTGGTGGATGGCGTGGACAACTGCCGCCTGGCGGTGCGCGAAGAAATCCTGAAGGGCGCGACGCAGATCAAGGTCATGGCGTCGGGCGGCGTGGCCTCGCCGAATGATCCGATCCAGAACCTGGGCTTTTCCGAAGCCGAGCTGCTGGCCATCGTGGAAGAGGCCAGCAACGCCAACACGTATGTGATGGCGCATGCCTACACGCCGCGCGCCATCATGCGCGCGGTGCGCTGCGGCGTACGCACCATCGAACACGGCAACCTGGTCGACCGCGAAGCCGCCGAGGTCATGAAAGAGCACGGCGCCTACATGGTGCCCACGCTGATCACCTACGAAGGGCTGGCCAACGATGGCGAACGCTACGGCCTGCCGCTGGACTCGGTGAAGAAGATTGCCACGGTGCGCACGCAAGGCCTGACGGCGCTTGAGATCCTGGACGACGTCGGCGTGAAGATGGGTTACGGCAGCGACCTGCTGGGCGAAACCCACTACATGCAAGCCGATGAACTGACCCTGCGCGCCCGCGTGCTGGGCAACGCCAAGGTGATTCAGCAGGCCACGCTGATCGGCGCCGAAATCCTGAACCAGCAAGGTCTGCTGGGCGAAGTGTGCGTGGGCGCGCATGCCGACCTGCTGCTGGTCGACGGCAACCCGCTGGATGACATTTCCCTGCTGACCCAGCCCGACTCCATCAAGCTGATCATGAACCGCGGCTTGTTGCACAAGAACGCCTGCTGACGTTCTTTCACTCTTACTTCCGGAAATCTTCATCATGTATTCCGTATCGGACCGCCTGGAGCGGCTACCGTTTTCCAGCTTCCATTTCCGCTTGCTGATGATCGGCGGCCTGGGGCTGGCGTTTGAAGCGCTGGACGCCGGCATCATCGCGTTCATCATCCCGTCGTTGCGCACGCAATGGGGCCTGTCCACCGGCGAGATCGGCTGGATCGCCAGCAGCACGTATGTGGGCTTCCTGGTGGGCGCGCTGTTCTCGGGCATTCTGGGCGACCGCTACGGCCGCAAGAAGATCATGATGTGGGCCTTGATGCTGTTCTGCGTGGCCACGTTCATCAACGCCTTCGCTCGCAACTATCACGAGTTCTACATCCTGCGCATGATCGCGGGCATCGGCATGGGCGCGGAAGGCGCCATCATTGCGCCGTATCTGGCGGAATTCGTCAGCAGCAAATACCGTGGCCGCTTCACGGGCGCGCTGGCGGGCTTCTTCTCGTTCGGCTTCGTGATGTCGGCGCTGCTGGGGTACTTCATTGTTCCCATGAGCGAAGATGGCTGGCGCTGGATCATGATCATCGCCTCGGTGCCGGTGGTGTTTCTGCTCTGGTGGCGCAAGTCGCTGTTCGAATCGCCGCGTTGGCTGGAGCACACCGGCCAGACCGCCGAAGCCGACCGCATCTGCTCGGCAATCGAAGCCGAAGTACAGCAAAAGCTGGGCCGTCCGTTGCCCAAGCCCGTTGCCACGCGCCGTGCCGCCACCGCCGCGGAAAACCCGCAAAGCGCGATGGAAAAGCTGACGTCCCTGTTCTCGAAAACCTATCTGGGCACGACGGTGCTGGTGTGGGTGTTCTGGATCACCGTGCTGTTCTGCTACTACGCCTTCCTGGTGTGGATTCCCAGCTTGCTGGTCGAGCGCGGTTTCACCATCACCAAGAGCTTTTCGTACACCATCCTGATCTACCTGTCGCAAATTCCCGGCTACTTTTCCGCCGCGTACTTCAACGACAAGATCGGCCGCAAGTACACGATTCTGGCGTACATGCTGTTGTCGTGCCTGTCGGCGCTGGGCCTGGCGCTGGCCAGCGGCGAGCAGCAGATCATCATGCTGAGCATGCTGCTGTCCTTCGGCATGAATGGCGTGATTGCCGGCCAGTACACCTACACCGCCGAGATCTACCCGACGTCGATCCGGGCAACCGGCATGGGCGCGGCATCGGCCTTTGCGCGGATTGGGTCGATTGCATCGCCCACCATTGTGGGCGTGGCGTATCCGGTGCTGGGCTTTGGCGGCGTGTTCGCCATGATGACGGCCATTCTGCTGGTCGGCGGGCTGGGCATTCTGTTCTTCGGCAAGAACACGCGCGGCGTGGTGCTTGAGGCGATTCACTGATGACGCAAGCATCCACGTTGGCGCCCTGGGCGGCGCATGCGCGCGCCTTGGCGCAAGCCGGCGACCGCGCCGCGCAGTGGCAGGTGGTGTCGGCCTTGCTGGAAGAGGCGTTCGGGCACCAGCTATTCACCGCCTTGCTGTATCTGGAAGAGCATCGGCTGATGAAGCGGCTGTACACCTCCGATGAAAGCATCAGCCCGTTGGGCGGCTTCAAGGCCACGGGCAATGGGCCGTGGTCGCGCCATGTGCTGGAACAAGGCCAGTTGTACGTGGCCAGCAACGAGGACGACGTGCGCTCGGTGTTTTCCGAAGCGACGATGCTGATCGAGCGCGGGCTGCATTCCGCGTTCAATATTCCGGTGCGCTATCAGGGCCGGGTGATCGGTTCGCTGAACCTGCTGGCCGGCCGCAAGGCGTATGACCATGCTGATCGGGATCTGGCCGCGCTTATCTCTGGTTTGTGCGCGCCGGTCTTCATCGAGGAAATGCAGGCCGCGCAAGCGGCGGCCGCAGCGGTGGACCGGGCAGGGCTGGATAGCGTCTAGTCGTTCGGGCGGCCCGAGCGGAGGTATCCTGCGTTCAGGCGCTTGCCCACACCAGCCGATCTTTGCCATCGGCGACGTTTTGCAGGGGTGGCTGGTCCACCCCGTTTTTCGCGGCCACCACTTCGGCCATGATCGACAAGGCGATCTCGGCGGGCGTCTTGCTGCCGATGAACACGCCAGCGGGGCCGTGCAGCTTGTTCAGCTCGGCCTCGCTTAGGTCGAAGTATTCACGCAAGCGCGCACGGCGCTTGTCGCTGTTCTTGCGCGAGCCGATCGCGCCGGTATAGAACGCATCCGACTGCAAGGCGTCAATCAGCGCCAAGTCGTCCAGCTTGGGGTCGTGCGTCAGGGCGACTACGGCGGTGCGTGCGTCGGGGCGCAGGCGCAGGATCAGGTCGTCGGGCATTTCGCGCGTGAAGGTGATGCCGGCTTGTTCCCAGTGGTCTTGAAGCCCGTTCTCTTGATG
>RCUK01001084.1_pt1 | contig 18827 bp, 13 predicted proteins | sample 2166381 | NCBI WGS metagenome assembly RCUK01 (sample SAMN09932809, study PRJNA488358) | compost metagenome | isolation source: compost soil in an enriched community | place: Germany: Experimental Botanical Garden | reverse complement strand
AGAAAGGCTGTAAACCATGAATGTAAGAACCTTCAGCATGAAGAATTTCTCCAAAAACGCCTTGTTGTGCCATGTTTAAAGTAGTTAATTCGAAGAAATCATATACGCAGTTTTCCAATTGCATGCAATGTTTGCGAGTTTTTTCAGAAGTATCAATAAGCTCCCAGATTTCTTTCATAGTCAAAGCACCTGGAACTTCTATTGCAACGTGTTTTCCATCTTTCATGGCCTGAACTCCGATAGAAGCATGATGAAGCCAGTCTGTGGCTACATAAACTAAATCTACGTTTGGCAAAGCCGTTACTTTTCTCCAAGCATTTTCATCACCATAAAATTCCTGCGCTTTTGGAAAACCGGCTTTCGTTAAAATTTCATTTGATTTAGCAGTATTTTCTTGAGTCATGTCGCACAAAGCTACAATTTCTACACCTGGAATATGTGTCATACGTTCTACAGCTCCCGGACCGCGCATTCCAAGCCCGATAAAAGCAACACGAACCGTTGGAATTGCGGGTGCAGCCAAACGTAAAACATCGGTTTGACCTTTTGCTCGTGCTGGAGTTTTTGTTTTTATCATTTGAGCCGATGCAAATGTTCCCCACAATATAATGCATGTGGCTAAAATGAATTTTAAATTAATGGTTTTCATAGTTAATTTGTTTTAAATGTTTTGATAGTTTTTATACTATCGGAAATACTGAAATTTTTATTTTTTGAGTGTTTCTACCATTAAGAAATTAAGTTCATAAAGCTTGGCTTAAATTACTTAATGATGAAAAGAAAATTAAGCTTAATCTTAAAATGTATTACGGTAAATTATTAAAATTTATTTCGGGCTTTTTATTGGCGATAGGTCTTGTAAAATTAGTTTTTGGTATTGTATAATTATTAAAAAAGCCTCCATTTTTTAGATAGAAAGAACCTTCTTCAGATCCGCCAGCAAAATCCATACGATATTCTTTAGCTCCGGTATTGTCATTGGTAAATCGGGCTGTATTAATTTCTGTCCAATTCCCTTTTTCATCGCAAATCCATTGATTGTTGAACAAAACTTTACGGGATAAATCGCCTTGTTCCGGAATAAAATTTTCTAAGAATGAGTGAAACCTTTTCAAATAAGTATTGGTTTCTGGGCGCTTAAAACTGGCAATCAATATCCATTTATTTAGTTCGGGAGCGAAAAAATAAGCGGTATATGTTGTAGTATGATCTCCATTTGGAGATCCTTTTAGCAGAAATTTATAAGTTGTACCCGCTTTCCAATTGTACTTTAAGTAGCTTTGTCCGCCAGAGCCTTCGTTTCCAAATTCTCCGGTATGAACATTTTCACCCTTTTTGAGCATTTTGATTTTGTGTGATTCAGGAATACTGTTTGGATCATCGGTATTAAATGGACTCCAAACCGAAAATAAAATTCTTCTTTCGGTTGCTGAATTTACCTGAATTCCAAAATAACCTTCACCAAAGCCATTTGCCATAAAATAAGAACCAATTTTATCTTCGTTTTCAGGAACGGTAATTTCGTTGTAAAACCATACTGCATTTATGTTTTCTGCAATAGGATAGTTTAAATGAACCGATGGTCCGCGTCGTCCCCAATGATAAAAATTACCTTCGTTATTTGGAACGTAAGAAATTTTTCCGTCGTAATCAGCGCTGGAAATTTTTAATCTATTGATGGATGGAAAACGATCACCGTTTTTACTAATTCCTTTTATTTTCAGTGCAACATAACCTTCCTGATTGATTTTCCAGTTTCCAATTACAACAGCTTTTTTTGAAGTATTAAAAGTTACTTTTTTGGCTTCATTGCCAATTAAAAATTCAAGCTCCGATTTGCCGTAAACTTCAACAGATTCTTCAACAGCAATCTGGAAAGTTCCAGGTTTAAAAATTCTGAAATAAACGGTAAAACTTTCATCGGTATTTTTCCAATTCTCGATTCCGTTGTCTGTAATAGTATTGTTATCTTCTAGATGTTTAGAGCTGTATGCATTTCCTGCCAATGGTAAAGAAATGGATGTTTTAGGATTTTTCATTTCGCTGTTTTCTGAACCACTTTCGCTGTGATCAGTACAGGAGAATGATGCAAGTGAAAAAGCTAAAATTAGATAAAGTAAATTTTTCATTAGTAAGTATTGAATGATTAACTTTTTTTAAACCTCTCTAATCTTTAGAATTAGAGAGGCTGTTAAAAACAATAAACAAATCTAAAACGATTATGGGTTTTGGGTTAATGTACCCGGATAAGCATTAATTTCTGACTGCGGAATGTATTGCACCACTCTTAAACTTGTTGCAGGAACGTCATTCATTGGCAAATGCGGGCCTGGATAACGGCGTGTCATTGTTTGTCCGTTTCTGTACACGTCATAACCACGATGTGCTTCAAAAGCAAGTTCCAATTGACGCTCTTTATCAATTCTTTGCACTGCATTTGTATTGTTCAAAGAAGTATAACCGCCGCCCACAATAGCTCTTTCACGAACTTTATTCAAATTGGTTAAAGCATTGCTGTAATCACCTTTTTTAGCGTAAGCTTCGGCAAGATTCAAGTACATTTCTGCCAATCTAGAAATGATAGGCGAGTGCAAGTGAGAATCATTATCCTGAAGTGAACATTTTGTAATGTAATACATTGGATATACACGGTTTAAAAGCATCATGTAATCTTTTTCGCCCGTATATGTTTTTCCTTCATACACAATTGAATATTGATTTTCTGCAGCATTTACAGTTGTTAAATTGTAATTTGCAGTTCCGATAGTTATGAAAAATGAACCATCAGGATTACGTTTTAAAGGTTGCTGCATGTAGTTGTATCCTGTTTGGGTTCCTCCAGCATTAAAAACATCATAAATAAAACGGAAAGCTTCTGTTTTGTTTCCTGCTGCATCTGTAGCATATTGCGGATCAATAAAAGCCCATCTTGCGTCATTTTTTCCTCCAGATTTACGAAGTAAATCTAGGTATTCAGCGCTGGCATACATTTCTCCCCAGCCTTGCCCTTGAATGTTGGCATACATACCGCCAATTCCATAATAATGGTCAAAACCAGAGAATTCTGATGCAACTTGCTTTACTGCAAAGATAGTTTCTGTCTGTTCAGGAGCATCAGGAGCATAAGTATTGTATTTCATGAAACTTGCACGGCTCAATAAACTGTAACGGCCGCTTGCAATTACTTTATTGGAATATTCAATAGACTGTGTTGCAAACTCTTGATTTGGTGTTTCATAAGTCCCACTCATATACAAATAGATTCTAGAAAGCATAGCCTGAGCCGCTTCTTTTGTTGCATAAGCAGCGGTTTTATTGGCATTCATTAGAGCTTCTGCTTTTTTCAAATCGTTTATTGCTTGTGCATAAGTATCTTTTACAGAGGAACGATCTGGTAAAGTCAAATTGTTTAAGTTGTCTGGAAGACCATTTACAATTGGAACTCCCAAATTGGTTTCGGGAGATTGCGCGTAAGGTCTTCCGTATGTTTTGCCTAAATAAAAGTAAATCATACCTCTTAAGTAATATGCTTCTCCTAACTGCTGGTCTACAGCATCACTTTCGCCTTCTTTGATAATTTTAATTAAATCACTTGATTGTGAAATAATTTTGTAACTGTTATTCCAAAAAACAGATAAGCGTCCATTATTAGTAACGTGCTGATAGGAAATAAAAGAATAAAAAGCATCAGTAGATGTTCCTCTAATCATAATATTATCACCAGGATATTCACCAACTCTGTGCATAACGTCAGACCAGCCTTTCAGCTGTGCATAACATCCGTTTAGTAAAACTTCAATAGAAGCTTCTTTATCTTCCTGAATCTTATCTTGTGTGTAGGAATTAAATGGTTCTCTGTCTAACTCACATGAAGACAGGAAACTAATTGCTGTAAATAATAGAAATATCTTTTTCATGATTTTGTTTTTAAAGAGTTAAGTTAAGTCCTAATACCACTTTTCTTGTTGAAGGATAAACCTGAGTAGCAACACCTGAAATAGAACCGTTAATTGGTGGGATTTCAGGATCAACTCCAGAATAATGTGTAATCGTAAATAAATTTTCTCCAGCGATATACAATCTTAAATTTGAGATATAAAGACTTTCAATAGGCATATTGTACCCTAAAGTCACACTTCTCATTTTAAGGTAAGTTCCAGTTTCTAAGAAACGAGAAGAAGCTTTGTTTGAGTTGCTAGGATTATTGTAAATCGCCTGTGGATGCGTTGCAATATCTCCAGGTTTTTCCCAACGGCTCCAGCCGCTATGCAGATTCATTTGATTACGGTCTGTGTAAGCACCATCCGAATCAAATTCTGCTCTAGCATAGTTGTAAATTTCTCCGCCTACAGAATAACTGAAAATAGCCGCGAAATCGAATTTCGTATAATTCAAATTGGTAGAAAAGCCTCCAAAAAAGTCAGGTGTATAAGATCCAATTACTTTTTGGTTTTTAGAAGCAGCCGCATAATCGTACGTTTTAACACGTGCTCCGCTTGCATCTGTTGTCATCCATTGTGGTTTTCCATTTTCTGGGTCAACACCAGCCCATTCTGTCAAATACCAGCTGTCAACATCCATTCCTGGAGTAAGCAGTTTACTGGCAGAACCAGCGATACCGCTTCCATCTCCAACAATAATTTGTGTTTTACCGCCGTAAAGGCTTGTTACTTTATTTTTATTGGTTCCGATGTTTGCATCAACTGACCATTTGAAATTGTCATTTTTAATGATGTCTACATTGATCGAAGCTTCAAAACCTCTATTATTTACCGCTCCAACGTTTCTCCAAATACTAGTTACCCCAATTACCCCCGGAAGCGGTACTTGGTACAAAAGATCAGAAGTATTTTTATTGTAATAATCTAGAGTAATATTTACGCGATTGAATAATCCAATATCCAAACCAATATCGCCCGTATATGTTTTTTCCCAACTTAAATCAGGATTTCCTAATTGTGAAATTAAAGCTCCAGGATTTTCATTATAACTTTGAGAGAAAGAATATAATGGAAGGTGAGGGTATAAGCTGTTAGGTCTGTTTCCTACCGAACCATAACTTGCTTTAAGTTTTAGATTATTAATGAAATCGGCATGGAAAAAGCTTTCTTTATGAATGTTCCATCCGCCGCTTACAGAAAAGAAGTTTCCATATTGCGCATTTTTTCCAAAGTTTGATGCTCCGTCACGACGAAAAGAAACTTGTGCCAAATAGCGGTCATCATAAGAATAATTTACATTTGACAATAAAGACTGTACTGCCCATTGCGATCTTCCTCCGCCAACTTTTTCTGGAACAGCTGCTGCATCTGCAACGATAATTCCCGGCGGAATTCCAGTCGCGATTCCATTGCTGTATTTAGAATTGTATTCGTTCCATTCGTAACCAGCAACGGCATTGATGCTATGTTTGTCAAATGTGGTGTTAAATCTTAAAAGCTGATTGCTGTAAACTCTGTTGTATGTGCTGAAGTAATCTTCAATTCTTCCTTTAACTGCTTCTCCAGACGAAGATCTCGGATCTGAATAATAGGTTGAATTATAGTTTCCGAAAATATAATTATTTACCGAAGCAAAAGTCAGCCAGTTTGTAAATTTAATATCAAAATCCATGTTAGCACGAACAGTATAACTTTCAGATTCACCATAATTCCATTGTAAATCGTATAAATAATTAGAACCTGTAGTATTTACCCAAGTCGGATTTGGTGCATTCCCGACCAATGTTCCGTCTTCTAAATAAGGACTGTCCCAAGGCATGTTTCCGTACAAAGCACCTACAGAATGCTGTTGGTCAAATGTCGTTTCTTTAGTCAAGTTTATTTGAGGACGTAAAGTAAACCAAGTGTTTGGTTTGTACTCAAATTTCATTAAACCATTGTATTTTTTGTATTCATAACCTTTTATGGCGCCAGTTTCATTGTAATATCCAAGAGAAACATAACTTTTAAAAGTATCGCCGCCACCGCTGATAGATAAATTGTAGTCGTTTGCAATTCCCGTTTTACTTCCGTTATCCCACCAATCGTAGTTTTTGTTTCTTAGTTCTGGAGTCCACCACCAAACATTTTGGAAATCTTCTTTGTTGGCAAAAGAATCATATAAATCATATAATTCGGCACCATTCATAATATCAAAGTTTCCGTTATTAATTGTAGTCATGGCCGTTCTTGCAGAAAAACTAATGGTAGGTTTTCCTTTTTTACCGCTTTTTGTAGTTACAACAATAACCCCGTTTGCACCTTGAGAACCGTAAACAGCCGTAGAAGCAGCATCTTTAAGAACAGTAAGTGTTTCAATATCTGTTGGATTCATGTTTCCAGAACTGTTTCCAACGATTACTCCGTCAATAACCCATAAGGGATCCGTACTTCCGTTTACAGTCGTTCTACCGCGGATAATAATTTTCCCCACAGATCCAGGCTGGCCTCCACCTGTATTTACAAAAACACCGGTAGCTTTTCCTGCCAGCATATTTTCTACAGCAGGAGTTGTAATATCAACAATTTTTTTATTGTCTAAAGTTTGAAGAGATCCTGTTAAACTTTCCTTTTTAACTTTGCTGTATCCAACAACAACCACTTCGTCCATTTGTTGTCCAGCTTCTTTCATTGTGATTTTCAATGAAGAATTACCTGCTGGAACTTCTTGTTCCTGCATTCCAAGGAAAGAAAATACTAAAATTGTTGAAGCATTTGGGACTTCTATTGAAAAACTTCCGTCCATATCGGTTTGAACACCTGTCTTACTTCCTTTAATCACAACATTAACTCCAGGGATTGGAGTTCCTTTTTCGTCTACAACTTTCCCTTTTGCAATTTTTTGAAATGCTAATAAACTGGTTTTGTTTGAATCGATTTCACTAATTGGTGCTGCAGTCGCTGCTTGAATACTTAAAGACAACAATGAAAATAATGCGGTTTTTAAGCTTTTTTCAAGTACTGAATGCATTCTAAAAGTACTGGACTTTTTAGCGAATACTTTTTTCATACTCTGGTTAGGTTTTGGTTAATAATTGAATTTTTTGTTTGGTTGTTTTTTTCTTTTCTACAGATTAAAATTTTGGTTTTGTTCACGTTTTTTAAACTCTTTTTTTAATTAAAAAGATCAAAAAGGAATACAGAATTTATCCTCAAAATTCTAATTGTTTGACGAAACTAGATATTAAAAAAATATAAAACAAGAAAAAATGCAAAAAATGTGCTCGAACACACAAATTTTATGTTCTCGAGCACATAAAAATGCGATACTGATTTTTTTTAGTACAAAAAGTTGATGATATTTTAAAATAAAATGTAAAAACAACAGTTGTGAGACTTAATCGGATTCTTAGTGGGAAGTTTTCTTTTTTATGGAATAAAAAATACTTTCAGTTTTTACTAATAATTCTGCAATTGTTTATTTCTAATGCTAAGAATTAATCAAGTATTTTTAAAGTTTGAATAGGTAGGTTTTTTCTTTCTCTATTTTTTTACCACTAGAATTTTAAAAATTGGGATTAGAGTTACTGAAAAAGTTTGTCTTATATTAGCGTTTTTAAAAGAGATAGATGTGCTGATTTTTTGAATATTAAAAATACAGTTCAAACCGCAATATTTTTTATTCTTAAAAAACAAAAAAAACACCTGAAAAATGAGTTTAGATTTAAAAACATATAAAGTCAATTTCGTTAAACAAAATGAAAAAGTAAACATTGAAAAATTGGACTGTAATTTTTGGGAAAAGGCAAATTGTCTGACTGATTTTTGTTCGCCTTGGAAAACCGAACCGTTTTCAAAAATTGAATTTAGAGCGAGATGGAATGCTGATTATTTGTATTTTAATTTTCAGGTTTTTGATTCTGAAATTTATATTGATCGAAAAGACAATTCTACAGATAGTATTTGCAATTCAGATCGGGTGGAACTTTTTTTTAGAAAAGATGAACAATTAAGTCCGTATTATTGTCTGGAAATGGATGTAGATACACGTATTTTAGATTTTGAGGCGTATCCAAAATGGAATTTCGATTACGATTGGAAGTGGCCAAAAGGGCATTTAGAGATTTATTCTTTTAAAAATCCAAATTCATTTACTGTTCAGGGAAAAATAAGTATGACTTCACTTATGGAATTGGATTTAGTAAAAAATAATGTTATTGAAGTGGGAGTTTACAGGGCGAAATTCTCCAAAGATAAAAACGGAAATTATGAGCCAACCTGGATTACTTGGGTGAATCCGAATACTGCAGAGCCGAATTTTCATATCGCTTCTTCTTTTGGGAAGTTTGTTTTGATGAAATAATTAGCCACAAAGGCGCGAAGGCGCAAAGTTTTTGGTTTAAAGAGAAATCAAAAACTTTGCGCCTCTGCGACTTTGCGAGATTCAAAAACTTTGCACCTTAGCGACTTCGTGGCAAAATCTTAGCTAACATAAAAAGAAGCATTTTCTACATTTATAATGTCAATAGGAAGTAAAATGGTTTCCGGAATATCTTTTCTGAATAAAAAGTGTTCAACTAAAGTGCTAACTCCTAAATAAGCCTGTCTCTTTTGATTCTGATGAATTAAAAAATGGATTAATCCTTGGTTTAAAAAGCTGACGTTTTTATCTACTAAGTCGTAACCGATCAAAGCAATTTTTTCTTCTGTTGTGTTTGAAAGTGTAGAGGCTATTTGGTAAGCTTTAGAAGTTGTAATAAAAATTCCGCTTAAATCTGGGTTTTCATTTATAAAGGTTGGAAGCTTGGTTTCAATATTTGAATATTTTAGTTTTAAAGTGGTTAAAGAAAAATCAGAAAGGTCTTTTTCTTCAAAATAACTTCTAAAACCTCGTTCTTTTTCTTGCATGTGAACGGCGTTTTTCACACTTTCATCAATATGGATAATTGCTATTTTGCCTTTAGGCAGAATTAAATTCATTAGACTTGCAGCAACGCGCCCGCTTTTGTATAAATCTTGTCCAACAAAGCTTTTTATAGACGAAGATTCAACTTGATTGTTGAAAGTGTTGACTATAATCCCCAAGTCTTCATATTGTTTTATGATTTCGATGGTTTCTTTATGAAAAAGTGGTGCCAATAAAACAGCATCTGGAGATTTGGCTACAATAGTTTCGTGAGTTTTTAAAAAAGATTTAGTACTTTCAGGGTTAAAATAATGCGTTTCAATAATCACATTATAAGCTTTAAATTCTGTTATGGCATCTTGGATTCCATTAACGCATGGAAGCCAGTATGGGTCAAATACAGGATCTGGAAGTAAAACGCAAATGCGGTACACTTTTGTGCTTTTTAAATTTCGAGCAATTAAGTTGGGTTCGTAATCAATTACATTCAGAACTTCATTGATTTTTTCGAGTGCTGTAGGAGAGACTTTTCCTCTATTATGAAGCACCCGATCAACGGTTCCTTTAGAAACCCCCGCCATCTGTGCTATGTCCTTAATTGTGTACTTTTTATCCATATAAGCAAATATAAAAACTTTGAACAAATAAACGCATTTTTTTCTATAAATTACTAAATGTGCTCGAGAACACAAAATTAGTGTGTTCGAGCACATTTTTGTATTTTTTCTTGTTTTATAAAAATATAATATCTAGTTTCGTGAAATCAAAAACGAAAAACTAAAATAAAAATAGAATCTAATAATGTTGTAATTTTCTGAATTGCAACATTTTAATACAATTTGTTTACGTGAAAAAAATTACCTCATTAGCTCCCGGCCGAACCTGTCTTTTTGGAGATCATCAAGATTATTTAGGATTGCCTGTCATAGCCTGTGCGATAGATAGAAGTATTAAATTAATAGCAAAAGAAAATCAGACCGATGCATTTGTTCTGAATATGATTGATATTAATGAAATCCGAATTATCGATATACACGACGCTTTCGAAAAATTAGAACCAAGAGATTATTTTGCATCCTCGTTACGTGTCTTGCGTAGATATGGCTGTAAACCAACTTCAGGTTATACCATTACAATTACTGGAAATATTCCGATTAATTCGGGAACATCGAGTTCGTCGGCTTTATTGATGGCTTGGATTCGTTTTCTGATAGAAGCTTTTGGAATAGATCATGAAGTTACGCCTGAGTTTATCTCAAGATTAGGTTATGAATCTGAGGTTTTAGAACACGGAGAGCCTGGCGGAATGATGGATCATTTTAGTATTGGTGTTGGCAATATTGTTTATATCAATACAAAAAAGCCGTTTTCTTTTAATGTAATAGGTACGGGACTGAAAGGTTTGATTACGGGAGTTTCAGGTGTTCCAAAGGAAACCATTGGATTGCTTGGCGAATTGAAAGGAAGTGCTTTAATGGCAATTGATCTTGTAAAGCAGAATTATCCTGAGTTTGATTTAAACGCTTCGGAAATTGAAGATGTAGATAAATACAGAAATTGTCTTCCAGATCGTCTGATTCCGTTTTTTGAAGCGGCCGTAAAGAATTATTATTTTACTAAAGAGGCTTTAAAAGAATTCGAAAAGCCTGTTTTAGATCTAAAGAAAATTGGGGCTTTAATGAATGGGCATCATGAAGTTTTGCGTGATTTACTGAAAATTACCGTTCCAAGAATTGATGCAATGGTCAATGCGGCATTGAAAGCAGGAGCATACGGAGCAAAAATTGTGGGTTCTGGCGGTGGCGGAAGTATTGTGGTAATCGCTGATCCTGTGAATGAAGATGCGGTTATAAAAGCGATTTTAGATGCAGGAGCACAAGAAGCTTATGCGGTAAATGTTGATCCTGGAGTACGAATTATTGATAATATTGAAAATTAATTAAAATGCACGACAATTTAGTAATTTTAGCAGGTGGAGCTTCTTCTCGAATGAAAAAAGAAGCAGTTGTAAATAATCTCTCTCCAGATGAAATAGCGCAAGCTAATGAAAGGAGTAAGGGTTTGATAGGTGTTGGCGCAAGCGGCAGACCTCTTTTGGATTATCTTTTATGGAATGCTAAAAAAGCAGGCTATAAAAACATCTATATTATAATAGGTGAACAGGGAGAATTATTTAAAGAGTTTTATGGTAGTAAAATGAAGGATAATGATTTTCATGGACTGAATATTTCATTTGCGGTTCAATATATTCCAGAAGGAAGAGTGAAGCCTTTTGGGACAGCAGATGCTTTGTTTCAGGCTGTAGAACAATATCCTGAATTAAATTCGCAGTTTTATTCGGTTTGTAATAGTGATAATTTGTATTCGGCAGAAGCATTGCATGCTTTGAGAGAAACTGAAAGTCCGAACGCATTTATTAGTTATGACCGCGATGCAATGGATTTTCCGCTAGAGCGTATTTCGCGTTTTGCCATTGCAAAATTAGATCAGAATAATCAGTTGTTAGATATTTTAGAAAAGCCTTCAGAAGATGATTTGGAACAATATAAAGATGCAGAAGGTAAAATACGTGTTAGTATGAATGCTTTTAAGTTTGATGGCAAGACCTTATATATGCATCTTAAAAATTGTCCTGTTCATCCAGAACGTGATGAAAAGGAACTTCCAACGGTTCTTTTGAACTCTGTTAAGGAAAATCCGAATACAACGATCGGAATTCCGTTTTCTGAGCACGTTCCAGACCTAACTGCAAAAGAAGATATTGCCGAAGTAAAAACATATTTGGCAAAATATTATCCTGATTTAAATTGGAATAATAAAAATTAACAAAACTTTCATATCTAAATTAGAGAATAAGGAAATTTAATGTAGTACTTTTGTTTTGCAAAAAAAATGCAGATATTTGCATAAATTACGCAATCAATAATGTGAGAGTTGATTCTAATTTAGATTTTGAATTAAATAAATCTATAACTAAATCAACCAAAAATTATGACAAACATTCAAAGTACATTACAGCTAGAGAAAAAAAGCACCATTGTTCCGATGGTAATTTTAACCTTATTGTTTTTTATTCTAGGATTTGTAACCTGGCTTAACGGACCGCTAATTCCGTTTTTTGAATTGGCTTGTGAGCTGACTTCTTCGCAAGCCTATTTTGTGACTTTCGCATTTTATATTGCCTACTTTGTAATGGCTGTTCCTTCTTCTTATATTATTGAGAAAGTTGGGTATAAAAACGGAATTTCTTTAGGATTATTGATTATTGCCGCGGGAGCTTTTATGTTTTATCCAGCGGCTTCAAGTCGTACATTTCTTCTGTTTTTATTAGCCTTATTTATAATGGGAACTGGTTTGGCAGTTTTGCAAACAGCATCAAATCCGTATGTTGTTGTAATTGGTCCAAGAGAAAGTGCGGCTGCAAGAATCAGTGTTTTAGGAATTGCAAATAAACTGGCTGGATTTGTAGCGCCAATCGTGCTTACGGTTTTGGTTTTGTCTAATATGCAGGACTTTACCGCAGACAAAATTGCCTTGATGGATGAAGCTGCAAAAACGACCGCATTAAATTCTCTTGCATTACAATTACAAACGCCGTATCTTTATATGGGGTTGATTATTACTGTTTTAGCTATAATGGTAAAGTTTTCTCCTTTGCCAGAAATTGATTTGGATGAAGATGGGAATGTGTCGGAATTAAGTGTTTTTAAGCAGATCAAAAATGCTTTTCAGCACCCGCAACTGGTTTTAGGAGTAATTACTTTGATGTTGTATTTGTCTGCCGAAGTTTTAGCGGGAGATTCTATCGGAGCTTTCGGAAAACAGCTGGGGGTTTATGGGGAAGAAGGGAATTTTTATCTAAAATTGACATCATTTACCATGTCAGCAATGGTGATCGGTTACATTCTTGGAATTGTATTGATTCCTAAATATGTTTCGCAAGTCACTGCTTTAAAAGTATCTGGATTGCTTGGTTTGGTACTGGTTTTGGCAATTGTTTTGATTTCGCCAAAAATTACGATTGCATTTTCAGGAATTCCCAATATACCGCTGGTAATACTTTTAGTAGCGCTTTTAGGACTGGCAAATGCATTGTGCTGGCCTGCAATATGGCCAATGGCGTTACAAGATTTAGGAGGTTATACAAAGATTGGAAGTGCAATTTTGATTATGGGAATTATCGGTGGGGCAGTTTTTCCACTTTTTTACGGAATGATTACGGAAAGCATCAATTCTGCCAATATTGCAAAAAATATGCAGGATGTTTCAAAAAGCGGTAATCAATTGGCTTACTTAATGCTGCTGCCATCATATGCAATGATTTTGTTTTATGCTGTAAAAGGACATAAATACAGAAAATGGAATAGTTGAACGAAAAAAAATAAAAATTAATATATCATGTTAAAAAGTAAAATCGACAAAGCAACAGGTTTCGAAAAACGATTCGAAAACATTAACACAGTTGTTTTTGAAAACTCAACAGAAGCTTCAAAAGAAGTAGCGCAAGAAATTGCAGCATTAATCAAAGAAAAACAAAAAGAAGGAAAACCTTGTATTTTAGGATTGGCAACGGGTTCTTCTCCAAAAGGTTTGTATGCTGAATTAGTTCGTCTTCATAAAGAAGAAGGTTTAAGTTTCAAAAACGTAATCAGTTTTAACTTGGATGAATATTATCCAATGGAACCCAATTCAATCAACAGTTATGTTCGTTTCATGAAAGAACTTTTATTTGATCATGTCGATATTTTACCTGAAAACGCTCATGTTCCAGACGGACTTTTAACAAAGGAACAAATTGCAGATTACTGTCACGAATATGAGGCTAAAATTGAAGCTTTAGGCGGAATTGATCTTCAGATTCTTGGAATTGGAGGAAACGGACACATCGGATTTAACGAGTCTGGTTCGCTTCAAAACTCTAAAACTCGTTTGGTAGCTTTAGATCATATTACTAGAGTTGCGGCAAGTAAAGATTTCTTTGGTTTAAATAATACGCCTAGAACAGCAATTACGCTTGGAGTTAAAAAAATCATGGAAGCAAAAAGAGTAATCTTATTGGCTTGGGGAGAAGGAAAAGCAAATATTGTAAAAAAATCTGTTGAAGATGAGGTTACAAACAGAGTTCCTGCTTCATTCTTGCAAGAGCATAACAATGCGATTTTTATTTTAGATAAAGAAGCTTCTTCAAAACTAACTAGAATTAACAAGCCATGGTTGGTTGAAAAAATCGTTTGGACAGATAAATTAACTCGTAAAGCAGTTTTAGGATTGGCATTAGATCTTAAAAAACCAATTTTAATGCTTACAGATGCAGATTATATCGAAAACGGTATGAGCGATTTATTGGCAGATTCAGGTCCAGCTTACGATACTAACATTAAGATATTTAATAAATTACAAAATACAATTACAGGTTGGCCAGGCGGAAAACCAAATGCAGACGATACGAATCGTCCTGAAAGAGCAGAGCCAGCTAAAAAACGTGTGTTGATTTTCAGCCCGCACCCTGATGATGATATTATTAGTATGGGAGGAACTTTTATGCGTCTGCAAGAGCAAGGGCATGAAGTGCATGTAGCTTACCAAACTTCTGGAAACATTGCAGTTGCAGATGATGAAGCGCTTCGTTTTGCAAGATTCGTAATTGATTACAACGAGAAATTCGGAATCAAAAGCGAAGAGGCAGATAATATTTATAAAAAAGCAGAAGCTTTCTTGCTGAACAAAAAGAACAGCGAAATTGATATTCCAGAAGTTCGTTACATTAAAGGTTTAATCAGAAAAGGAGAGGCGAGAGCGACAAGTTATTTTGTGGGTCTTCCAGATTCTCAAATCCACTTTATGGAATTGCCTTTCTATGAAACAGGAACAATCGAGAAAAAACCAATCGGACCAGAAGATATCCAGTTGACAGTTGATTTGATTGAAAAGATTAAACCACACCAGATTTACGCAGCTGGAGATTTAGCAGATCCACATGGAACGCACAAAGTTTGTTTAGATGCAATTTTCGAAGCGGTTAAAGTTTTAAAACCAAAAGAATTCATGAACGACTGTTGGTTATGGTTATACCGTGGAGCTTGGCAAGAATGGGGAATTGATGAAGTTGAAATGGCAGTTCCAATGAGCCCTGATCAAGTTTTAGCAAAACGTCACGGAATCTTCAAACACCAGTCGCAAAAAGACGGAGTTGTTTTCCAAGGAACAGATGCAAGAGAGTTTTGGCAGAGAGCCGAAGACAGAAACCGCGAAACAGCTGAATTGTATCACCAATTAGGTTTAGCAACTTATGCCGCAATGGAAGCTTTCGTGAGATGGCATTACTAAAAAAAGGTTCTGAGATGCTAAGTTGCTAAGGTTCTAAGTTTTTTTAATCTTTTGAAAATTAGTGCTTAGATATAAATAATATTTTTGAAGCAGGAAGAGGGAACGAAAAATAAGTTCTTTTTTCTTGCTTCTTTTTTTTGTTTAGGTTCTAAGTTGCTGAGTTACTGAGTTGCTTAGTTTTAATCTGTGTAAATCCTTTTAATCTATGGCAAAAAGAAAAAATAAATGATAGTTTTGTGTGCAATTGAGGCAGAAAGGAAAGTATAAGGTCTTTCCTCTTGCTTCTTTCTTCTGAAAGAAAACTATGGATCAAGACAAAAAACAACTCATAAAATTAGCTCACACCAAAATGCCTTTCGGGAAATACGAAGGGCGATATTTAATTGATCTTCCTGAATATTATGTCGTTTGGTATCATAATAAAGGATTTCCAAAAGGGGAATTAGGACAGCAGTTACAATTGATTTATGAATTAAAACTAAATGGTTTGGAAGAATTGATTCGCAATATAAAGAAGCAATATCCGAAACCGATTTAAATAGTAAGAAAAATCTTTGGTAGTTTAATTTTTTTTGTATAAGTTTGAAATACAAAATATTATAATTTCCAAAAACAAAATGATACCACAGAATTCAAGCCTGAATTCATAAATGTGTACAAGTCAGTGTTTTTTAAATTATAATATTTTTTTTATGCCTAAACTTTCCTCTATATCCCTTTTACGAATTGTAAATCGTAATGTTTTTTAATGATTCTTTATAATCTGCTTTTTTGTTTAGATTATGAGATTTAAATTAAAAATTTTGTTCCTATGTTTTGCTCAAATATGTGTCTCGCAAACAATTGATATAAATCAATTATTTATTGATGGAGAAAAAGCATATTCAGGAAGTGATTTTTTGTTGGCAAAAGAAATATACACAACGATTACGCTCGAAAATCCATCAAATAAAGATGGTTGGTTTAATCTCGCTGCTTCAAAATTGAAATTAGGTGAGAATGAAAATGCTTGTGAGGATTTCTATCAAGCTTATTTGCTTCAAGATAGAGAAGCACAAAAAAATAATCCAAGAAAACTGTCCTGATTTTAGAAACGGCTTAATAATGTCTTTAAATGACGTTGAAGAAAAGCCTAAGTTTTTATACGATAAAAAGGAATATCTATTAGTAATAGGCAATAGTTTAAATCCTAGATATATTAGTCTTTTAAACACAAGATTTAAGTGGTCAGGAATTATGTCGAAATATAAGGGTAGTATTTCTATTCTATTTCAGATTAATAAATTGAATAAACTAGATGTGAAAATATTTAGAATTAGTGGAAGTCAGAAAGAAGCTGAAATTATAAAAAAAGAAATCTTATCAATTTTAGATGATTTGGTTGTTTATGTTTCGGCTAAAAATGGAGGAATAAACGTTGATTTGTGGGATAAATGGTTCTTAACATTTAATTTCTTAATGGTTCCTTCTAGATAAAATTTGTTACATAACAATCTGCAATTAATCAAGCTGCATTGCGTGATAAGGGGTGTTTTACCAATAATCTTAACTGGTAATATAAAAAAGAAAGCCTTAAATAGATTTTTAATTTGCTAAGGTTCTGCATAATTAGTTGCGAATTTTTAGTCAAAATCCTAAAAAGCTTTCGTTTTGTAAAGCCAGAACTTTAAACCTTTATCTAATTCGAAAGAACTCTAAAAATTTAAAAATTATCTCATTCTGGAATGGCTAAATTGTCTAATTAAATTTGTACTTTTGCCAAGTTTTTTACACAACTACTTACAAACAACAACAGAATGAATCAAACAAAATATATTTTTGTTACAGGAGGTGTGACCTCTTCATTAGGAAAAGGGATTATCGCGGCATCTTTGGCAAAATTGTTACAAGGAAGAGGATACCGTACGACTATTCAGAAATTTGATCCATACATTAACGTTGACCCGGGAACACTTAACCCGTATGAGCATGGAGAATGTTATGTGACAGATGATGGAGCTGAAACTGACTTAGACTTAGGACACTACGAGCGTTTCTTGAACGTTCCTACTTCTCAGGCTAATAACGTTACTACAGGAAGAGTTTATCTTTCGGTTATTGAAAAAGAAAGAAGAGGAGAATTTTTAGGGAAAACGGTTCAAGTTGTTCCTCATATCACAAACGAAATCAAAGACAGAATGCAATTGCTAGGGAAATCTGGCGATTATGATATTGTAATTACTGAAATTGGTGGAACTGTTGGTGATATTGAATCTCTACCTTATATAGAATCTGTTCGTCAATTAGTTTGGGAGTTAGGTGAAAATAACGGAATAGTGATTCATTTGACATTAGTTCCATATTTGGCTGCGGCAGGTGAATTAAAAACAAAACCAACTCAGCACTCTGTTAAAACTTTAATGGAGAGCGGAATTAAAGCAGATATTTTGGTTTGTAGAACTGAGCACGAATTGTCTCAGGAATTGCGCCAGAAATTAGCTTTATTCTGTAATGTTAAGAAAGAAGCAGTTATTCAGTCAATTGATGCTTCTACTATATATGAAGTTCCAAATTTAATGCTTGAAGAAGGATTAGATGTTGTGGCTTTAAAGAAATTAGATTTACCTAAAAAAGCATCTCCAGATCTTAAAAACTGGAATACTTTCTTAAAAAGATTAAAAAGTCCAAAACAAACTGTAAACATTGGTTTGGTTGGAAAATATGTAGAAATGCAGGATTGTTACAAATCTATTTTAGAGGCGTTCATTCATGCAGGAGCTGCAAACGAAACAAAAGTAAATGTTATTTCTATTCACTCAGAACATATCAATGCTGATAATGTTGAAGAGAAATTAGGTTCTCTTGACGGAGTTTTAGTTGCTCCAGGTTTTGGTGAAAGAGGTATTGAAGGAAAAATCGAAGCAGTTCGTTTTGTGCGTGAAAACAATATTCCTTTCTTCGGAATTTGTTTAGGAATGCAGATGTCTGTTATCGAATATTCTAGAAATATTTTAGGTTATGCAGAAGCCAACTCAACAGAGATGAACGATAAAACGCCTCATCCGGTTGTGAGTTTGATGGAAGAACAGAAAAACGTAACAGATAAAGGAGGAACAATGCGTTTAGGTGCTTGGAAATGTGATATTAAACCAAACACTTTGGCATACAAAATTTACGGAGAAAAAACTATTTCGGAGCGTCACCGTCACCGTTATGAGTATAATAATAAATATGCTGATGAATTACAAAAAGCAGGTTTAAAAGCTTCTGGAGTTAACCCTGATACAGGTTTAGTTGAAATTGTAGAGCTTGAAAATCACCCGTTCTTCATTGGTGTTCAATACCACCCAGAATACAAGAGTACAGTTGCAAATCCGCACCCTATTTTTGTGAACTTTGTGGCAGCTGCTGTAAATGCACATAAAAAATAATAATTATATTCTGTGAAGATGTAACATTTGAGTCAAACTCATTACTAATAACCTTCAACGAATAACTTTTTAAATTAATAATGGAAGAAAAAAAATTAGACCTCAATTCGATCATTGGTTTTGTATTGATCTTTGGAATTTTGATTTGGATTATGTATCAAAATCAGCCTTCTGAAAAAGAAATTGCTGCTGAAAAAGCCAAGAAAGAGTTAGTTGCTAAACAAGAAGCACAAGCAAAAGCAGATAAAGCTAAAACTGCGTCAT
>RCUK01001071.1_pt1 | contig 18971 bp, 12 predicted proteins | sample 2166381 | NCBI WGS metagenome assembly RCUK01 (sample SAMN09932809, study PRJNA488358) | compost metagenome | isolation source: compost soil in an enriched community | place: Germany: Experimental Botanical Garden | reverse complement strand
TTGCGTGTGATTTACGAGGAAAGTTCACCATTCCGCCTTTGTGGAACGACATATAATCATTGTCATATACCTCTACTCCCAGGTTACAACCTAAATTGTAATCTCCCATTAATCTTGCTTCGATGACATCTGCAGGAGCATTCACATAAGGTGCTTTACCGATGATTGCAGCTGCTTTTTTACGATTGGCAGGAACGTCTAGCCATTTGCAGGCTTCCATAACCGCTTTCATTACTTTTACTAAATCAGCTTTACGTTTGGCGCTAAAATCTTTGTTTACCACCAAGGCTTTTTCCGGATGATCTTTCCAGATGTCCTGAGAAGCTACTTGTGTAAATCCAACTCCTTGTTTTACTGCAACACCGCCCCAAGGTTCTCCTACGCAAAATCCATCCATATTCCCAACCTTCATATTGGCAACCATTTGTGGTGGTGGAATCGTAATGATTTTAACTGCTTTTTGATTCAAACCGGCAAGAGACATCCAGTTACGCAACCATAAATCGTGTGTTCCTCCTGGAAAAGTCATGGCAAATGTTACTTCTTTTTCGGCTTTTAATTTGGCCGCTACAACTGGCGAAACTTTATTCATTTGTTTAAAGCCTACTTTCCCGCAAAAGTCTTTTGAAAGTGTAATGGCTTGTCCGTTTACGTTCAACATCATCGCAATTTTCATTTCAGATCCCGCTTTCCCACCTACTCCGGTGTACACAGAAAACGGCATCGAATACAAGCAATGTGCTCCGTCTAATTCACCTGTCAGGATTTTGTCACGAACATTTGCCCAAGATGATTCTTTGGTTACCACCACCTCAACACCATATTTTTTGAACAGTCCCAATTCTTTCGCCATAACAATTGGCGAGCAATCTGTTAGTGGTATAAATCCTAATCGCACTGGATCATTTTGAGCATTTACTGTTGTAAAAGAGGCGATTAACATTACAAAAAGGGTCAGTACAACTGCTTTGAAACCCTTGGCTATTTGTTTTTTTATAGTTTTCATTTTTATTCGATTTAATTGTTAATATTGTATTCAGTAGCTACTAAGACACTTAGATTCTAAGATTCTAAGATTCTAAGATTTAGATAGGCAAAATGATTATTTCTAAAATCCAGAATTAACATGTCAGAGTTTAGAAAAGAAACGTATTTTTTTTAAACTTAGATTCTTAGCATCTTAGCACCTAATGCGTAATGAATAGCTTAATGAAGCTTATTTTTTAGCTAAAAAGTTAGGTTTGATATTTAACATCACGTAAGCAAATTGCGGACTTAGGTCAGGCGTAGCAACATTCTTAACTGCTGCAGATGCCATTGAATTAGTTGCTTTCATGAAGGAATAACCCGCTTCTATATTGATGATTTTGGTTAAATTATATCTCATTAGCAAGTCAAACTCTGTCCCTAAATAAGAATCTAATTTTCCTCCTGCTCCGTCAGACAAAGTACTAGCAGACTCAAAACCATGAATATCTAAAAAGAAGCTCAAGTTATCTTTGACATTGTATTTCACTTTGAAGAAATAGTTCAACAATCCTTGTTTTCCAAAACCATTCGCTGCATAGAAATAATCCATACTTCCCCAAAATTTGTGTGGCGTTCCGTATAGCGGATCAAAAAGATTACTTTTTGAAGTAGCGGTTACAGCTTTTGTTCCGTCAGTTCCTGATAGGTAATCAATTCCAGGTCCCATAAATAATTTACGTCCTAATTGAAAAGTTGAAGTAATGGAAGCCAAATTAGCACTTAAAGAACGTCCGTCTTTATCTTTACCTCCTTGGTAGTAGTAACTTCCGGTAAGATTCAGCTTTCTGGTAACATTTGAATTAAAGAAAAGTCCGGTTGTATTTCGGCTCCAAACCCCTTCTCCAAAAACCTTAGTGGTTACGGCAGGTGTTCCGGAAGTTACATTCGTATATTTATTAAAATCATCTTTAAAGAATAAGAAAGAGACATCTCCGAAGAAGAATTTTTTACCTACATAGGCATATTGAAACGATTTATACATAGTTCCAATCCCGTTGGTTCCGGCAGGATAACCTGTTGGAACACCATTATAAACAGTTCCTACGTTTTGTTCTTTGTTTTGGTTGAATGCCGCTCCGACATCAGCAATCCATCCTTTATTGGCAAATTTGAAGATAATCGCATCATGTCTTCTTCCTTGTTGTAACCAATCTAGACCTCCTAAGACTTTTTGGTCATCATATGAAATTTCCTGACGCCCCACTTTTAAGGATAAATTTTGAATTGTACTGGTGGTATCCACTAAATTTAATTCGGCCCAGGCTTCGTGTAATAAAACACCATCATTAGCATCTGCTGTAGTTCTATTTATAGAAGAAGCATCCTGTCCCCAGACACGCACATCTTGTAAAGAAGTATATATTTTAAAACGGTAACCTGTATATCCTAAATTCAATCGGGCTCTTTGAGAATTGAAAAATGCGGCTTCATCACCTATTTTTTGCAAGGTTCCTTGTCCCGCTCTAAATTCGGCTCTTTCTCTAATTTGTCCGGTTGCTGTTACTTGTGCTTTTGCTTCGTTTTGACTTAATACTGTAAAGGCAATGCCTAAGAATATTGATTTTGAAAGATTCGCAGTTGAAATGCTCACTTTTTTTAGACCATTAATATTTAGTAATGTGGTTTTAAACTTTTGCATAATCATATGTTTTAATTAGTATGAAGCAAATTTACGTAAGTACTAATACTTAGTTACTATATAAAAAACAGAGACAAACCACTTTTTAATACATAAAAACAAAGGTTAAAATCAGTTTTATTGCTGCTTTTTGACAGAAAATAAAAAGAAAGTCAAGTATAGCTTGGACTAAGGGGTTTTGAATACGTAAGTATTGCATACGTAAAATCAAAATTTTGATCTCAGTATTCCTTTATAAATGATTGATAAACTCATTTATTTAAAGAATTAAAGAGAAAAAAGTTAGGAGGAAATTAAATCTGCTAAATAAAAAAAGGTTTAATGAAAAAATTATTCATTAAACCTAGTGCGGCTTCTAATAGAAAACACGATTAGAACTAAATTTTAAACCATTTTAAACCATTAAAAAACTAAGCGAATTAGAGTTTTAAAGCATTCTTCTTAATGAGCTTTAATTTCTTAACCATTAATAAAAACTACCTAATGTAAATATTCTGAAAAACAAAAACACCCGTTAAACACTTTAAATCAACAAGATACACTCTGTTTAGAAATAACTTTTTAAAAACATCTTCCATAAAAAATTATTGTTTATGTTCTCTTATCTCGGCTTTTAATTTATCGACTTGAATTAAGCCAATCTTCTTACCGACTGTTTTTATAAGAGCTTCTTTTTTAAGGCTTGAAATCACGCGTATCACTTGCTCATCGGTAGTTCCGGCAAAATCGGCAATTTCTTTTCTGGACAAATCGAGCTCAATAACGCCATTTGTTTGTCCAAATTTCCTGTGAATATATAACAAGGTATCAATTACTCGTTCGCGTACGTTCATATGCGCAATTTTCCGAATATTGTTTTCACTTTTATTCAATTCTTCCGCATAAAACAGCATCAAATCAAAAGTAAATTCAGGAACATTATGAAGGATTTCCAACATATCTTCATTACTGAAATTACACAACATCGTATCTTCTAAAGCATAAGCCCCAATGAGATAGCGCTTACTCGTACCAAATCCCCTAAAACCAAGTGTGTCGCCATCTTTGGTCAATCGTACGATCTGTTCTCTTCCGTGAATGCCAGTCTTTACGGTCTTCACTTTCCCTTTATAGATAAAATACAATCCCTGAATCGGAGCACCTTCAATGATAAATTGCTGCGCTTTTTTACAGGTAAAGCTACGTTTTCTATCTATATACACCTTCATTTGTTCCAAATGAATATGCTTTTTAATGAAACAATTGTCATTAATACAGCTGGTGCAAGTGGCTAGTTCTTCTTTCATACGAAGCTAATTTTTATTTTTAAAAGTACCCGGGCGATAGCGAACGGGCGAAGCAATATGACATTACCATTCTTTATTATTATTCATCTCATAATACCTTTATTATTGGTTGTATTCGATGATTTTCAATTATGATTTTGAATCATGGCGATGTCATGGTTAAAATTTAAAATTGTTCCAGAAATGATCTGGTGTCCCAAATTTATTTTTACCAAAAATATAAAATAAAATTGATTTTATACGTATTTATACGTAAAAATACTTATTTTTACACTTTCGAAAGTTAGTTAGCTCGTCAATACAAGCTTCCATTATTAATAAAGAAATTCAATAATGCAAAATTCAGAAATCAAAACTACGTGTTCCTATTGTGGAGTAGGATGCGGAATCATAGCAACAAATGACTCAAAAAATGGAGTATCAGTAACTGGAGACAAAAACCATCCTGTTAATAAAGGAATGCTTTGTTCTAAAGGAATGAATCTTCATTACGTAGTCAATGACACTTCCGACAGAATCCTGTATCCTGAAATGCGATGGAGTAAATCACATCCTATGGAACGAGTTAGTTGGGATGCCGGATTGGATAGAGCTGCTGCGGTTTTTTCTTCTATTATAAAAAAACATGGTCCTGACAGTGTGGGTTTCTACATCTCCGGACAATGCTTAACAGAAGAATATTATTTAGTGAATAAATTGGTAAAAGGATTTCTTAAAACCAATAACATCGATACCAACTCCCGTCTGTGCATGAGTTCAGCCGTGGCGGGTTACAAAAAAACATTTGGAGAAGACTCGGTGCCTATCGCTTATGATGATATTGAATTGGCAGATACATTTTTGATTACAGGTGCAAATCCGGCCTGGTGCCACCCAATTCTTTTCAGAAGACTGGAACAACACCGAGAAAGAAATCCTAAAGTAAAAGTCATCGTCATTGATCCCAGAAAAACCGACTCTGCCTTGACAGCCGATTTGCATTTACAAATCATTCCGGGAACGGATATTGTTTTATACCACGCTTTAGCCAAAAGGCTGATTGAAAAAGGATATACCGACAATGATTTCATCAAAAACCACACTGACAATTTTAAAGCATATAAAGACTTAGTACTATCAAGCTCTTTAGAAAAAGCCTCTAAACTTTGCGGAATCTCTGTAAATGACATTAAGTTGGCTGCAGATATTATTGGCAAAGCCAAAGGATTTCTTTCACTTTGGGCTATGGGATTGAACCAAAGCGCTATAGGTGTTGATAAAAACACTGCCTTACTGAACCTTTCCTTGTTAACCGGACATGTGGGAAAACCAGGTTCTGGGCCTTTTTCATTGACAGGACAACCCAATGCTATGGGCGGTCGTGAAGTGGGTGGAATGGCCAATTTACTGGCGGTTCACAAAGAACTAAACAATCCGGAACACCGTAAAGAAGTAGCGGAATTTTGGGGAGTAGACGAAGTATCCGAAAAACCGGGATTAACTGCTACCGAAATGTTTGATGCCTTAGAATCCGGAAAAATGAAGGCCATCTGGATTATTTGTACCAATCCGTTAGTGAGTTTACCTGATTCCCGTCGCGTAGAAAAAGCCTTGTCAAATGCAAAATTTGTTGTCGTACAAGACATTTCACATAATGCGGATACAGCTAAATTTGCCGATTTATTACTGCCTGCAGCAGGTTGGTTGGAGAAAGAAGGAACCATGACCAACTCCGAAAGACGAATCTCTTATTTACCGAAAGGAATCAATCCTCCCGGTGAAGCACTTCCGGATGTCGAGATTTTGACCCGCTTCGCCAAAAAAATGAATTTCAGTGGTTTCAATTTTAATACTACCGAAGACATTTACAAGGAACATTGCATGATGACAAAAGGAACTAACATCGATATTTCCTTTTTAAATTATAACCGTCTAAAAAATGAAGGCACGTTCCAATGGCCGGTTCCTGATTATGGACACCCTGGAACACCTCGTTTATTTTCCGATAAAAAATTCTATACCCCTTCACAAAAAGCAATTTTCAATCTCCCGACAGCTATTGAAAATACTTCCGCAGTGCCTAATACAACCTTCCCATTTATACTAACTACAGGACGTATCAGAGACCAATGGCACACGATGACCAAGACCGGAAAAGTATCGCGATTGATGACGCATATTCCGAGTCCGATGCTCGAAATAAACCCCATTGATGCCTACAAATCATCCATCAAAAATGGCGATATTGTTGTAGTAACCAGTAAAAACGGAAACGTTCGGGTAAAGGCAAAAGTTTCTGACACCATCAAAGAAGGTGTTGTATTCTTACCGATGCACTGGGGAAAACAATTGGAAAACGATTTAAATCGAACCAATAATTTAACCAATACGATTGTGGATCCCATTTCGAAAGAACCGGACTTTAAATACACTATCGTTTCTGTGGTTAAATACGTAAAACCTTTCGATAAAATAGCCGTAGTGGGTGCCGGAGCTGCCGCTTTCCGATTCATACAAAACTATAGGGAAATCAATACTACCGATGAAATCATTGTGTTTTCAAATGAGGAAAATCCTTTTTACAATCGTGTTTTATTGCCTGAATATGTCACTGCTGAGCTTTCTTGGCAACAGCTTTTAAAAATAAAAGAAGATGCTTTAGGCAAACTCAATATTACCATGAAATCAGGTGTTGCTATTGAAAATGTCAATACCAAGGAAAACACGATTCTTGATAGTAATGGTACACTGCATCAATTCGATTCTTTGATATTAGCAACCGGAAGCCGACCTTTTGTTCCCGAAAACGCGCAACTGCATTTACCTGGCCGTTTCACCATCAGAAAAAAAGACGATGCCGACCGTTTAAAAAACTATCTTGACAATACCAATCTGGCACCAGAGGAACAACATGTGGTTATTGTAGGTGGTGGATTATTGGGATTAGAATTGGCTGCAGCCTTAAAACATAAAAAAGTAAAAATTACGATTATCCAAAGGGCTTCCCGTTTAATGGAACGTCAATTGGATCGTATTTCGAGTAAATTATTAGCTGAGGAAGTCCAACTTCGTGACATTCAAATTTATTTTGATAATGAGGTCAGCACCGTATTTGAAACTGATAATCCAAACGAAATAGAAATTGCGCTGAAAAGTGGTCGAATCCTGACTGCCAATGCGATTGTGTATACCATCGGTACGATTCCGAATATAGAACTAGCCAAAGAATCAGGAATCTCCTGTGGACGTGGTGTAAAAGTCAACCAATATTTACAGTCTTCGATTCCGAATGTTTTTGCCATTGGTGAAATAGCCGAATTCAATAATCAACTGTTCGGAATTACCTCAGCTGCCGAGGAACAAGCAGATGTATTAGCCAACTTTTTGGCGGGTGATATCAGCAGTTTCTACAAAGGTTCTGTATTGATGAATATCCTAAAATTAGAAGATATTAATTTATGCAGTATCGGAGAAATCGAAATTCCTGAAAATGATGATTCCTATGAAGAAATTGTGTTCTCTGATTTAGGGAAACGTTATTATAAAAAATGCGTGGTCAAAAACGATTTGCTGGTTGGTGCCATTTTGATGGGCGATAAAAACGAATTTGCCGAATTCAAAACCATGATTGAAAGCAAAATCGAATTGTCTGATAAAAGAAATACCCTGCTGAGAGGAAGTTCAAACGCCAAACCAGTTTTAGGAAAACTCGTTTGTTCCTGCAGTCAGGTGGGCAGCGGTAATATTGAAGAAACCATTAAAAGCGGTGTCTCTAATTTTACCGAATTATGCAAAACCACAGGTGCCGGATTAGGATGCGGAAGCTGTAAAACCGAAGTAAAAGAAATTTTAGCTAAAATTAAATAATAGTTTTAAGTCGCAGTTTTCAGTTTTCAGTTTTCAGTCCGCCACTGAGACTGAAACTGAGACTGAGACTGAAAAACTATAAACTGAAAACTAAAAGAACATGGAATTAACACGATTAATAGTAAAAGGAGGCGTGATTTCACCAGGTGAATTACGAGAAATTGTAAATATGGGTATGGAACAAGGGCTTAATGCACTCTCTTTTGGTTCCAGACAAGACATTATTTTTCCAAAAGGTTTTTCAGCTAATGATAAAACAAAAACCGGAAAACACCATTTTGTTTTTCCAAATGAAAAAAGTGGTAATAACATTGTTTCTTCCTATGTTTCAACTGATATTTTCAGAAATACCCCTTGGCTTACCGGAAACAAATTTTTATATGTTCTGGAGCAATTCAAAGAACAACCCAAATTAAAAGTAAACATCACGGATCCAAAACAACAGTTAGTACCTTTGTTTACTGGGCATATCAATTTTATTGCTTCGGATCATGAAGACTATTGGTTTTTATACATCCGTTTACCAAAATGGGACAAAATGGAAATGTATCCGGTACTAATCTACAGCTGGAATATTGCCGAAGTGTATTATGCTATAGAAAAAATTCTGGACGAAGAACCGTATTCTGCCGAGATGATTTTTCAATTGGTGAGCGACGCCATAGATGCGAATAACAGAACCATTGATAAACCCCTGCACATTCCCTTCTACCCTTTTCCTTATTATGAAGGAATGAATAAATTAGGTATTGACCAATATTGGTTAGGCTTGTATTGGAGGAATAATTTATACGATTTGGAATTCCTGAAAGAAATGTGTGATTTGTGTTTTGATTGCAAAATCGGGAAAATATGTATTACTCCGTGGAAATCATTTATCGTAAAAGGAATCCCGAAAGACCGAAAATTAGACTGGGAAAAATTCCTTGGAAAAAAAGGAATCAATGTACGTCATTCCTTATTGGAACTCAACTGGCACTTGCCTGTTGCCATGGAATGGGCTTTGAATCTCAAAACTTTTCTGGTTCGTACCCTGGACCAATTTGACATCAGTACATACGGACTTACTTTCGGATTATCTGAATACAATCGTGACGGGCATTATTTTACTTCGATCGTCATCGAAAAAAATGATTTGCCAAAAGATCTGGAATCGATAAAAATCAGGGATACTTACAATGTTTTGTATGCCAAAAACTTCGATCCTAATACCAGAGAATACATCGTGCACACGCAAGATGTCGATAAACTGGAATTACCTAATATCCTGATTGAATTGAGTCGAAAATACTTTGAAGAACTGGGTAATTCTGTTTTTGAAGTAAGCGAAACCACAGCCAAAAAAGAGAAAAAAGAAGTAGATGTACATCAATGCCCAGAATGTTTAACCATTTATAATTCGGAATATGGCGACAGCATTCAAGGAATTGAAAAAGGGGTTTTATTCAAAGATTTACCGGCAGATTACTGTTGTTCCCTATGTGAAGCTCCAAAAAGTAGTTTTATCACTTTAAAAGGAGAAAAATTAGACACTGTATAACAAACTGAAAAGGAGTATTTCTTTAAAAAATAATTACAATATGAATACTGGTTTCAAAACGGTAAGTTCTTCTTACGTCACAATTTCCGAACTAATGTTGCCTTCCCATACTAATTTTAGCGGCAAAATACATGGGGGCTATATCTTATCCTTACTCGATCAAATTGCTTTTGCCTGTGCTTCAAAATTTTCAGGTAATTATTGTGTAACCGCCTCTGTAGATACCGTGAACTTTCTAAAACCCATTGAAGTTGGCGAATTAGTTACTATGAAAGCCAGCGTAAATTACGTAGGAAGAAGCTCAATGATTATAGGCATTCGCGTAGAGGCAGAAAACATACAAACAGGAGTTGTCAAACATTGCAATTCTTCTTATTTTACAATGGTTTCTAAAGATAAAGACGGTAAAAACGCCGCTGTTCCGGGACTGCTGTTGACTAACTTAAAAGAAGTCAGTCGTTTTCAAAATGGTCTGAAACAAATTGCTTTGAAGAAAGAACAAGAATATCAAAAAAGCATTGCCACTTTTGGATCTATAGAATCCATTTTGAGCACCAACCAATTCAATGTGATGGTTGACTTACAATAACTGTATTTTTTCAGGAAACTGTCCAAAATTATCCTGAAATCATACCACTGAAAAGCCGGAATATTGACTCCATTTACTGTTGTCAATATTCCGGCTTTTTTATTGATGCTTTGGCTGCAGCCAAAAAAATACTTTTTGAAATTATTCAAATACATCTAAATTCTGAAGTACAAACTCTTCATCAGAATATTCTCCTTTGAAATACGAAGTTAATTGAGAAGCATTTTTAACGACTTCTCCAATTATAATAATGGCAGGAGAAGACAATTGTTGCTCTTTTACCATCTTTGAAATAGTGCTGATCGTACCCACTGCTTTTTTCTGGCTCTCTTTTGTTCCGTTTTGAATAATCGCAACCGGCAAATCATCAGTTCTGTTATTTTGATATATCGAAATAATTTCATCCAGTTTATTCATACCCATCAAAATGACTACTGTAGCAGAAGATTGGGAGGCCAATCTCACATCTTTTGATAATTTATGTTCAGATGTCGTTCCGGTGATTACCCAGAAACTTTCCGCAATTTTACGTTGTGTCAAACTGATTCCATTCGATGCCGGAACTCCCAATGCGGATGAAATACCAGGAACAATAGCTGTTTCCAAATCAAACTTTTGAGCAAATTCAACTTCCTCGCTTCCTCTTCCAAAAACAAATGGATCACCACCTTTCAATCGCACCACATGTCCATACCGGTTGGCCATAGATACAATCAAATCATTGATTTGGTCCTGAGTATAAGCATGACAACCAAAACGTTTTCCCACAAAAATAATTTGAGCGTGTTTAGCATACTGTAATAACTCTTCATTCACTAGCGCATCATACAAAACGACATCCGCGTTTTCAAGTGCTTTGATCGCTTTTAAAGTGATTAATTCAACATCTCCGGGACCCGCCCCTACGATTGTTAACTTTGGTTTATTAGTCTGTATCATCTTTATTCAGGTATAAAATTGCTATTCGTAACAGATAACTTTTAATCAGAAACAAAAATCAATTGATTTCCTGTTTTCTAATTGGCAGTATACAACTTAGTTTTTAACTACGAAACTAAGTATAAATACTTATTACAAATATAAGTAAATATATAAACCTGAATTAAAAATTAACAAAATTTAGGAACGAAATGAAGATAAGAAGATTTTAACCGATTTATTTGATAAAAAACAAATAAAGTACTGGCAAATAGGTGAAATCCGTAAAAAACAAATCCCAAAACCATAAAGGATTTTGGGATATAAATTATTAGTTATTAGATAAATAGCTATTCAATAGGCAAAATAAGCGTAGAAGTGATGGCTTCCAGGACTTCAAATGCCGTTTCAGCCATTTTATTTCCTTTGGTATCCAAAAGAGGGTTGATTTCGACAAACTCAATACAGACCACTTTTTTGGTTTCAATGATTTGATTGATGATAGCGATTATTTCATATTGATCAAATCCCTTTGGAACCGGTGTTCCCGTACCATAGGAAATCATGTCACAATCCATCGAGTCAACATCAAAAGAGATATACAGGCTGTCGCAATGTGATAACTTAGACAAAGCTTCAGTAACACATTTCTTAAGTCCTCGGTAACGGACTTCAGCCACCTGATAATTCTTGATTTTTAATTTTTCAATTTGCTTATCCTCCGCTTCTTCTGTATCGCGAACACCAAAATAAACTAAATTTTCTGCCCTAACTTTAGCTCCAGGATACCCCACATTTTTCATTCCTTCCCAATGTTCTTGGGTTTCCTTCGCTACCTGATTAATCTGACAATCTAAATTATCATCAGCAATAACAGCCGATAAAGGCATTCCATGAATATTTCCTGATGGAGAAGTATAAGGCGAATGCAAATCGGCATGGGCATCAATCCAGATAACTCCCAATGTGCGTTCCGGATGAGCTGCTTTGATACCACTTATAGTTCCCAATGCCGAAGAATGATCTCCTGATAAAACAATCGGAAAATAATTGGCTTCCAAATTCTTCTTCACCGCATGTGCAACTCTCGTACATTGTTCTAAAACATGTTCGATTCTTTTGGCAAAGGAATTATGGTCTTTGTTATAAATGGATTCATTATGTGTTTTGACATCTTCGAACTCAAATTGATTAAAATAATCACTGTTTTGATTAATAGCAGCAATTTCGACCGCATCGATTCCTAAATCAGAACCCCGTGTTCCGGCACCAATATCCGATCTGTTTTTTATTAATTTGACTACTCTTTCCATAGACTAATGATTACCTGAAATCATTTAATGCCTTTTCAATAATGCCCAAACATTCCTGAATTTGAGTTTCAGTTATTACCAATGGCGGTGCCAAACGTATTTTATTTCCATGAGTAGGTTTTGCCAATAATCCGTAGTCTCTGAATTTCATACAGATATTCCAAGCCAAATCAGATTCTTCATCACAATTGATAACGATGGCATTAAGCAAACCTTTACCACGAACCAAAGTAATCAAAGAATTTCTGGAAGCAATATCGTTAAGTCCATTTCTCAAAATGATTCCTAAACGTTCTGCATTCTCAGCTAATTTTTCCTCCTTAATCACTTCAAGCGCAGCAATAGCAACAGCAGCAGCTATTGGATTACCTCCAAAAGTAGAACCGTGTTGTCCCGGTTTGATAACATTCATAATGTGATCATTGGCCAAAACAGCTGAAACCGGAAAAACACCACCAGAAAGTGCCTTACCTAAAATAAGGATATCCGGTTGCACATTTTCATGATTGACAGCCAATAATTTTCCTGTACGTGCAATTCCTGTTTGCACTTCATCCGCTATGAATAAAACATTGTGCTCTTCGCAAAGTGCTTTGGCTTTCGCCAAATAGCCATCGGTAGGAACATAAACACCTGCTTCTCCCTGAATAGGTTCTACTAAGAAACCGGCAATATTAGTAGTTGATTTTAAAACTTTTTCCAAAGCCTCAACATCATCGTAAGCAATTTTTATAAATCCTGCTGTGAAAGGACCAAAACTTTTTCGTGCCGTTTCATCATTTGAAAACGAAATGATAGTAGTTGTTCTTCCGTGGAAATTATTTTCACAAACAATAATCTGTGCTTCATTTTCAGGAATACCTTTTACTTCATACGCCCATTTTCGACATAATTTAAGTGCTGTTTCCACTGCTTCAGCACCTGTATTCATAGGCAACACTTTATCAAAACCAAAATATTTGGTCACATATTCTTCATAAGGCCCCAATTGGTCATTATAAAAAGCACGTGAAGTCAACGTCAATGTCTGCGCTTGTTTTACCATGGCACCAACAATTTTTGGATGACAATGTCCTTGATTCACCGCAGAATATGCCGATAAAAAGTCATAGTATTTTTTACCATCTACATCCCAGACATAAACACCTTCACCTCGTTCTAAAACCACGGGTAACGGATGGTAATTATGGGCACCGTATTGATTCTCTTTAGCGATCAACGCTTCTGATTTTGAAGAAAGGGTTTGCTCTGTCTGTGTCATGATATTTACTTTTTTTAGAAATACAAAGGTCAAATATAATAAAAATATTTTATTTAACAATAAAAACAATAATTTTGACTTTTAAAAAAGCTATAAATAAAAATTATTACTTAAATTTAATCCAAAATAAGTCATTTCAACAAAATCACCTCTTGATTTTTCAGAGCCATTTTGATATGAGAAAAAAAGAATTACTTTTATACTTTGAAAAAAAAGTGATTTTAACTTAAAAAATCAAATAAATGGAAATATTAGATGAATTCGATATCAATATCATCAAAGAATTAGAAAAAGATGGAAGAATGGCATTTTCTGTCATTGCCTCCAATTTAAAAATATCAAATACAATGGTTCACCAGCGTATTAACAAATTAACTGAGCATGGAATCTTAACCGGAATCAAGCCGGTTATCAACGAAAAAAAAATAGGATATGATTGGGGAGCTTTTACCGGAATTTCCCTAAAAAAGGATCAGGACTCCGGTCGTATTATTGAAGAGCTAAAAAAAATACCCGAAATCACCGAATGTTACTACATTACAGGATCTTATACGCTTTATGTAAAAATCAGTGCCAAGAATCATGAACACATGAGACAAATTCTTTATGAAAAAATCGATAATATTCCCGGTATAGCCAAAACCAATTCTATTATTGAGCTGGGATGTGCTTTCAAACGAAACGTATCGCTTTAAAAAAAGATGATTGCCGTAAATTGCTGCTACTATTACTATCCATTTAATATTCAATAAAAATGCGGTATTACAAGAATCATTTAGTTCTGACTTTATTCCTTTTTTGTTGCAGCTTTTCCGTGTTTGCACAAAATACAAACACGAAAGAATACAAAAGATTACAAAAGTTGGCACAACAGGTTACTGTCATTCGTGACAATTGGGGCATCGCGCATGTATACGGAAAAACAGATGCCGATGCCGTATTTGGAATGCTGTATGCGCAATGCGAAGATGATTTCAAACGCATTGAGATGAATTACATCGAAAAACTGGGGCGACTTTCTGAAATAAAAGGGCAATCCGTTTTATATAATGATTTAGAAATCCGGCTGCTGATTGATGCCAATGAAGCAAAAGCCGATTATAAAAAAGCAGCTCCTTGGCTAAAAAAACTATTGATTAGTTATGCCGATGCCATTAATTTTTATTTACTCAACCATCCTGAGATAAAGCCGGCTTTATTAACTCATTTTGAACCTTGGTATCCCTTGCTTTGGACAGACGGCAGCATTGGAGCCATTAGTACCGCAGACCTGACTACCAAAGAGCTGAAAGCTTTTTATTCTGATGATACTGATAAAATTGCTTACGCGGAAAGAGAAAAGGACATGCAAACCGGCTCAAACGGATTTGCTTTTGCTCCTTCAAAAACCGCTTCAGGAAATGCAATATTGTATATCAACCCGCACACTACTTTTTATTTCAGACCCGAAATACAAATGACCAGCGAAGAAGGTCTTAATGCTTACGGCGCTGTTACCTGGGGACAGTTCTTCGTATATCAGGGATTCAATGAAAACTGTGGTTGGATGCATACCTCTTCAGCGGTAGACGTTGCCGACATCTATGCAGAAAAAATCATAACCAAAAACGGTAAACTGTTTTATGAGTACGACAAGAAATTATTCACTGTAAAGGAAAAACAAATCACCATCCATTATCTCGAAAATGGGAAATTGATTCCTAAAACCTTCAAAACTTATTTCACCAATCACGGGCCAATCATGGCTAAAAGAGACGGGAAATGGATTAGCCTGAAATCAAACAATCGTTCAATGGATGGTTTGGTGCAAAGCTGGGTAAGAACAAAGGCAAAAGGATTCGAGGATTACAAAAAGGCTATGGATTTAAAAGCTAACACCTCCAATAACACTGTTTATGCTGATAACAAAGGAAATATTGCCTACTGGCACGGAAACTTTATTCCTGTCCGCGACAAACAACTGAATTGGTCAAAAGTCATGGACGGGACCACCTCTGCTACAGAATGGAAAGGACTTCACGATGTTTCAGAGACCGTTCACGTATACAATCCTACGAACGGCTGGTTACAAAACTGTAACTCTACTCCCTACACTGTGGCCGGTACCAATAGTCCAAAAGAGGAAAATTATCCGCCTTACATGGCTCCCGATGGCGAAAGTTATAGGGGCCTAAATGCCGTTCGATTATTAGACAAAGGCAATAATTATACTTTAGACAAAGTAATCGCTGACGGTTATGATAAAAAACTCTCCATTTTTGAAGAATTAATTCCTGCTTTAGTCAGTTGTTTTGAAAAAAACATCAAATCCGGAGATTCTCTTTATATCGATTTACTTGAACCAATCTCTGTTTTAAAAAACTGGGATTATTACGCCACCGAAAATTCCGTAGCTACCACATTGGCCAACGAATGGGCATTTAAATTAGATCCCATCATCCGACAAACATACATCGACGAAGGAGAATTAGATCAGGTGGAAAATACCAGACTTTTTGCTAAAAATGCCACTGCCGATCAAATGCTTCCGCAACTGCAACAAGTACTAAACGAACTGAAAGAAAAATTTGGAAGCTGGCAAATTTCTTGGGGCAGCATCAATCGGTTTCAGCGCATATCAGGGGAAATCGAATCGGTTTTCAATGATGATTTAGAAAGTTTGCCCATTGCAAATTCCTCAGCTCTTTGGGGATGTTTACCTGCATACAAAAGTACCTATCAGAAAAACACCAAAAAAAGATATGGTTACAGCGGCAATAGTTTTGTATGCGCGGTGGAATTTGGCGATAAAATAAAAGCCAAGTCATTACTCGCTGGCGGAAACAGTGGCGATCCAAAATCAAAACATTTTTACGACCAAGCAGCCATGTATCAAAAAGGAATCTTCAAAGAGGTGCTTTTTTATAAGGAAGATGTTCAAAAAAATGCAGAACGCAGCTATCATCCGGGTGAATAAATCGCTATAGAAAAAGATCTTTTTTAGCATAACGATTCCAATATTAGTACTATTTTTTTTTAAATTTATTTTTTACTTTATTATTATTCAGATATTTGTGTATAAAATTTAACCATTATGAAAACAATAACTCATTTGCTTTGCGGAATGCTTTTATGTTCAAGCGTGTCATTTGCACAATTGAAGGCTGTCAAATACAGTGATGGAAGTCAGGTTTTAAACGGTTTCGAAATCAGTCCAACTAAAAAAAGCGCTCAAAAACCCGGAATTCTGATTCTTCCCGCCTGGATGGGAATCGATCAACACTCCAAAAACACAGCAGAGAGTCTCGCCAATCTTGGGTATTCTGCCTTTATAGCCGACATTTATGGCGAAGGTAATTATCCAAAAGACTACACCGAAGCTGGGAAAAAAGCCGGTTATTACAAACAAAATACAGTCATTTACCAAAAACGAATTGCCTTGGCTTTGGAGCAGTTAATCAAGTCCGGGGCCAATCCGGATAACATTGTCGTTATTGGTTTTTGTTTTGGAGGAACCGGAGCACTTGAAGCTGCCAGAGCTCATCTGAATGTACAAGGTGTTGTTTCTTTTCACGGTGGCTTAGGCAAAGATGCTGCAAGAGCAGCCGAACCGATTGCTGCCAAAGTTTTGGCATGTCATGGTGCCGATGATCCGTATGTCTCAAAAGAAGAAGTTGCTGCCTTCCAACAGGAAATGCGTGATGCAAAAGCCGATTGGGAAATGATTTATTATGCTAATGCGGTACACTCCTTCACAGATCCTGCAGCAGGAAATGACAACTCAAAAGGGGCTGCCTATAATGAGAAAGCGGCAAAACGCTCTTTCGAGCACATGAAAGTTTTCCTGAATGAAGTATTGAAAAAATAATTTCGATTCCAAAACAACCAAAAGTACGTTTTTATGGGGAAAGACGCTTTAAGAAAAGACAAGACTTGTTTAAACTGCAGATATGTGGTAGAAAATAGATATTGCCCCAATTGTGGGCAAGAAAACACTGATACCCGAAAAACATTTTACCATTTGTTCGTTCACTTTTTTGAAGACTTAACACATTATGAAAACGCTTTTTGGAAAACCATAAGGAATCTGATATTAAAACCGGCAACCCTAACCAAAGAATACCTTTCAGGAAAACGCTTATCCTATTTAGCGCCTGTAAGACTGTATATTTTTATCAGTTTTGTCACCTTTCTTACGATTGCCATTTTTCCGGGTAAAGACGCTCTTGAAATAAAAACCAGTCCGCCGGAACCAGTTACAAAAACCGCAAATGACAGCGTAAAAAAACCGACGCCAAACGAAAAAGAGCTAACTTTTGACTACGGCTATAAATCTGTTCAGGAATTAGATTCAATACAAAAATATTCACCTGAAGATAAGAAATTAAACGATTTTAATTATTGGATTAGTCGAAAATTCCAAGTCGTGAAAGACAACAATACCGACAAAGAAATTATTGATAAATTCATCGAGTCCTTTATTCACAACCTACCTAAGGTTTTGTTTATATTCATGCCTTTCTTCGCTTTTTTTCTTTGGCTTTTACATAGCAAAAAACGTTGGTATTACTTTGACCACGGCATTTTTACACTCCATTATTTCTCCTTCTTGCTATTGCTTTTTCTAATCCTTTTTCTAATCAACAAAATAGAGACATTCTTTGAAGAATCAAATTTTATTGGTTTCATCACAATTGTTTGCAATTTTGTTGGAATTAGTTGGATGATGTACTATTTTTACCCGGCCCATCATCGTTTTTATGGTGAAACGAGATTCATTTCATTTATAAAAAGCATCTTGCTTCTCATATTGAATATAATTCTGTTTTTCATCATTATGATACTATATGCTATTTACACATTTATCAATTTACATTAAAGAAATGAAGAAATTATCCTTATTGGGGTTAGTACTTATTTTAAGTGCAGCTTGCTCCACCCAAAAAACACATTCAGATAGTGTTGAACCTACAAAATACATGAATACCATTACTGCCGATGATTTAAAAACACATCTCTATATTGTAGCTGCCGATTCAATGGAAGGCCGTGAAACAGGCAGTGTCGGTCAAAAAAAAGCCGGTAAATACCTCATCAACCAATACCAAAAAAACAACATTCCTTTCCCAAAAGGAGCTGTAAATTATTACCAGCCTATTCCTGCTGCCTACCTAAACAAAAAATATGGTCAAAAACTAGGTGACTCTGAGAATATCTGGGCATTTATTGAAGGTTCTGAAAAACCTGAGGAAATTGTAATCATTTCAGCGCATTACGACCACGTAGGTATGAAAGATGGAGAAATCTATAATGGTGCCGATGATGATGGTTCCGGAACAGTGGCTTTACTTGAAATTGCTCAAGCCTTCGAAAAAGCAAAAAAAGAAGGAAACGGACCTAAACGCTCTATCCTGTTTCTTCATGTTACCGGTGAGGAGCATGGCCTGCATGGTTCCCGATTCTATTCAGAAAACCCTTTGTTTCCATTAAACAACACCATAAGCGATATAAATATTGATATGATTGGTCGTCGTGACGAAGCGCACGCGGGAAGCAATAATTATGTATATG
>RCUK01001068.1_pt1 | contig 19025 bp, 16 predicted proteins | sample 2166381 | NCBI WGS metagenome assembly RCUK01 (sample SAMN09932809, study PRJNA488358) | compost metagenome | isolation source: compost soil in an enriched community | place: Germany: Experimental Botanical Garden | reverse complement strand
AGCAGGTAATGCTTTTGTCTCAGTCTTTGGCAGGATTTACAAAGGGTGAGGCCGATGTCTTGCGTAAAGCGATGGGTAAGAAACAAAAGGACGTACTAGACAAAATGAAGCCAAAGTTTGTTGAGCAAGCGGCAGCAAAAGGTCACGATGCCAAAATTCTGGAGAAAATCTGGAAAGACTGGGAGGCCTTTGCGAGTTACGCCTTCAACAAATCGCACTCGACTTGTTATGCTTGGATTGCGTACCAAACGGCTTATTTGAAAGCGCACTATCCTGCTGAATATATGGCGGCGGTACTTTCGAATAACATGAACGATATCAAACAAGTTTCGTTCTTCATGGAAGAATGCAAACGTATGGGATTGCAGGTTTTGGGACCTTGTGTTAATGAATCATATTATAAGTTTACGGTAAATGATGAATACGCTGTTCGTTTCGGAATGGGGGCGATTAAAGGAGTTGGATCTGGAGCTGTAGAAACTATTGTCGAAAACAGAAAAGACGGAAGATATAAATCGATTTTTGATTTAGCGAAACGAATCGATCTTCGTGCCGCTAACAAAAAAGCGATTGAAAACTTAGCATTAGCTGGAGGTTTTGATTCATTTGAAGGAACAACCAGAGCACAATATTTCCATGATGATGGAGACGGAATTACTTTTTATGAAAAAGCAATGCGTTACGGATCGAAGTTTCAGGAAAATGAAAACTCGTCTCAGGTAAGTTTGTTTGGAGAAACCAGCGAAGTACAAATCGATGAACCAGTTGTACCGCCTTGTGAAGACTGGAGCACCATGGAAAAACTGGCCAAAGAAAAAGAGGTTGTTGGAATCTATATTTCGGGTCATCCGCTGGATGATTTTAGATTTGAAATGAAGTACTTCTGCAATGCCCGATTGGAAGCATTGAAAAGTATGAATGAATATGTTGGAAAGAACTTGCACTTTGCCGGAATTATCAATAACGTACAGCACCGTGTTGCCAAAAACGGGAAAGGTTGGGCAGCTTTCAACTTAGAAGGTTATGATGAAAGTTATGAGTTTAAGATTTTTGGGGAAGAGTATTTAAAGTTCCGTCATTTCTTAATTCAGAATAATTTTGCCTTTTTGAAAATACTAATCAAAGATGGTTGGGTAAATCATGATACGGGGAAGAAATCTGATCCTAGAATGCAGTTTGTTGAGATTCGCCAATTGCAGGATATTTTGGAAGCTTTTGCTAAAAAACTAATTGTTTTATTGAATATTAAAGATCTTCATCCGGAGTTTATTCATAAACTGAGTCATTTGTTTGCTGAAAACAAAGGAGAGAATTCTGTGACTTTTGAAATCATGGAATTAGAAAAAATAAAAAAACTGGTTGAGGTAGAAACGCCGACAGATTTCGAAGATTCTGATGATGCTGTTTTTGAAGGTGAAAATGAAAATGAAGATGCTGCACTTGAGGATACCAAAATACAAGAGGTAAATGAGGTTGAAGAAATAAAAGTAGTAACCAAACTTACCATGCCTAGCCGCCGTTTAAAGGTTAAAATTTCAGCTGAATTATTGCAGGAATTGGAGAAAATGCAGATTAATTTTAAATTGAACTAAAAAATTAACAGTTAAAATTTAAACGGATGTTAATTTTTTATGTTAAAAATATGCATGCATAATACTTTTTTAGTAATATTGCGCCAAATTACAACGTTTTCGTTCCAAGTCTAACTTTACAAACTGTAAGAATGTGTTAAAATATTCTATGTTTGTACTAATCAATAAATCAAAATTATGAAAAAGAACCTATTTTTATTAGGATTATTAGTTTGCTCTATGGCCACAATGGCGCAATCAGAAAAAGCAGAAAAACCAGAAAGCTGGTATTTTAAATTAGGAGGATCGTATTTCAACCAAACAGCTTCAACTGAGTTTCCAGAAGTAGGAGGTCAGGCACCAAACAGAGATGTATATTCAGGTACTTTAAGTAACAATAAATTAGTTTCTAGAGAAAGCATAACTGGTTCTTTTGGACAAGGTTTCAGAAGTGGTATTACTGCTGGTTACCGTTTTTCTACTCGTTTAGGAGTTGAGATGTCTGCAAACTATTATATCAGTAATAGTAAGACTATGGCTCAAACTACAGATAGACTTTATGGATATGATCCAGCTACTACTGCTGCTACATACATTAGTTTTACAGCTGAGGGACAAATCAAAGCATTTGATTTAGCACCTTCTATTGTAATGTTTTTAGGTGATGCTCATGGTTTTGAACCATATACTAAAGTTGGAGTTATTGTGCCAGTTCATGGTACATTAGATATTAAAACAGATAGAGAGCTTTTGACTTATGTAGGTGCTAATCAAGTAGCTAAAAATAATATCTATTCTAAAGATGTTGTGAAACCAAATCCAACAATTGGCTTTATGGCAGCATTAGGAACATCTTATAAATTAGGAAAACACATTTCTGCTTTCGCAGAGTTAGAATACCGTAACTTTACTGTTCATGGTAAGACTAAAGAAACTACTGAATATACAGTAAATGGACAAGATGCTTTAGCAACTAGAAATACATCACAGAGATTTACAAACTATCACAAAAAATTAGATGTAAATTCTAACAATGCTTTATTTAATCCAAATACAGCTACTCCTGCAGATTTAACAGATACAACTAGACCAAATGATAAAATGGACGAGTTAAGTTCTTATGTTGGTATTTCTGGTTTAGGATTAACATTAGGTGTGAAATACAGCCTATAATTCTAAAGAAAATTATACTTTATAAAAAGAGGATATTCATCTGAATATCCTCTTTTTTTATGCGCAATCTTGTCATCCCGAGGAACGAGGGATCGCACTAGAAACTCCGCAATGAAAATCGCCAATCTTTGTCGATCTCCTTGTGTGATTTCTCGTTCGAAATGACAAAACTGTATCAAATATTTTTATTTCGAATCCCTAAACTCCTTCAAAACTTGATCAATAACCCAAGTTGTTCTGGCTCCAGAAGTTCCTTTAGATGGAGAAGTGCCTTCTTTACCTAATAATTCAGCAATAACAGTTTCAATAAACGGTTGCTGAATGTGAAGCGGATTCTCGATAGTAATAGTCTCTTTTTCACCATCAGCATATTGGATATGAATAGGATCATTCCCAAAAGTAGAGAATGATATTTTTCCTTTATCACCTACAATTTCAGTATTGTCATAACGTTCAAAACTGGCAAAATTCCAGATGCCAGATCCGTGAATTCCATTTTCAAATAAAAATGACATTGAAACAGCATCTTCAGCAGGATAGGCTTTTAATTGAGAAGTCGCATGTCCGCGAACAGATTTTATCGGACCTAAAACAAAATCCAGGAAATCTAAAGTATGGCAAGCTAAATCAACAAAAATTCCGCCACCAGAAATATGTGGTAGAACCGTCCACGGAAGATTGATTTCGTTATCATAACGTGCTTCAAACGGATGGTACAAAACACAGTTTACATGTCTGATAGTTCCTAATTTTCCTTGATCAATAATTTCTTTTATTTTTAAAAAACGAGGTAAAGCTCTTCTATAATAAGCAACAAACAAAGGAACATTGTGTTCTTTACAAGCGCTGATCATTTCGTTGCATTCTTCAAAAGTCAAAGCCATTGGTTTTTCTACATAAACTGGTTTTCCAGCTTTAGCACATAAAATAGTATATTCTTTATGAGAAGATGGAGGGGTAGCAATATAAACAGCATCAACTTCTGGATCATTTATTAAATCTTCAGCGTTAGAATACCATTTTGGAACGTTGTGGCGTTTTGCATAATCTTCAGCAAGAGATGCATCTCTTCGCATTACAGCAACTAAAGCAGAATTTGGAGCTTTTTGAAAAGCTGGTCCGCTTTTTACTTCGGTTACATTCCCACAACCGATAATTCCCCATTTTATAATTTTCATTGTTTGGTTTTTTAGTTATTCAAATTTAGTGTAAATGGTTTATTAAAAAAAGTTAGCCACGAATTCACGAATTATTTTTTCACGCAGATTAAAAAAAAGATTTAAGCAGATTCTGCGCAGATTTTTTTAAATTAAATCGGATTAGATCTGCTTAAATCTGCAAAATCTGCGTGAAACAAAAAAAGCCACGATATTCAGAAATAAATTCGTGAATTCGTGGCTAAAAAATTTAGTTTAAAGAAAATTTTACTTCGAAGGCAAAGCTTTAAAGCCCATGTTGTACAGTGTGAAAGCTTGAATATCTACATTCTCTAGAATTGTAGCGGCAACAGATTTTCCTGCTCCGTGACCTGCTTTAACATCAATTCTAATTAAAACTGGGTTTTCTCCTGTTTGTTTTTCCTGTAATTCAGATGCAAATTTAAAACTGTGTGCAGGAACTACACGATCGTCATGATCTCCAGTAGTTACCATAGTTGCAGGGTAATGAGTTCCTTGTTTTACGTTGTGAACTGGAGAATATCCTTTTAAATATTCGAACATTTCTTTGCTGTCTTGAGCAGTTCCGTAGTCAAAAGCCCATCCTGCGCCCGCAGTAAATGCATTGTAACGAAGCATATCCATAACTCCAACAGCAGGTAAAGCCACTTTCATTAAATCGGGACGCTGTGTCATTGTTGCGCCAACTAATAAACCTCCGTTAGATCCTCCGCGAATAGCTAAATAATCAGATGAGGTATATTTTTGAGCAATTAAATATTCGGCAGCAGCAATGAAATCGTCAAAGACATTTTGTTTTTGAAGTTTTGTTCCTGCATCATGCCATTTTTTACCATATTCGCCACCACCTCTTAAGTTAGCAACTGCGTAAACGCCTCCGTTTTCCATCCAAACTGCATTCGCAATGCTAAAACTTGGAGTTAAGCTAATATTGAATCCGCCGTATCCGTAAAGGATTGTTGGGTTTTTACCGTCCAGTTTTGTTCCTTTTTTATAAGTAATAATCATCGGAACTTTTGTACCATCTTTAGAAGTATAGAAAACTTGTTTAGACTCGTACTCTTCGCTTTTGAAATCTACTTTTGGTTTTTGATACACTTCTGATTTGCCAGATTTTGGCTCTAAAGAATAAATACTTCCAGGAGTTGTGTAATTGGTAAAGCCGTAGTATAAAATTTTATCTTCTTTTTTACCGCTAAATCCGCCCGCAGTTCCAACAGCAGGAAGTTTGATTTCGCGAACTAATTTTCCGCTGTAATCGTATTGCTGTACAAACGAGACAGCATCTTTAGTGTAATTAGCAAAGAAATATCCTGCACCTGTTGAAGGCGATAATATGTCTTTGGTTTCTTTAATAAAATCTTTCCAATTCTCTGGTTTCGGATTTGCCGCATCAACCGTTACAACACGTTTGTTTGGAGCATTAAGATCGGTTTCTATAAACAGTTTGCTGCCTTCATTTTCAATAATTCCGCTGTCGCTATTAAAGTTGTCTAAGATGGTAACAATTGGACTGTTTGGCTTGGTCAAATCTTTAATGTATAATTCATTTCCGTAAGTCGAATTAGCTGCTGTAATTACCAGATAACGATTGTCTTCAGTAACATATCCGCCTACATATCTTCTTTTTTGATCGGCTCCAAAAATTACTTTATCCTCTTTTTGAGGAGTTCCCAGTTTATGGAAATACAATTTGTGCTGATCTGTTTTGGCAGATAATTCACTTCCTTTAGGTTTTTCATAACTAGAGTAGTAGAAACCTTCATTTCTAAGCCAAGAAATTCCGCTAAATTTTATATCAACCAAAGTGTCTTCTAAAACTTTTTTAGAAAGCGCATCAATGATAATTACTTTTCTCCAATCGCTTCCGCCTTCAGAAATTGAGTAAGCAGCTTTGTTTCCATCTTTAGAAAAATTTAAACCGCCAAGCGAAGTTGTTCCATCTTTAGAGAAAGTATTCGGATCTAAGAAAACTTCTTCTTTTCCGCTTTCATCTTTTCTGTAAACTACAGATTGATTTTGAAGTCCGTTATTTTTTGAATAATAAGTGAATTTTCCTTCTTTAAATGGAGCGCCTATTTTTTCATAGTTCCAAAGTTTTTCCATTCTTTTTTTTAGTTCCTCACGAAACGGAATTTTATCTAAATAACCATATGTTACTTCATTTTCAGCTTTTACCCAAGCACCCGTTTCAGCCGATTTGTCATCTTCAAGCCAGCGATACGGATCGCTTACTTTGGTGTCAAAATATACATCGACAGTTTCACCTTTTTTGGTTTCGGGATATTTAATTTGTGCAAACGAAATTCCTGCGGTTGTAAGTGCCATTAATAAAAATGTTTTTTTCATAGTTAGTTTTTATCTGTTGTAACAAAAATAGTACTTTTTGTTGTGAAAATTGAAATGAAAATTAAACCATATAAGTGGTATAAGTTCATTTAAACGTTTTGCTTAATTTTACTTATATGACTTATATGGTTTGAAATTGTTACAGATTAAAATTAACTCCCAAAACGATATTTCTTCCAATATTCGGAATACCGTCCGTTTTTAATCTAGAAAGGTGTGCAATATATTTTTTATCAAATAAATTGTTTCCATTTAAGTTAATATCAAAAGCAGTTTTTCCTAATTTAACTGTTCCTCCAAAACCTAAATTGATCAAAGTATAACCTTTAGAAGCCGTTTCGAAACCGCTTACATTATCTTGGCTGAAAGTTGAAGAAACATTCAAAGAAGCAAAACCTTCGCTTAACCAATTTTTGATATTGAATTCAGTTCTAAGCGTGTTATTCCAATTGTTTGCTGGAATTAAAGGCAAATAATCTTTATTCTCTTTTTTGCCAGTAACGGTTTCAAAACTAGTTTCAAAATGTAACCAGTCTAATGGATGCGGATGAAAATGCAGACCAACTTCACCTCCATACAATTGTGCATTGTCCTGAACATAAGCAAAAACATCATTATCGTCTAGAACTTCTCCAGTTGGCGAAGTATAGATGTAATTGTTTACATGATTATAGAATCCGTTTACGAAAAACTCAAAGTGTGAGTTTTTGTATTCTAAGTTTAAATCTGTCTGAACGTTTTGTTCTGTTTTCAGATTTGCATTACCAATTTCGTAACGATTTGTTCCTTCGTGAACACCGTTTGAAGTTAACTCGGCTAAGTTCGGAGCTCTAAATCCTGTCGCAACATTTAAACGAAGCGTTAACGGTTCTGCCAATTTGGTTTTATAGCCTAAAGAAGCATTAAAACTGTCAAAAGATCGGTCTAACGCCTGAAAATAACCTTCTTCACCTTCAATTCCGTGAGCTATTGAAGTAATATTTCGGTTGTCAAAACGCAATCCGGCTTGAATAACGCTGTTGTCCCATTCGTAATTTGCAGTTCCGAAAACACCAAAATCATTGGTTGTTGCGTCTGGAATTAAATATTCTTCGCCAGAATTTTTATTGGTTTGATGCATTCCTTGAACTCCTAAAATGGTTTCGATTTTTCCGAATTTAGGGAAATGATATTTTGCATTATAATTAAAAGTATTCAATTTCATGTGTAAAGACGCTTCATTGCTGTCTTCAAACTCGCTTCTGTCGTTGGCGATGTAACCTAAATCAACATCAAGTTTAGAGTTTTCAAAAAAGATAACATTGTTTAAACTCAATAAATGATTGAAAATTCCCTGTCTTGGAAACTGCGTGTCTTTGCTTGAAGATTGTTCTGCGATTCCGTCTTCTGGAATTCCAATATCCAATTTGTTGTAGTTATATCTTAAAACACTTGAAAAAGTCGAGTTGCTATAACCAATACCAGTTTTAAAATCGGTTTCGTTATAACGAGAATTCGTTACACGATCACCATCAGCAATTTTATAATCAGAATGTGTATTGTAGCTTCCTCTAGCTAGAAATTTCCAGTTATCTGTAGACGTTTTTAATCCGATAGTCGAGTTGCTTCCTTGCGTATTCGTAAAATATTTTTGACTGAAATTAGCTTTAAAATCGCCTGCATCTGCAAATTTTTCAGGATTGAAATATAAAACACCACCCAAAGCATCAGAACCATACAATAAAGAAGCTGGACCTTTAATGACTTCAACACTTTCTATTCCAGCATCATTTAAACCTAAACCATGCTCGTCTCCAAACTGTTGGTTTTCGATACGAACACCTTGAGAATAAACCAAAACACGATTACCGCTAAGTCCGCGAATTACTGGTTTACCAATAGAAGTTCCAGTAGAAATCTGAGAAACTCCAGGAATTGTCGCTAAACCTTCAATTAAAGTTGAGGTTCCTTTTTGTTGTAATGTTTTAATGCTTTCGTGCTCAATCTTCATTACGTTCTGCGATTGTAATTTGTTGAACGGTGTCGAAACTACTACTTCGTCCATTTCTAGAATAGATTCTTCAAGCGTAATGTCTAACGTATTTTGCTTCAGTAATTTTGTAATCGTTTTATTCTGATTAGCATATCCAACATAAGTAAAAGCAACGCGAAGGCTTCCGTTTGGAAGATTATTCAATTCGTATTTTCCGTTTGCATCTGTCGTTGTTCCTTTATGCAATTCTGGAGCATAAACAGAAACTCCTGGCAATGGATTATTCTGATTATCAGTTACGGTTCCTGAAACCGAATTTTGAGCAGTAAGTATGCTCGAGAACCCTAAAATAAGGGCAATTATAAATTTTTTCATTTGAAAATGATGCTATAGTTAAATGGAGTTTTTTTCTTCGAATGAAAACCAAAAGCAACAATACAGCATTCTGATCCTTATTAAGAATATAGGATTAGGAAACTCAATGTTGTTTGAATTTAAATTGAAAGAAATGTGATGTTTTTTCGAAAAATCGAAACCTAAGAAACTATACTTGCGGGTGGTCCTCGTAATAAATACGGGGTTGTTGAAATAGAAAAAATCTTTTCTGACAGCGGAAAGAAATAAGGAATATCGCTGTTGAAATAATAAAACTGAAAAGCAAAATCTTGCGGAACAACAAAAGATTCAAAAGCAAAATGACAAACAAAACAAACATCGTAATCGTGATGCTGGTGTGTTATTTCTCCATTAGGATCATTGTAGTTATGATGGCATTGTTTTTCTGAAAGCTGTTTTACAATATGCTCATAGCTGTGTATCGACTGAAACAATATCGAGAACAATATTGTAACAGCAAAAGATAAACTTAATATGAGCTGCTTTCTTTTCATGCTCTGCAAAGGTATAAAAGATAAAAAGAAAATTGATTAATTTTTTATTTCAACCAGTTGATTTATTGAAAATAATGCAGCAATTAATTTTATTCGCAGTCAAAATGAGAATATTTTCACTTCTTATCTTTACTACAGAAAGCATTATATTATATTTGTATGTGAAATAAATGAGCGCAGAAAAGCGTTTGTTTGTAATCATCTCTTTAAAAACCAAACCACGATATGCGAATTATTTTTAGCTGCTTATTTTTACTCACTTTCTTTAACTCTTTTGCACAAGAAGAGGTTAAACCTGAGGTAAAACCAGTTGTTAAAATAGATTCTCTGTATCGAGAAGATCAGTTTTATTTTTCGATTACTTATAATATGTTTACCGATATTCCAATCGATTTCAAACAGAATAAGTTTTCTCTTGGGCTTTCTGGAGGTTTCTTGCGCGATATGCCTGTTAATAAATCGAGAACCATTGCTATTGCTACAGGTTTAGGTTTAAGTTATCAAAACTATTATCAAAATTTAACGATTTCTGAAGATGCTTCAGGTAAGATTATTTATGGAGTTAACGATTATGGGCAATTTGTTTCCAATCGTTACAGGCAATATTCTGTAGATCTTCCAATCGAATTTAGATGGCGTAATTCGACTTATGAAAGCACTAAATTTTGGCGTATTTATGGCGGAGTTAAACTGAGTTATATTTTTTCAAGCGCATCTACTCTTGATGATGGCGAAAAAACATATAAAATTAAAAACAACGGAGACATCAATAAATTTCAGTACGGACCTTATCTTGCAGCTGGATATAATACCTGGAATGTTTACATATATTATGGTTTAAGTCCGTTGTTTAACTCGGCGACCACTTTGTCTGGCGAAAAAATCAATATGAAAACCTTAAATGCAGGATTGATCTTTTATATTTTATAACCAAAGATATAAAAATAAAAGCTGCGGCATTATTCCAATAAACAACCCAATTAATATTTCCCTAGAAGTATGCGCATTCATTTCTAAACGGGATGAAGCCACAATTCCCGATAATAAAATAAGTAAAGCCGGCCAATACGGATTATGGAGCTGAAGATGAATGTTTAATCCGATAACAAAAATCGTTAAACCCGAAACAGCGACCATGTGAAGACTTGCTTTTGTTTTGAAAAGCACGCACACCAATGCCAAAATAGTGCTAAATAAAGCAGCAAGAAAAAAGAAATGAAGCTCAGGATAACGTGTAATCACAATACTTCTTTTTACCAATAATATATACAAAAAGCATTGCAGAATAAGCGGAATTGTTCGTTCTGAAGTCTGGCTTAGCATTATCGATTTTACATGTCCTGTTGATTTTAGAAGTAAATAAAATAAAACGGGAACGACTATATTAATTACTAAAATCTGAATTAAAACAAAGTACTTTTCATTTGTGCTGAAAACATCGTCTTTGTAAAATAAGTAAAACAAAGTTGCGTATAGTGATATAAAAATCGGATGTAATATATAGGAGAATATTGGAAGTACTTTTTTCAAAACATGGAAATTTGTGGTGTAAAAACAAATATAATCAATAAATGTTTTCTGCCACGAATTACACGAATTCACATGAATTATTTTTCAAGCCACAGATTTCAGGATTGAAAAGATTATATTTTTCATGCAGATTCTGCAGATTGAGGCAGATCTAAGCCAATTTAATTTAAAAAAATCTGCGCGCATCTGCTTAAATCTTTTTATCCCGATAGCTATCGGGAGCGTGAAATTAATTTGTAAAAATTTGGGAGATTAGTGGCAAACCTTTTTTTAAATTTGAAAAAAAAGAAATTTCTAAATGAGCATAAATTTAAAAAGCCTGATTTCAGTTCTCAACGCCAAATGGATTGGCTCAGATGCTGATGTTTTAATCGATCATATCTCAATTGACAGCCGTTCTCTTCAAAACGGATCACAGACTTTATTTTTTGCTCTGGCCGGCGTAAATAACAATGCTCATTTGTTTATTCCCGATTTAATAGAAAATGGCGTGCATAATTTTGTAGTTCATCATATACCTGAAGGTTATGCAGATAAAGCTAATTTTTTGGTTGTTGAAAACACACGTCATGCACTTCAAGAATTTGCAGCTTATTATAGAAATCTGTTTCATTTTCCAGTTATCGGATTAACGGGAAGCAACGGTAAAACGATTGTAAAAGAATGGCTTAATTTTTTATTGAGTCCTGATTATAATATTATTAGAAGTCCAAAAAGTTACAATTCTCAAGTTGGGGTTCCGCTTTCGGTAATTGCCATTAATGGAAAACATAATTTAGGAATTTTCGAAGCCGGAATTTCAACGGTTAATGAAATGGTTAAACTGGAGAAAATCATCAAACCAAATATTGGAATTTTAACTAGTATTGGTTCTGCACACGATGAAGGTTTTTTAAATTTAGTGCAAAAAATAGATGAAAAACTGATTTTGTTTAAAGATTGCCCAATCATTATTTATCAAAAAGATGAAGTGGTTGATTCTTGTTTGTCTCAATTTGTTGCCGAATATATGCATCATCCGAGAAAATTGTTTTCTTGGAGTTTTACAGATAAAACAGCTGATGTTTTTATTGAAAAACGAGAACATAAAAACGACCATACTTTTATCCATTATAAATACAAAAACGAAAAATTCAATTTAGAAATTCCGTTTAATGATTCGGCTTCTGTAGAAAATGCGATTTCCTGTTTATTAGTTTTATTGCATTTTGATTACGATCAAGAAACGATTCAGAATCGAATTGAAATGCTTTATCCAGTTCGAATGCGTTTGGAAGTAAAAAACGGAATCAACAATTGCAGTATTATTGATGATAGTTATAGTTCCGATTTTCAGTCGCTTAAAATTGCTTTGGATTTCTTAGAAAGCCAAAAGAAAAAAGGCGCTTCCAAAACGGTTATTTTATCTGATATTTTCCAGAGCGGATTTACCAATGAAGAATTATATTCTAAAGTGGCTCAATTAATTTCAGATAATAAAATAAACCGCATAATTGGCATTGGTTCAACGATTTCTTCTTTCGGAGCTAAATTCCCAAACAGCGTAATGTTTCAAAACACAGCTGATTTTATTGTAGAAATTGACAATCTAAATTTTAATAACGAAGCTATTTTAATAAAAGGAGCAAGGTCATTTAAGTTTGAAGAAATTGTTTCGCTTCTTGAAGAAAAAACACATGAAACGGTTTTAGAGATTAATCTCGATGCCATTAGCCACAACTTTAATTATTTCAAATCCAAATTGGCGGCTAATGTCAAAATGATGGTAATGGTAAAAGCATTTGGTTACGGAAACGGTGGTTTAGAAATTGCTAAATTATTAGAACATCATAAAGTTGATTATTTGGGTGTGGCTTTCGCCGATGAAGGAATTGCGTTAAAAAACGGCGGAATAAAACTTCCAATTATGGTTTTAAATCCTGAATCGACAAGTTTTCCTTCGATCATTCAATATCAGTTAGAACCTGAAATTTATAGTATAAAAGGATTAAATGCCTTTTTGAAAATTGCACGCGAAAAAAATCTAAAGGATTTCCCGATTCATATTAAAATCGATACAGGAATGCATCGTTTGGGTTTTGAAGAAAACACACTCGAAGAATTGATCGAAACTTTAAGAGGAAATGCAACTGTTCGCGTTCAAAGTATTCTTTCGCATTTAGCGACAAGCGATGATCCAAAACATTACGATTTTGTGAATAAGCAGATTGCATTGTTTGAGAAATTATCTTCAAGATTAATTAGTGAATTAAATATCAATCCAATTCGACATATTTTGAATACTTCTGGAATTAGCAATTTTCCAAATGCACAATATAATATGGTGCGTTTAGGAATTGGTTTATACGGAGTTTCAAATGATCCTTTGGAGCAAAAATATCTGGAAAACGTTGGAACTTTAAAATCTATTATTTCTCAAGTCAGAACCATTCCTGCGGGCGATAGCGTAGGTTACGGACGTCGTTTTATGGCAGATGCAGCAACTAAAATTGCCACGATTCCGATTGGTTATGCTGATGGAATTGCGAGATTATGGGGAAATGAAGTTGGTTTTGTCACCATTAAAAATCAAAAAGCCAAAATAGTTGGAAGCGTCTGCATGGATATGCTAATGGTCAACGTAACGGATATAGATTGCAAAGAAGGCGATTCGGTAATTATTTTTGGCGAAAGCCCGACTGTGATAGAGATGGCTGTAGCCTTGAAAACAATTCCGTATGAGATAATGACCAGTATTTCGCAGCGAGTAAAAAGGGTATTTTTCAGATAATTTTAAGAAAATCCAATAAAATTGCGTATTTTCGATAATCATTTATTATTCAACTAAACAGATCAAGTATGGGATTTTTTTCAGAATTTAAGGAATTTGCAATGAAAGGCAACGTGGTTGACCTGGCCGTCGGGGTGATCATAGGAGCTGCTTTTGGTAAGATTGTGAGCTCATTTATTGAAGATGTAATTACGCCATTATTATTGAAACCAGCTTTAGATGCTGCGCATTTGTCGACTATTGAACAATTAACAGCTTTTGGAGGTGTAAAGTATGGAGTCTTTATATCGGCAGTAATTAACTTTATAATTGTGGCTTTTGTTTTATTCTTGATAATTAAGGGAATGAATCATGCAAAAAAGAAAGATGTTGCGCCACCGCCTCCAGCTGGACCAACTCAAGAAGAATTATTGACACAGATTAGAGATTTATTGAAAAATAAATAAAAATATAATACCGCTACACTAAGTCTAATTTAACCGCCTTCTAAAGAGGCGGTTTTTTTACAAAATGTTTATTTTGTAACAATTTGTTATTTTTTGTGAATCGCCTTGCAGAGACTTTTATTATACTTACTTTTGCGTTACAAATTAGATTAATTGATTATTTAAAAATATAAAAATGAGAATTGCAGTTGTAGGCGCTACTGGAATGGTAGGCGAAGTAATGCTTAAAGTATTAGCAGAAAGAAATTTTCCTGTTACAGAATTAATTCCTGTTGCATCAGAAAGATCAGTTGGAAAAGAAATCGAATACAAAGGAACGAAATATAAAGTAGTAGGTTTGCAAACAGCTGTTGATATGAAAGCAGATATCGCTGTTTTTTCTGCAGGAGGAGATACTTCATTAGAATGGGCTCCAAAATTTGCTGCTGCCGGAACAACTGTTATCGATAACTCATCTGCATGGAGAATGGATCCTACTAAAAAATTGGTAGTTCCAGAAATCAATGCTGATGTTTTAACTAAAGAAGATAAAATTATTGCAAATCCAAACTGCTCTACTATTCAAATGGTAATGACTTTGGCTCCTTTGCACAAAAAATATAACATTAAAAGAATCATTGTTTCTACATACCAATCTATTACAGGAACTGGTGTGAAAGCGGTGAAACAATTAGAAAACGAGTACGCTGGAGTTCAAGGTGAAATGGCATACAAATATCCAATTCACAGAAATGCAATTCCACATTGCGATAGTTTTGAAGAAAACGGGTACACTAAAGAAGAAATGAAATTAGTTCGCGAAACTCAAAAAATCTTAGGAGATAACACTATCAGAGTTACGGCTACTGCAGTTCGTGTGCCAGTTGTAGGCGGACATAGCGAGGCTGTAAACGTTGAGTTTACTAATGATTTTGATGTAAATGAAGTTCGCCAAATCCTTCATAATACAGACGGAGTAACGGTACAAGATAATTTAGATACCTTTACTTACCCAATGCCATTATATGCAGAAGGTAAAAATGATGTTTTTGTTGGAAGAATCCGTCGTGACGAAAGCCAGCCAAATACATTAAACATGTGGATTGTTGCCGATAACTTAAGAAAAGGTGCTGCAACAAACACCATCCAAATTGCCGAATATTTAATTAAAGCAGGTTTGGTATAATCGAGAGAGATTAAATAAAATTGTTATAAAGAGAAAACCGTAATTGCAGTGATGTCATTACGGTTTTTTTGATTTCAAATATCTTATTTTAATTATTTAATAGCTTTTGGAAGTAGATTTCTAATTGAGTTTAGATTAGTTTTACAAGAAAGAATCACAGTAACCCGATTAAAAATGAAAAATATAAAATATTTGCTAATTCTAATTTCAGGAATTTGTGCAGCGCAGAATAAATTTGAAGTTATGAATGGTTCAAAAAGATATTCTGCTGCGATCTCTGTAGATAATTGCAATGCTGGAAATTGTGAAGGGAAAGCAGTTATAAAATTAGTGGATAAAAATTCAAATCGTTTTTTTCAAACGCTGACTTCAGATGATTTGTATTTTTTTCTTGATGAAAAACAAAAACCAACAGTAAATGTTATTCAGCTTTATGGTGAGCAAAGCCCATTGATTTTTGATGATTTTAATTTTGACGGAACAGAAGATTTGGCTGTGAGGAACGGGAACAACAGTGGATATGGCGGACCTTCTTATGATGTTTATGTTTATAATTCTACTAAAAAACAATTTGTTTTGAGTAGTCAGTTGACCAATTTGGTAAGTGAAAATCTCGGTATGTTTGTAACAGATCATAAAAGAAAAAGATTAATTACATATTCTAAATCTGGCTGCTGCTGGCACATGACAACAGAATATGAAGTTGTACCCAATAAAGGATTACGTAAGGTTTATGAATTAGAAGAAGATGCAATGAATAGTGAATTTGTAACCGTAACTACAAGAAACTTTATAAACAATAAATGGCAGACAAAAACTAAAAATTATAAACTAAGTGAATATTATAAAGAATAAAATTTGAGATAAGGTCTGAGTGAAGTTTTTTAATTTTAAAAAGTTACTGGCAATATAAAAAAGGCATATCTTTAATTTAGAAAAACAAAGACAATGAATTTCGATAACTACAAGATAATTCCAAATTACAATACACAAAAAACAGATTTGTTTACCGCAGATGAAGAAGAAGTTCTGGCTTGTGAAAAAACATTAAACATAACTTTTGATGAAGATTATAAAGAGTATGTTCAAGAATACGGAAGTGGGATTCTCGGAGGAACTTATGTAAGGGTTTATCTTCCTGAAACGATTGTTTTAACTCTTGAAGAATGGAAAAACCGTATTACTGAATATTGGTTTTGGGATGAAGGAAAAGAAGTTTTAACGAAAGAAGAAGTGCTAGGTTCTATTAGAGTCGGAGATACTTTTGATGGAGATGAAATCATTCTTCTAAACAATCAATATTATGTTCTGCCAAGATATAGCGAAATGATTTATAAAGCTGGAAATACATTGGAAGAAGCAATTAACTGGTTGTGTTCATCAGGAATTTTGACAGAAGCATTTTCTGAAAGAGAATTTGAGCCTTTTGATCCATCAGAATTTTTAAAAAGTAATTAAGATGAGAGATGAAAATCTTGCTTATATTGTAGATAATTATTTGGAATTTGAAGAAGTCAAGAGACTCACAAGATTATCTGACGATGAATTAAATAAGCTTATTGAAGAAAAGTTAATTCCCTCACCGTCTTATGTAATTAATTCAGAAATAACGATTAGTTCCCCTCTAAATGATCAGCATACATTGACGATATCCAGAAGATACTTTGCTAAAAATATTGTGAATCTGATTAAGAAGAACAATAAAGAATCGTATGGAGAATTGAAAAAGGAATTTAAAGAGAACTTGCTTTTACATTTAAAGAATCATTTTTATAAAGTATTTGCGTATGGAAACGTTTTTGATGAAAAAGGAGAAATAGATCCTGAAAAAGCAGAAAATGCTTTAGAAGAAGAATGGAATTATTACTGTAAAGGTGTTTATGGAATCTGTACTTTGAATAATGACGAAAATGCTATTATCGAAAAAGAAATCGCGATCAAACGAATTTTAGATTTTATCGCTAATAAGTCGTCATCGCAGACAGTAGAAGAAGAAAATTACCTGAAAGAACTGAATGACGAACTCAATAAATCGACCAGTTTGTTTGCTCCCTACCAAAGAGAATTGAGCAGTAGAGGTAAATATTTGGATAAGTTGTTAAGAGAGTTTTCTTTGGGGGATTTGATTAAATCTTATGAATGATAATAATGAATAAAAATGAAAGAGTTAGTTGAGGGATTAAATAAACAATTGGAAACATCGAGACTTGATTATTATCAAAATCTGAAAGAGCCATTAAAAGAAGAAGAAATAGAAATATTAGAAGAAAAATATAAAGTTCAAATTCCGAATGATTTGAAAGAACTTTATAAATGGAAAAACGGACAAAATCATGATTGTTATGAAGCATTTGTAAACAATTCAACGTTTATGCCTTTAGAAGATGTTTTGGAGTCTGCAGAAGAATTTACTTCTATGATTGGTTCTGATTTTGAAATTGAAAATTGGTGGAACGAAAATTGGCTTCCAATTTTTGGTAATGGCGGAGGAAGTTATATTTGTTATGATTTAGGAGGAATATTTACTGGAAATAAAGGGCAATTAATTGAGTATTGGAATAGGGATAATGACAGAAATGTTATTGCGCCAAATCTTAAAACTTTTATTTCTCAACTAGTAGATTATTATGAGAATAATAAAACAGAAGATTTTGATGAATATTTTAAGATTGAAAATCTTGATGGTTTTCCTAAAATATTTATTGTCGAGTAATTGTAAATAGAACATAAAAAAAGCGAGAATCAATAAATTCTCGCTTTTACATTTTTTAGTATTCAGGGGCCAATTCTAACTCCAATCCTTCTAAATCTTCAGTAATCGGGATCTGACAACCTAAACGGCTATTAGACTTCACATAAAATGCTTCAGAAAGCATGGCTTCTTCATCATCTCCCATTTCTGGTAATGCAACATCATTTAGAACATAACACTGGCAAGAAGCGCACATGGCCATTCCGCCACAGGTTCCTTCAACAGGAAGTTCGTATGCCTTGCATAACTCCATTATATTCATTGCCATATCGGTTGGAGCTTGTAATTCGTGTATAACTCCTTCTCGATCTTTGATTTTAATTAATACATCCATTTTAATATGGGATTTTTATTATAGAATTTAAAAACGTGTTCAAATTCTCTATTAATTTTAACTTTTTTCTTTTAAGCTAAAAGCATATTCTTTTCGATTACCTTCTTTAAGGCGCATTTTAACACCAATTATATTGCCTCCTTTTTCTAATATTGTTACAAGGGAGATTACAGAATAATAATCTTTGTCAGCTTGGAAAATTAAAGTTCCTTCGTAAGTAGAATTTAAGACTCCTGTTTTGTCTGTTTGTGCACTAAGTTTTCTTGGATGCGAGAAATCGGCAGAACTATAGGTTGCTTTATTTGAGAACTTCGCTTTTCCTTCGCAAAGGTCATATAAAAAATCATAATTGCCAATTCGTAAAGCGCCTTCTTCAGTTTTTCCATTCGTAGAAAAAATAATTTGTCCCGAATATTGAAAATCCGACCATTCTTCAGATTCATTTACCCAAGCTTTTTCAGCAAAAAGTGTTTGGCCCTGTTGTGCATTTACAGCGCTTGCAAAAAATAATAAAAAAAGAGCGTAAAAGTTCCTCATAGTTTAATGATTTAGGGTTATGTGACAAATTTAAGTTAAAAATGTAACAATTCCTTAACGGAAACTCTTAAAACTTTGCATTGTTTTTTGTGAATATGGCAAAAAACATCTTTTTTTGGCTGTTATTTTATCATTTTATTAATCAAACAATAAAACACTTATTATTCTTGTTAAACCTTGAAGGTTAGATTTTGAAAAAATACCGATTTTTGTTACATCACGTTTACCACGGTTTCAATTTGTGGCGCGTATTTTTTTATAGTTGTTTCGACACCTGCTTTTAATGTCATTTGATTTACGCTGCAGCTAATGCAAGCTCCTTCTAAACGAACTTTTACATGTTTGTCATCCTCGATAG
>RCUK01001067.1_pt1 | contig 19034 bp, 16 predicted proteins | sample 2166381 | NCBI WGS metagenome assembly RCUK01 (sample SAMN09932809, study PRJNA488358) | compost metagenome | isolation source: compost soil in an enriched community | place: Germany: Experimental Botanical Garden | reverse complement strand
AAGTTGGTGACCGTCCAGGTGGATACACTCGTATCATTAAAGTTGGAAATCGTTTGGGAGATAACGCTGATATGGCGATGATCGAACTTGTTGACTTCAATGAACTTTACAACGGAGGTAAAAAAGAAGTTAAAAAAGCTAAAAGCCGTCGTGGTGGTAAAGCTAAAAAAGCTGAAACTGCTGCTCCAGAAGCTCCTGCTGCTGAAACAGAAACGACTACTGAAGCTTCTGAATAATTATGAAAGTAATCATTCTATAAAGATCAAGGATAAACTAATTTTTAGTTTATCCTTTTTTTTTGATTTTTTTGAAACCATAAAAATGTAACTTATTTAAAATGATAGGTTTTATTTTTACGAATGAAAATTTTAAAAAATCTTGGAAGGGCTATTTTAAAGAAGTAAATTTGCAAAATTCTAATTACACTTAAAGCCTATATTTTGGTTTTATAACTTGATTAAAAAACAATACAAATTAAATAATGAAATACACAACACGACAAAGCGCCATTTTATTACTTAGTGACGGAACAATCTTTCACGGAAAATCTATCGGAATCAGCGGTAAAACTTTTGGTGAAGTTTGTTTTAATACAGGAATGACGGGATATCAGGAAATTTTTACTGATCCTTCTTATTTCGGGCAAATTATGGTTGCTACAAATACACATATCGGAAACTATGGTGTTAATGATTCTGAAGTTGAATCTGATAGTATTAAAATTGCCGGTTTAGTTTGTAAAAACTTTAGTTTTAATTATTCTAGAGAAAATGCTTCTGGAAGTTTAGAAGATTATTTTGCTAAACAAAATTTGATCTGTATTTCTGATGTTGATACTCGTGCACTGGTAAGCTACATCCGTGACAATGGCGCAATGAATGCTGTTATTTGTACAGATGGAACTTCAATCGAGGATTTAAAGAAAGAATTGGCTAATGTGCCAAATATGGAAGGTTTAGAGTTAGCCTCTAAAGTTTCAACTAAAGAGCCATATTTCTTTGGGGACGAAAATGCTACTTACAAAATCTCAGCTTTAGATCTTGGAATCAAAAAAAATATTTTGAGAAATCTTGCTAAAAGAGATTGTTATATTAAAGTATATCCTTTCGACTCAACTTATAAAGATATGTCTGAGTTTAATCCAGATGGGTATTTCTTGTCAAATGGACCTGGGGATCCAGATCCATTGTTTGGAGCGATTCAAGTGGCAAAAGAAATTTTAGCTGATAACAAACCTTTGTTTGGAATCTGTTTAGGGCACCAAGTAATAGGTTTGGCTAATGGTGTTGAAACTTATAAAATGTTTAACGGACACCGAGGAATTAACCATCCAGTAAAAAATATCCTTACAGGTAAAGGTGAAATAACTTCTCAAAATCACGGGTTTGCTGTTAGAAAAGAACAATTAGAAAATCATCCAGAGCTAGAAATTACACACGTACATTTAAATGATGGCACTGTTGCAGGAATGCGAATGAAAAACAAAAATTGCTTTTCAGTACAATATCACCCAGAGGCTAGTCCAGGACCACATGATTCGTCATATTTGTTTGACCAATTTGTGGAGAATATTAAAAGTAGCAAAGCCTAAAACGATGTAGTTAATAAATAAACGGGTTTAATGACTAAAGCTCGTTTATAGTATTAAATATTTTTATAATTTCGAAAAAAAAAATATAATTTATTAATAAAAAAACAAAAATAATGAGTATTATAATTAAAGTTCACGCAAGACAAATTCTTGATTCTAGAGGTAATCCTACTATTGAAGTAGATGTAGTAACTGAAAATGGAGTTTTAGGTAGAGCTGCTGTTCCATCTGGAGCATCAACTGGAGAGCACGAAGCTGTTGAATTACGTGATGGAGGTAAAGCTTATCTAGGTAAAGGTGTTTTGAATGCAGTGAATAATGTAAATACTGTTATTGCTGAAGAATTAGTTGGAACTTCTGTTTTTGAACAAAACACTATCGATCAATTAATGATTGATTTAGATGGAACTCCAAACAAATCTAAATTAGGAGCTAATGCTATTTTAGGTGTTTCTTTAGCTGCTGCAAAAGCTGCTGCTAACGAACTTGGTTTGCCGTTATACAGATACGTAGGTGGTGTTTCTGCTAATACATTACCAGTTCCAATGATGAACATCATCAACGGTGGTTCTCACTCTGATGCGCCTATCGCATTTCAAGAGTTTATGATTTTCCCAGTAAAAGCAACTTCTTTTACACATGCAATGCAAATGGGAACTGAGATTTTTCACAACTTGAAAAAAGTATTACACGATAGAGGCTTGAGTACTGCAGTAGGTGATGAAGGAGGTTTTGCTCCAAACTTAGCAGGTGGTACTGAAGATGCTTTAGATACTATTAAATTAGCAGTTGAAAAAGCTGGATATTCTTTCGGTGACGAAATTATGATTGCTCTTGACTGTGCTGCTTCTGAATTTTATGTAAACGGAAAATACGATTATACTAAGTTTGAAGGTGAAACTGGAAAAATTAGAACTTCTGAAGAACAAGCTGATTATTTAGCTGAACTTGCTTCTAAATATCCAATTATCTCTATCGAAGACGGTATGTACGAAGATGACTGGAACGGATGGAAATACTTGACTGAAAAAATTGGAAATAAAGTACAATTAGTAGGTGATGATTTGTTTGTTACGAATGTTGAACGCTTGTCAACTGGTATAGAGAAAGGAATTGCTAACTCTATCTTGGTAAAAGTAAACCAAATTGGTACTTTAACTGAAACTATTGCAGCTGTAAACATGGCAAAAAATGCTGGTTATACTTCTGTAATGTCTCACCGTTCTGGAGAAACTGAAGACAATACAATCGCAGATTTAGCTGTAGCTTTAAACTGTGGTCAAATTAAAACGGGTTCTGCTTCTCGTTCAGATCGTATGGCTAAATACAACCAATTATTGAGAATTGAAGAAGAATTAGGAAGTACTGCTTATTTCCCTGGTTTAAATGCTTTTAAAATCAAATAATTGTTGAAATTATATATTGGAAAAAACCATCCGCCGCGGCGGATGGTTTTTTTTTGGACTTTTAACAAATTCATAGCAGTATTCTTTTTTTAATTAGTCTTAAATTCATTAGATTTGATAAATTATTATTTAAAGAATTATTTCCAGTATATTATGTCAAAAATAGCTACATTAGAAATAGATGGTAAAAAGGTTGAGCTTCCAGTAATCACAGGGAGTGAAAACGAATCAGCTATCGATATCAACAAATTACGTGATTTAACAGGTTATATTACACTTGATCCAGGTTACAAGAATTCAGGATCTTGTACAAGTGAAATCACTTTCCTAGATGGAGAAGAAGGAATTTTACGTTACAGAGGGTATTCAATCGAAGATCTTGCTGAAAAAGCTAGTTTCTTGGAGGTTTCATATCTTTTGATTTTTGGTGAATTACCTACGACTGCACAATTAGAAGATTTTGAAAATGGTATTAAAAAGCATTCTTTGGTAAACGAAGAAATGAAAAATATCATTGACGGTTTCCCTAAAACAGCTCACCCAATGGGAGTGTTATCTGCTTTAACAAGCGCTTTAACAGCTTTTAATCCTAAAGCGGTTAATGTTGATAACGAAAAAGAAATGTACGAAGCTATTTGTAAAACAATGGCAAAATTTTTAGTGATCGCTACATGGACTTACAGAAAATCTATGGGTTATCCTTTAAATTACTATGATAACACTAAGGGTTATGTAGAAAGCTTTATGCAATTAATGTTCAAATTGCCTACAGGGCCTTATGCTGCAAATCCAGTAATTGTAAATGCCTTAGATAAATTGTTTATTCTTCACGCTGATCACGAGCAAAACTGTTCTACTTCTACGGTTAGAATGGTAGGTTCTTCTCATGCTGGTTTATTTGCTTCAGTTTCTGCAGGAGTTTCTGCGCTTTGGGGACCTCTTCATGGAGGAGCAAACCAAGCTGTACTTGAAATGTTGGAAGAAATTAACAAAGACGGTGGGGATACAGATAAGTTTTTAGCGAAAGCAAAAGACAAAAATGATCCATTCCGTTTAATGGGATTCGGACACAGAGTATACAAAAACTTTGATCCAAGAGCTAAAATCATTAAAAAAGCAGCTACAGAAGTATTAGAAACTTTAGGAGTTGAAGATCCGATTTTAGAGATTGCAAGAAAATTGGAAAAAGCAGCTCTTGAAGATGAGTACTTCAAATCAAGAAACTTATATCCAAACGTTGATTTCTACTCTGGAATTATCTACAGAGCTTTAGGAATTCCGACTGATATGTTTACTGTAATGTTTGCAATTGGAAGATTACCAGGCTGGATTGCGCAATGGAAAGAAATGCGTGAAAATAAAGAGCCAATTGGAAGACCAAGACAAATTTATACAGGACACCCTTTAAGAGAGTTTAAGTCTAATAAATAAAAAACGAAAGCTTCACTTAACTGTGAAGCTTTTTTTATATTTGCTCAAAATATAATAAAGTTATGTTGCAATTAAATGTAAAGAACGAAACGTCTCGGCTTCGTGCTGTAGTTCTGGGTTCTGCTGTTCATAATGGTCCAACTCCAACTATAGAAGAGGCTTATGATCCTAAATCATTGGAACATATTAAGGCAGGGACTTATCCTGTAGAAAAAGATATGGTTGCTGAAATGGAAGCTTTTAATGCTGTTTTCCAGAAATACGATGTAACTGTATATCGTCCAGAAATGATCGAAAATTACAATCAGATTTTTGCTCGCGATATTGGATTTGTAATTGATGATATTTTTGTAAAATCGAATATTCTACCAGATAGAGAACGCGAATTAGATGCTATTCAGTATGTAATTGATCAGATAGACCCATTAAAAGTAGTTCGTCCTCCAGAAGAAGTTCATATAGAAGGAGGAGATGTTATGCTTTGGAACGATCATATTTTTATTGGAACTTATAAAGGGAGCGATTATAAGGATTATATTACTGCAAGAACAAACATGCAAGGTGTAAACTATATAAAATCGTTGTTCCCAAATAAGATTGTAAAAGAATTTGATTTAGTAAAATCTAAATTGGAAGCAAGGGATAATGCGTTGCATTTAGATTGTTGCTTTCAACCGGTTGGGAAAGATAAAGGGATTATCTACAAAAGAGGTTTCCGTGAAGAAGCAGATTATCGTTATCTGGTAAAACTTTTTGGAAAAGAAAATCTATTTCATATTGAAAGAAATGAAATGTATAATATGTTTTCGAATGTGTTTTCGATAGATGAAAATGTCGTAGTTTCTGAGAAGAATTTTACGAGATTGAACAACTGGCTTCGTGAAAATGGCTTTATTGTTGAAGAGATTCCGTATGCTGAAATTTCAAAACAAGAAGGTTTGTTGAGATGTTCAACGCTTCCATTAATTAGAGACTAAAAAATAGTTTTTTGTTTCAAGTTTCAAGTTTTTACAAGACGTGAAACCTGAAACCTAAGAAAAAAAAATATAAAAAATGAAACAGACTACTAATGCTATCGTGATGATTCGGCCAGTTGCATTCAGAATGAACGAACAGACGGCTGTAAATAATTATTATCAAAAAGTATTAGACGGGCTTTTACCAAGTACCGTTAATGCTAAAGCGCAACAAGAATTTGATGCTTTTGTTGAAAAATTAAGAGGGGTTGGAGTAGATGTAACTGTTGTTGATGACAATTTGGAGACTGATACTCCAGATAGTATTTTTCCAAATAATTGGGTTTCATTTCATGAAAATGGAGATGTGGCGCTTTACCCAATGTTTGCTGAAAATCGTCGCCAAGAACGTCGTGAAGATATTTTGGATACTTTGGAAGAAAAAGGATTTGAAATTTCTAATATTATGGATTATACTTCTGCAGAAGAAGATGGCATTTTCTTAGAAGGAACAGGGAGTTTGTTGTTAGATAGGGCTAACGGAAAAGCATATTGCGCATTGTCTCCAAGAGCAGACGAAGAATTGTTTATAGAGTTCTGCGAAGATTTTGATTATGCTCCAGTAATTTTTGAAGCTTTTCAAACTGTTGATGGTGAACGTAAATTAATTTATCATACCAATGTGATGATGTGTTTAGGGGAGACTTTTGCAGTTATTTGCGCAGATTCTATTGATGATAAGAAAGAGCGTAAAATGGTTCTGGATAATCTTAAACAAGATCAGAAGGAAGTTATTTTAATTACAGAAGACCAAGTGAATAATTTTGCTGGAAATATGTTGGAAGTTCGTGGTAAAGATGATAAGAGATATATTGTAATGAGTGCTTCTGCACATCAGAGCTTGACTCCAAAACAAATTGCCCAATTAGAAAATCATGCAGAAATTTTAAGTTCAAGTTTGGATACAATTGAAGCTTGTGGTGGAGGAAGTGCCAGATGTATGATGGCCGAAGTTTTCTTGCCAAGAAGTTAAAAGGAAATATTTAGTAAAAAAGAAAGGGATAAAGTCATTAAGATTTTATCCCTTTCTTTTTTAGAATATGATTTGAGCTAGAAATTTCCTTTAATAATATTAACAATGGCACTTACGATATATTGAATACCTATAGAAATAACTATAAAGCCAACAATTCTAGAAATTGCAACAATTCCTGAAGCTCCTAATATTCTAGCTAGATAATGAGCACTTTTTAGAATTGCAAAAATAGCTACTGCGATTGCCAAAATCGCTAAGGAAGATATTATGATTTCGTTTATTTCGTGGTGTTCTTGATAAAAAGCAATTAAAAGCGACATTGATCCAGGGCCGGCAAGCATTGGTATTGCTAAGGGGGTTAATGCAATATCATTTCTGTGCTGTGCTTCATTTTCAATTTTTTTGTTAATTCCTCTTTTCTTGTTGAATTTTCCAGAAAGTAAAGAAAAACCAGAATTTACAATTACAATTCCGCCAGCAATTCTTAAGGCGTCAATGCTAATTCCGAAAAAAGTTAGAACATATTGGCCAATAAAATAAGAAACCAATAATATGATAAAAACGTTGATAGCAGTCCAAAGAGAAATTCGGGATCTTTCTTTTTGAGAATCGTGTTGGGTTAGGCCAACAAAAATTGGTACAGTTCCAATCGGATTTAATACCGAGAATAGAGCAGCAAATAAGTAAATAAATAATTCCATACAATATTGGTTAGTGAAGTAAATGTAGTTATTTTTTGATGCTTTTATGTGAAATTATGTTATAATAATGTTTTTATTGTTGCCAATTCTGAATCAAAGACATAAAGTTAAATCGTTCTTTTTGATTACTTTTGCAGTCTAAATAAAAACTATGAAAAGTAAAAAAACATTAGTTATAGGAGCATCAACAAATCCTGAACGTTATTCATATAGAGCTGTAAATATGTTGGCAGGAAAAGGGCATTCTGTTTTAGCAATTGGTCAAAAAGCAGGTGAAGTTGCTGGAGTAAAAATCCAAACTAAAGCATTACCAGTAAAAAATATTGATACTATTACTTTGTATTTAAATCCTATTCGTCAGAGAGATTATTACAATTATATTATCGAATCACATCCTAAGCGAGTAATTTTTAATCCAGGGACTGAAAACCCACAATTGTATCAATTATTGGAGTCGAATGGTATTGAAGTAGAAATAGCTTGCACATTGGTTTTATTGGCTACAAATCAGTATTAAACAATTGGTTACTGCTTTTATTTTAGCTTGTAAAAGAAGGAGGTTTCGTAATAAATTTCAAATAGGATTAAGCCTTGAATTTAATGACTCTAATGTAGGCTAAATCATTAAAAGTATTACTTTTGTCGTCATGGAATTTTCATCAAAATTAATTGAAAAAGCAGTAAACGAAATGTCGCAATTGCCTGGTATAGGTAAACGTACGGCACTTCGATTAGTTCTTCATTTGTTAAAACAACCAAAAGAACAAACCGCTTTTTTGTCTCAAGCATTATTAAATATGCGTGAGGATATAAAGTTTTGCGAAAGTTGCCATAATATTTCTGATACTAAAGTTTGTGAGATCTGTGCTAATCCAGTTAGAAATCATGAGACTATATGTGTTGTTGAAGATATTCGAGATGTTATGGCGATCGAAAATACTGGGCAATTTAAAGGGATATATCATGTGCTTGGCGGGAAAATTTCTCCTATTGAAGGAGTTGGCCCCAATCAGTTAAACATTTCTAGTTTGGTAGCAAAAGTGAAATCTGGAAATGTGACAGAGATTATTTTTGCGCTAAGCTCAACTATGGAAGGAGATACAACAAATTTTTATATCTATAAGCAAATTGCAGATAGTGAAATTATAATTTCAACAATTGCGAGAGGAATATCGGTTGGAGATGAATTAGAATATGCAGACGAAATAACACTTGGACGAAGTATCTTGCATAGGGTTCCTTTTGAGAAAACATTTAAAAATAATTAACTAAACCCCAAATAGCAATTAGTTTTTTTTTGATATTATTAGGAAAAGATCTTTGCGATAACATTGAACGAATGACAAAAAACAGTTTTTTTCTATTCTTATTAATTTTAACATCATTTACCTCGTGTATTCCTATCAAAGATTTGGTTTACCTTCAGGATAAAAATGATTCAGGTGAGCAAAAAACAATTGCTGCAGTAGAGTCAAAACCATATAGATTGCAAGTAAATGACATTATAAGTGTCAATATAAAAGCAATTGATCCAAAACTGGTTTCTATTTTTAATACATCAGAAAGTCAAAGTGGTCAAATGTCAAAGACAGAATCAGGACTTTACTTTGATGGATTTACAGTTGATGATCACGGAAATATTAGAATGCCAATTCTGGGAGAAATAAATGTAATTGGATATACTCTTGAAGAAATTCGTGTAAAAATCGAAAAAAAATTACTAGAGGAATATTTTAAAAGTGAAGCAAATATCTTTGTTACAGTTAAGCTAGCTGGTTTTAGGTATACTATTAATGGTGAAGTTGGAAGCACAGGGACAAAAACGCTATTTAAAGAGAATGTAACCATTTTGGAAGCCGTTGCAAATGCGGGAGATATTACTACTGTTGGAAATAGAAAAGAAGTGACAATAATTAGGCAAACTCCAACAGGAGCCCAAATGCACGACATTGATCTTACAGATGTAAATGTGATGAAGTCACCTTATTATTATTTACAGCCAAATGATTATATATACGTAAAACCATTGAGACAAAAAACTTGGGGAACTGGACAAACGGGAATACAGTCTATAGGTACGATAATTACATTGTTGTCTTTGGCCACAACAGTTTATCTAATTATAAAATAAAAAATAGATTTTTAAAATGTTAGACATTAAAGATTTTGCCATTTTTGAAAATCATTCACATTTTGATTTTAAAGGATTTCTGTTGAAGATTGCAAGTTACTGGAAATGGTTTCTTGCAAGTTTGATCATTACATTCACGATTGCTTACCAGATAAATATTCGTAAAGAAAAAATTTACGGAATGCAAACCATGATTTCTATTAAAGAAGAAAGCAATCCTTTTTTTACTTCGAATACAAGTTTAGTTTTCAATTGGGGAGGCATTTCAGATCAAGTAAATGGTATTTCTACAATTTTACAATCAAGATCTCATAATGAGCGTGTTGTGGATAAGCTTCAATTTTATATTGATTATTTAGAACAAGGAAAATACAATTTAATAGATTCTTACGGAGCAGTACCATTTTATGTAGATATTGATAAAACAAAAGGACAGCTGGCAAATACATTAATTGGGATAAAATTTTTGAGCGAAAATGAATATCAAATCCAAATTCCATTTGAAAGCAATTCGGTTTCGTTAATTTCTTACAGTAATAACTCTTATAGCAATACATCTGTGCAACCTGTAACTTTTGTTAAGAAGTACAAGACAGGCGAAAGTGTTAATCTTCCATTTTTGAATTGGAAACTTCTAATAGTTGATAATCCAGGATTTTATAAAGGGAAAGAATATTTTGTTAGATTCAATGATTTTGACGGAACAGTATCTAGATATAAAGGTATAAATGTAGATGCGGGAAAAAGTGGAGGGTCGTTGTTAACCTTATCAATGCAGGGAACAAATAAAACAAGAATGGTTGATTATTTGAATTCTACTGTAAAGATGCTTATGAAATTGCAATTAGATGGTAAAAACCAATTTGCAACAAATACCATTAGGTTTATTGACAGTACTCTTGTTGCGATGGAATCTCAGCTTAAGCAGACAGGTAACGAATTAAAGTCTTTTCAAAAAGATAAAAATATTTTTCAAATTGAAGATGGAGGCTCTAGGGTTTCAGATAAGATAATGAATTTTGATGTTGAAAAAGATCAAGTTACTAGAAAAATAGCCTATTATAATTCGTTAAGATCATATTTAAATAGTAGCGACGATTATTCTAGATTACCAGCGCCTTCTGTTGCCGGAATTGAAGATCCTAATATTGTTGCTAATGTTTCTAAACTTATAGCACTTTCTACTCAAAGATCAGAAATGGCTTATGCTGTAAAAAGTGAAAAAATATTTAAAGATTTTGATAATCAAATGGCTGCGATAAAAAATGTTCTTCAAGAGAATATTGTTACGGCAAAGTCTTCTTTGGTTTATGATTTATCTTTGTTAAATGCCAAAATTGGCCAAGCAGAAAACACAGTTAAAAAACTTCCTGCTGAACAGCAAGAATTATTGAAGATTAAAAGAAAGTATGATTTGAATGACAATATCTATACAGAGTTTCTTCAAAAAAGAAATGAGGCCGAAATTGTAAGAGCATCTAATCTATCTGATATTCATTTTATTGATCCTGCAAAAGATATTGGTGGTGGGTTAATAGGCCCTAAAACTTCTGTTAATTATGTAATGGCTTTGTTTTTAGGGATTTTAGTGCCTTTGTTATTTGTTCTAGTAATATTTTTTATTAATAATTCTATTCAAAATAGCGAAGATATTAGTAAATTAACTCAAATTCCATTACTTGGTGTAATTGGTCTTAACAAAGATTCTGGCAATATGGCTGTTTTTGAAAAACCAAAATCAGCTCTTTCTGAATCCTTTAGAGGTATAAGATCTTCACTTCAGTTTTTATATAAAAAGCAACAGGTTAGCGGATCTAAAACGTTAATGATAACGTCTTCAATTAGTGGTGAAGGAAAAACATTCTGTTCTATAAATATAGCTACTGTTTTTGCTTTAAGCGAAAAGAAAACAGTAATTGTTGGTCTAGATTTAAGAAAACCGAGATTAGCAGATGAATTTCAATTAAAGTCATCTTTAGGAGTTGTTAATTATTTGATAAAGCAAAACAGTTTAGAAGAAATCACTAATTCAACACAGATTCCAAATTTAGATGTAATACTTTCGGGACCAATTCCTCCAAACCCTTCTGAGCTGATTTTAAGTGATGCAATGAAAGAGCTGATTGACGAATTGAAACAGAAATATGATTATATTGTTTTAGATACTCCTCCAGTTGGCTTAGTAGCTGATTCGTTAGAATTGGTTCAGTTTGCAGATGTAACATTGTATATTGTAAGACAGAACTATACTAAGAAAGATATGATAACGTTGTTAAATACCAGACTTAAACGTGGAGAGTTGAGCAACGTAAGCATTGTATTAAACGGGTATGAAAATAAAGCAAAGTATGGCAGTGGCTATGGGTATGGCTACGGTTACGGAGCTTATTCAAATGGTTATCATGAAGAGGAAATTAAAGGTGGATTTTGGAAGGAGTTTTTGAATAGAATAAGAAAAAGCTAAACTTTTGCAAATGGAGAGTAAAACAAAAAATACAATTTTAATTACAGGAGGAGCTGGATTTATTGGTTCAAATTTGACTGAGTATTTTTTAGGCTTAGACTATAAGGTGGTTTGTCTGGATAATTTTTCTACAGGACATCGTCATAATTTAAAAGACTTTTTAGATAATCCAGATTTTAAATTAATAGAAGGTGATATTCGAAATTTGGCCGATTGTAATTTGGCAGTTGAAGGAGTAAATTATGTTTTGCATCAAGCAGCTTTAGGTTCTGTTCCTCGATCAATAAAAGATCCAATTACAACAAATGATGTAAATGTTTCTGGTTTTTTAAATATGCTTACTGTAGCGCGAGATGCTCAAGTAAAACGATTTGTATATGCAGCGAGTTCTTCTACCTATGGAGACTCTCAAGGATTGCCAAAAGTAGAAGATGTTATAGGTAAACCATTGTCTCCTTATGCAATTACTAAATATGTAAATGAATTATATGCAGAAATTTTTAGCAAGACATACGGATTAGAAACTATTGGGCTTCGTTACTTTAATGTTTTTGGACGAAAACAAGATCCAAATGGAGCTTATGCAGCTGTAATTCCAAAGTTTGTAAAGCAATTTATGAATCATGAGAGTCCAGTTATTAATGGTGACGGAAATTATTCTCGTGATTTTACTTATATAGATAATGTTATTCAGATGAATGAGTTAGCGATTACCTGTCAAAATCCAGAAGCTATTAACACCGTTTATAATACAGCATTCGGAGATCGAAATACATTGAATGACTTAGTTAAGTATTTAAAGGAATGTTTGGCAGAATTTGATTCAAAAATAAAGGATGTTCCAGTTGTATACGGCGAAAATCGAGTAGGAGATATTCCTCATTCTTTAGCAAGTATCGAGAAAGCAAAAAGAAATCTTGGTTATAACCCAAAGTATTCTTTGCAAGACGGATTAAGAGAAGCTGTTGAATGGTATTGGAATAATTTAAAATAAATTTAAGATCAAGATAAAATAGATCAAATGAAAATTACAAAAATTTGCTGCATTGGTGCAGGATATGTTGGTGGACCCACAATGGCTGTTATTGCTCAAAAATGCCCTCACATTCAGGTTACGGTTGTTGATTTAAATGAACAAAGAATAGCAGATTGGAATGATCCGAATCCTGAAAATATCCCGATATATGAACCAGGACTTTCAGAAATTGTGGCAGAAGCGAGAGATAGAAATCTATTTTTTTCTACTGATGTTGATAAAGCAATAGACGAGGCTCAAATGATATTTATTTCTGTAAATACACCAACCAAAACTTATGGAAAGGGAAAAGGTATGGCGGCAGATTTAAAATATATTGAATTATGTGCTAGACAAATTGCAAGAGTTGCAAAACAGAACAAAATTGTAGTAGAGAAATCTACTCTGCCAGTTAGGACTGCTGAAGCTATAAAAAGTATTTTAGATAATACAGGAAATGGTGTTCAATTTCAAATTTTATCTAATCCCGAATTTTTAGCAGAAGGTACTGCAGTTACAGATTTATTAAATCCAGATCGAATTTTAATTGGTGGAGATACAACCCGAGAAGGAGAGGAAGCTATTAATTCTTTGGTAGAAGTTTATTCGAATTGGGTAAGCAGAGATCGAATTTTAACAACAAATGTTTGGTCATCAGAATTATCTAAACTTACAGCAAATGCATTTTTAGCACAACGCATTTCTTCAATTAATGCAATGTCAGAACTTTGCGAAAAAACTGGTGCAGATGTAAATGAAGTTGCAAAAGCAATAGGTATGGATAGTAGAATTGGACCTAAATTCTTAAGAGCTTCTGTTGGGTTTGGTGGTTCTTGTTTTCAAAAAGATATTTTGAATCTGGTTTATATAGCAAAATCATACGGATTGAATGAAGTTGCAGATTATTGGGAACAAGTTATTATTATGAACGATCATCAGAAAAAAAGATTTTCAAATAAAATTGTTCAGACATTATACAATACAGTAGCCGATAAAAAAATTACTTTTTTAGGCTGGGCTTTCAAAAAAGACACAAACGACACTAGAGAATCTGCGGCAATTTATGTTGCTGATGATTTAATAAATGAACAGGCAAAAATCTCAGTTTTTGATCCGAAAGTTTCAGAAAATAAGATGTTAAGTGATCTTAACTATTTAGAAACAAGATCAAGTGAAGAAAACGCAAAAGCATTAAATGTGTCTGAAGATGCTTATAATGCATGCAAAGGTGCTCATGCAATTGCAGTCTTAACAGAATGGGATGAATTTATCTCTTACGATTGGAAAAAGATTTATGATTCTATGCATAAGCCAGCTTTTATTTTTGATGGGAGAAATATTCTAAATGCTAAACAATTAGAAAAAATCGGATTCGTTTACAGAGGTATTGGATCATAAACTGATTTTTGTGTTTATAAATTAAATGGAGCAAAATATCTTGCTTTACGCTAAATGAAAAAGGAATGAATTGGTACGTAGTTTATACAAAACCTAAATGGGAGAAGAAAGTAGCAGATAAACTCAATCAATTGGGAATAGAATGCTATTGTCCATTGATTACTCAGATTAAACAGTGGTCAGATCGAAAAAAGAAAGTCGAAACGCCTCTTTTTAATTCCTATGTTTTTGTCCATTTATCAGATTCCGATCGCAGTTTAGTTTTTCAAGCGCAAGGAGTAGTTAGATATTTGTTTTGGTTAGGAAAAGCTGCAATTGTAAAAGATCAAGAAATTGAAAGTATTAGAGCGAGTTTAAAAGATCCCAATTTGAGTGATGTTTCAGTTGCGACTATTCAGGTTGGAGATAAAATAAAATTAGAATCTGGCGCGTTTATCAATCAAGATGCAATTGTTCAGGAAGTTTCTAATAATTATTATGTGCTGGTGCTTGAAGCTTTAGGGTGTGTCTTGAAAATAAAATATAAATAACAGCGTTATCCAATAAAAAGTTAACAGAAGAGAAGTCTTTTTTTTAGATTTTTTTCTTCTGTTTTTTTTATAAAGTAATTATTTACAGCCTGATTAATAACACATTGTGGATAAGTGTTTTTTTATTAACAATTTGTTTTTGAGTATTACGGGAAACCGTATTGATTAACTAGAGTTATTATACTATATTTGCGCGAAAATGATTAATTTAGGCATCTGAGTCAGATATTGTGACTTGGAACGGCGAAGCCGTGAGTTTTTAAAAGCCTAGAGAAAGTAAGAAGATGGAGTTAGAAAAAAAAAATAAAATTGCAGTTATTGGTTTGGGCTATGTCGGATTGCCATTGGCTCGACTGTTTGCAACAAAATATTCTGTAATTGGGTTTGATATAAATGAATCAAGGGTTAGTTCTCTGAAATCAGGAACAGATACTACTTTAGAAGTAGAGGATGATGTTTTGCAAAAAGTTCTAGTAGATAAAATCGATGAAGAAGAAGGATTATATTGTACTACCTCTATAAAGGACATTGCAGAATGTAATTATTATATAGTCACAGTTCCTACACCAGTAGATAAAAATAATAGACCAGATTTAACACCTCTTTATAAATCTAGTGAAACTGTTGGTAAAGTTTTAAAAAGAGGGGATATAGTTATTTACGAATCTACAGTTTATCCTGGAGTTACGGAAGAGCAATGTGTGCCAGTTTTAGAGCAGGTTTCAGGATTGAAATTTAATGAGGATTTTTTTGCAGGATATTCGCCAGAAAGAATTAATCCAGGTGATAAAGAGCATACAGTTGAAAAAATTTTAAAAGTAACATCAGGTTCAACACCAGAAATAGGTTTAAAAGTTGATGCTTTATATAAGTCTGTAATTACTGCTGGAACTCATTTGGCTCCAACAATAAAAGTAGCGGAAGCAGCGAAAGTTATCGAGAACTCTCAGAGAGACATTAATATTGCTTTTGTTAATGAATTAGCTAAGATATTCAACTTAATGAATATTGATACCCAAGAAGTATTGGCTGCCGCTTCGACAAAATGGAATTTTTTGCCTTTTAAACCAGGTCTTGTAGGAGGACATTGCATTGGTGTAGACCCATATTATTTAGCGCAAAGGGCACAAGAATTTGGATATCATCCAGAAATAATTTTGGCAGGAAGACGTCTAAATGACAGCATGGGTGAGTACGTAGCTTCGCAAATAGTGAAGTTAATGATTAAAAAAGGCATTTCTGTTAATGGTGCTGAGTTACTAATGCTTGGAATTACTTTCAAAGAGAATTGTCCAGACGTTAGAAATACTAAGATTGTAGATGTTATAAAAGCATTAAAAGATTACGGAATAGTAGTTACTATTTTTGATCCTTTGGCTAATAATGACGAAGTTAATAAAGAATATAAACTAGAAACTATCAGCTCTCTGCCAGAAAAAGAATTTGATGCATTAGTATTAGGAGTAGCTCATTCAGAGTTTCTTAAAATAGATTTTTCAAGTTTGCAAAAAGAAAAAAGTTTAATTTATGATGTAAAAGGAGTTTTAGGGTCTTTGGCTGATAATAGACTATAGAACTAAAAGTCTTTTTTTATTTTTAGAGAAAATGGAAACAAAAAGATCAATAATACATGTGATTTTAACGGGGGGAGTAGGCAGTAGATTATGGCCTCTTTCACGTAAAAGCAGACCAAAGCAGTATTTAGAGATATTTGAAGGGAAATCATTATTCGAAATGACGGTAGAACGCAATAGTCATTTAGCCGATAGAGTGATGGTAGTAGGAAATGTTGATAACCATCATATGAGCAGTGCAGTTATGGAAAAAACCGATACTGCCTATACCAATATTGTAGAAGCGACTCCTAGAAATACGGCAGCCGCAATTGCTTTTGCGGCTTTTGCTTCAAACCCAGAAGATATATTAATTGTTACGCCTTCGGATCATATAATTGATAAAATGGAGGGATACAATAATGCGATCCAAGAAGCTATTTCTAAAGCTGAAGAAGGTTATATTATTACTTTCGGTATTATTCCAACGAAACCGGAAACCGGTTACGGTTATATAGAATCCAAAGGAGATAAAGTTCTTTCATTTCGAGAAAAACCTAATAAAACTACTGCGAAAGAGTTTATTTCTAGAGGAAATTTTCTTTGGAATAGTGGAATGTTTTGTTTCAAAGCAAGTGTACTATTAGATGAATTAAAACAATTTCAGCCGGATGTTTATGAAAAATCTAGAGCAGTTTGGGAAGCTTCTAAAGAAGGATTTTTAGATTTAGATTTATCAATGCAAATCCCATCAATAAGTATTGATTATGCTGTGATGGAAAGAAGTAAAAAAATTAAAGTAGTTCCTGCTTCTTTTTCTTGGTCGGATCTTGGTTCTTTCGAATCAGTATACGAATATTTAGTCTCAAAAGGACATGCCATAGATTCTAATGGAAATATGGTTATAGGCTGCGATAGTCATACAACTTTTTTAGGATTAAGAAATACTATTTTTGTACATACAGATAATGCTAATTTGATTTTACAAAAAGAAAATTCGCAAGATGTAAAAGATATATATAACGAATTGGAAAAACAAAATTCAGATTTATTAAATTAATTAAAGCATTTAAAAATGAAAAAAATTCTAATAACTGGGGGTGCCGGTTTTATTGGTTCTCATGTAGTAAGACGTTTTGTAAATAGATATCCGCAATACAAGATTTTTAATTTAGACGCTTTGACATATGCAGGAAATCTGGAAAATATAAAAGACATTGAGAATAATTCTAATTACACTTTTGTAAAAGGAGATATTGTTGATGAAAGTTTTATTAATGAACTTTTTAAAATTCATGATTTTGACGGAGTTTTACATTTAGCGGCGGAATCTCATGTAGATCGTTCTATTGAGGATCCACTTGCATTTGTAAAAACAAATGTTATAGGAACAATGAATTTGTTAAATGCGGCAAAGAATCAATGGAAAGGTAATTTTAAAGATAAGAGATTTTATCACATAAGTACTGATGAAGTTTACGGTTCTTTAGGTTCTACAGGTTTATTCACAGAAGACACGCCTTATGATCCTAATTCACCATATTCAGCTTCAAAAGCAAGTTCAGATCATTTTGTGAGAGCTTATGGTGAGACTTATGGGTTGCCTTATGTTCTAACTAACTGTTCGAATAATTATGGTTCATACCATTTCCCAGAAAAATTAATTCCTTTATTTATCAATAATATAATAAACAATAAACCATTACCTGTTTACGGAGATGGAAACTATACTCGTGATTGGCTTTTTGTTGAAGATCATGCAATTGCAATTGATCTAGTTTTTCATGAAGGTAAAAATCATGAAACCTATAACATTGGAGGTTTTAATGAATGGAAGAACATTGATTTAGTCAAGTTGCTATGTGGAATAATGGATGAAAAGCTAGACAGAAAAAATGGTACTTCTGAAAAATTAATTACATATGTAAAAGATAGGCCAGGTCATGATCTACGTTATGCAATAGATGCATCAAAAATTAATAAAGAACTGGGATGGACACCTTCAGTGACATTTGAAGAAGGATTAGAAAAGACTATAAATTGGTACTTAAATAATCAAGAGTGGCTTCAAAATGTTACATCAGGGGCTTACAAAGAGTATTATCAAAAGCAATACTCATAAAAAATACCTTTAAAATAATTTTTCCTTTAATATGAAAAAAATATTATACGTTCTTACCCTGTTTTTTGCATTAATTACTTTTAATGCAACAGCACAAGATATTATGAGATCTAAAGATTTAAGTACAGTAAAAGTTGACTACTTATCTGATGATGATTTAGCAAAAATTAGTGCTCAGCTAAAAAGTAATAATGCAACTATTGAGCAAGTTGAATCGATGGTGCTTTCAAAAGGGATGAGTCAGACAGAGTTTAATAAACTTATGATTAAGCTTAATCACTATGAGAAGAAAAATGCAAAAGAAAAAAGTAATGATAGTAAATCAAGGACAGGAGAGAAAACTTCAGAATTTGGAAGAAAACAGAATGAAATAAAAAATGACAAAGTAAAAGATTCCCTAAATGCGTTAATTTTTGGTTCGGAATTGTTTGATAACCCTACTCTGAATTTTGAGCCCGATTTAAATTTGGCAACTCCTTTGAATTACGTTCTTGGCCCTGGTGACGAATTACAAGTAAGCGTTTATGGTGTTCAAGAATATAATGCCAATATACCAGTAAGTGTTGAAGGCAAAATAAATATTGATTATGTTGGGCAAATTTCAGTTTCAGGAATGTCTATCGAAGCGGCAACACAAAAAATAAAAGCGGCTATTGCTAGAGTTTACAGTACCGTTCGCTCTGGGCAATCTCAAGTTAGC
>RCUK01001066.1_pt1 | contig 19041 bp, 18 predicted proteins | sample 2166381 | NCBI WGS metagenome assembly RCUK01 (sample SAMN09932809, study PRJNA488358) | compost metagenome | isolation source: compost soil in an enriched community | place: Germany: Experimental Botanical Garden | reverse complement strand
GTACCGCACAGACCAGATGATGGACGGCAGGCGGATTGCCCTTTTCTTTGACGAGGTCCAGCACCCGCTAAAAGTGCCGTACTTCCAGGCGTCGATGCAGGACGCCAGCCGTACGGTCCGTAAGAAAAACGGCGTCCTCGTCTTCGCGACGCAGGAGCCGGCCGCAATCCTGGAGAACCCCGTCGGCCGTTCGCTCATTCAGCAGTCCGCGACAGCCATGTTTCTCGAGAATCCCAAGGCCACTGCCGAGGACTACGTCGAGGGATTCAAGCTGTCTCCGGCTGTCTTCAAGATGGTCAAGGATCTGCCACCGTTCAGTCGCCAGTTCGTCGTCAAGCAGAACGAGTCTGCCGTCACGGCCGAACTCGACCTTTCATCGTGTCCCGAAGCACTGCTGGTGTTTTCCGGTTCGGAAGATCTGGCCGAAATTGCCGAGGCGGCCGTCGCCAAACACGGTGACGACCCCGCGGTCTGGCTGCCCCATTACCTCAAGTCCGCCAAAGAGGCGACAAGGAGCTGAAACATGTCCAAGACGACCAACCTTCACCGCCGCCTTAGCCACCGCTGGCGTGCGCGGTTTACCGCGTTCCTGTCCGCAGTACTGCTTTCAAACGCAATGGCGCCCGTTCATGCAAGCGGCATTCCCGTGGTTGATGGAGCCAGCATCGCCGACCGGGCGATCAAGCATGTCGAGACGCTGGCTAAGTATGCCGAGCAAATCGAGGTCCTCAAGGGCCAGCTTGAAAACCAAAAGCGCCAACTCGAATCCCTCACGGGCACCCGGAACCTGGGGGACATTCTGAACAACCCGGCGATTCGCGATGCGCTGCCGGCGGACGCACGTGAGATTCTTCGCGCCTCAAACGGCGGGGTGGGCGGAATCTCGGACGTGGTGGAGCGCATCGAGCGCGAAGAACGGTTGACCGGCAACTACGAACAGGACAAGAAGAACTTGGATGCCCGGGCCGAAAAGCTTGCGGTTCGCAGCCAGGCCATGATGGAGCAGACACAAAAGGCGATGACGGCCCGCGTCAAGCAGGTGGACCAGCTGCAGGCCAAGATCAATCAGACCCAGGATCCGAAGGCGATCGCTGATCTGCAGGCCCGACTGCTGGTCGAGCAGGCAAACATCCAAGCAGACCAAACGCGGGCGGACACGTTGACGCGCCAGATCGATGCCGAGCAAGCTTTGATGGAACAGCAAGCGCAGAAGCTTGCAGACAGTTCCTTCAGCCTCAGCGCAATTCGCGCGCCGCTTCCGGGAGCGAGATAATGGCCACCACCGGGGTTAGTCTGGTCAGTCTCGGTGGAATCGCGAACTGGATCGACCAGTCGGTGACCACGATGCTGACGAAAGTCATCACGCCGATGGTCGCCTCCGTCACCCTCAAGCTATTGCCGTTCGTTTCCATCTGCCTGTCCGTCGCGCTCGTCTGGTATGGGTGGCTCATCTGCTCCGGGGCCATTCAAACCCCGGTTCTCCATGCGTGTCGGCGTGTCTTTAATATTGCGATCATCGTGAGCATCGCCAGCGCAAACGGGCTGTATCAAAAGCAGATTGTCGGTGTCATGCTGGACCTGCCTACTTCCGTGGCTCAGCTTTTCACCGGCACCGTCAAAACTCCATCTGAAATGATGGACGACGCTGCAAACAACGGCGCGGAAATTGGAACCAGGCTGCAGGAACGCGCGCCCGGTGGGATCAAGAAGATCGCTCAAGCGTTCGTCTTTGTCGTCGTCTCGGTCATCATCACCATCATCTCCGCCGTTATGAGCGCGATTGGGATGTTGGTTTTGATCACCGTCAAGGTGGGGATGGGCCTTGTAGTGGTTTTAGGGCCTCTATGTATATTGGCACTTCTATTCGAACCAACGAAGCATTTTTTTAGCAACTGGCTGGCGCAGGCCGTCTATTACGCGATATATGCGGGCCTTTTTATGGTCGTTTTCATGTTCATCATGGGGATGTTCGGACAACTCCAGCAAGGGTTAATCGATCTATCGAAAGCGGACCAGATCAATATATTTTCCATGCTGACCGCAATCGTGTTTTTTATGATGTGCTCGAAATTTATGTTGGAGCAGGTGTCTGTCGTGGCCACGAAAGTGACGGGCGGCGGCAATGGGGGAGGAATCTCTGTTCCCTTCATCGGCAAGATTGGCTAAGATAGACTGACACGCCATGCCTTCTACCAATTATTAGAACGAGGATCTAGATGGACCCCCTCAAACCGCTTGGCAAAGCTCTTACTCAGAACCCGCTGATAGGTCGAGATGTCCCTTTGTCGGCAACGAGCACCGTTCCCTCGGAGCAACCGATATCGGCCTTCCAATGGATGAGTCTCGTCAAAGCGACCTGGACCTGGATCCTCCGTCCGCTCTGGTATCTGTGCTTCAAGTGGCCATCTCAATTATTCCTACTTGGGATGTCAACTCCGAGTTCGAAGAGCGAATGGGACTGGCGTAAAGAGCATCTCCTCGAACAGGGTAGACGATCTTCTGAAGCCATGACCCGCAATATGCGGCAATAGCGTCGTCACCCACAGGTCGTTCCGCCCGGCGGATCCCTGGTTTCCCCAAGGCACAGCAATCGCTGTGCCTTTCTATTTGCGCTGCGCGTTAGGCAGCCGTCTCTGATTTAAATCCCCTCATCTCTTCGGAGAATCCATGAAGCACGCCATATCGGCCGCGCTCGCCGCGGCTCGTCCACTTGCGCCCGTACAAAACGTGCGGCCCCTTTTTCTCGGCTGGTCATCGGAGGACCAACATGTCCTTTGAAGACCCGAAGCTTTCGCTTCAGCAAGAACTGGACCGAAACCGCAGCCTAGACCGGGATCTTCTGACGGAAATCCTGTCGTCCCGATCGAAAGCATGGCGCGTCACGACAGCCGCTATCTTGCTGGCGTTTCTGGCGGTCGGCGCGCTGACCGCACTGATGATGAGCTACACCCCTCAGCCTCCGTACGTCGTGCGGGTCAACGATGCTACCGGTGAGGTCGAGAACGTGTCCCAGCTCGGCGACGCGCAAGAGGACTATGGACCTCGGCTCGCCCGCTACTTCGTTACGCAGTACGTGTTGTCCTGCGAAGGCTACGACTGGCGCACCCTGCAGAACATGTACGACCGATGCGGGCTGTTCAGTTCGCCGGACGTGCAGCAGCAGTACCACACCAAGTTTGAAGACGATCCCAGGACTGGCCGTGAAGCTCTGGACAAGAAGTATGGCGAGCACACCCGCCTGGCCGTCCACGTCCGATCGATTACTCCGGGCCCCAACCAAACCGCCACGGTCCGGTTCACGCGAAGCGAGATCGGTCCCCAGCGCTCACCCAATACCGAGCAGTTCATCGCCACCCTCGCCTACCGGTTCATCAACACGCCGATGTCAGAAAGCGTGATTCGTGACAACCCGCTGGGCTTCCAAGTCATCTCCTACTCGACCGCCGTCGAAACGCTGAGGTAATCGTCATGCAAAAAGCACAAATCAACGAACTCGCCCGTCGCCTCGAAGAAGTGGGCCGCATGGACAATGCGCAACGCACCGCGCTACTGCGTGATATCGAGCGGTACGCCAAGAGCGACCTTTACGGCGCCGCACGCCTGTGCAAGGACCATCTCCACAAGGATGCGAACCTGCGTTTGCCCACGGCTGTGATGGCCGCCGACCGTATCGGCAAGCACTTCGAGGAGCGGATCCGCGAAGCGCGCCGGCCGGTGGAGTTGTACGGCGAGCAAGACCGGCAGATCCGCCAGCCGGAAGACGGGCGCGAGTACAAGGGGCCGATCGTTGGGACGACTCCCAACTGCCTGATCCAGCGTGATAACGATACGGGAGACCTCATCGTCCACGCACGTAACACGCTGAACCGGTCCTTCGAGATGACCGGCAAGGAAGATGCGCTCGCCATCAGCTACCCCTTCAAGGCGGTGGGCGGCGTGGGCCTGGTGCGCGACGCAGACCACGACAAGCAGGCGGAGATGGGAATGGACCATCAACATTCGCACCAGCAGTCGCGTCAACGTGAAAGCAACCTCGAGATGGGACACGCCCGATGAACATCCGCTTCAGGCCTTTGGCCGTGGCGGTGCTGTCGGTCGCGCTTTGCGCGGCCGCAGCGCCCGCCTGGTCGCTTGACCGACCTGCAGCTTCGCCCAAGGATCAGCGCATCCGCTGGACGGACTATGACGCCGCTGACGTCATTCAGGTGGACACCACCCTTGGTGTCGCGACTCAGATCCAGCTCAACGACGACGAGGACTATGTAACCCACGCCTTTGGCGATTCGGCCGCATACGACTTCCAGCAGGTGGGCAAGCATCTATTGCTCAAGCCCATCGTCGAGCAAGCTGATACGAACCTTCTCTACATCACCACCAAGCGCAACTACTCGTTCCTGTTGAAGTATGAAAAAGCTCGCAAGACCGGCGGTGTGTTTCGCGTGGTGCTGCGCTATCCCGAACTGGAGCAGGAAAAGTCCGCTGCCCAGGAGGAGCGCGACCGCGTTCAGCGCAGCCTGGCCACCGCCGACGTCGCGATTAACTGGCAGGCGTATTCAATGAGCGGTGACACCAGCCTGGCGCCGACGGCCGCCTGGGATGACGGCGCGCAGACATGGCTTCGGTTTGCTCCTGGCCAGGATCTGCCTGCGATCTATGTCGTTGACGCGGACGGCCAGGAAGTGATCGTCAACCGCCATATGGAGGACGAGCAGACCGTGGTGCTCCATCGGGTCGCCAAACGCTGGCACTTGCGCGTGGGCAACCAGGTCTTGGCCGTTCACAACGACGGGCCGCCCGTTGCACGTAGCCTGGCCACCGGCACCGTCTCGCCACACGTTGAGCGTGTCATTCGTGAGGAAACTGCGCCATGAGACTCTTCAAGAGGCGAAAAAAACCCGGTCAAACCATTGACGCCGTGGCCGAAATCGACGAGCACCAGGCGGAGATACAAGGCCGCGGTCGCCCCGACCTGTCGGGCACAGCCAAGCCCATGCAACAGGGCGCAAAAGCCTTCATGTGGCTTCTAACCCTGATGGCGCTGATGGTGATCGGCACGATGGGATGGCGGGCGTTCAATACGCCCGCCGCCCAAGAAGCCGCACCCGCGATGCAAGACAAGATCGAGAATGTGCTTCCCGGTCTGAAGCTCAGGCCCGATCCGCCACCACCGCCACCGGCCCCGCCAGAGCCGGCTCTCGCGGTGCCGACCGTGCCTGGAGCGGCCCCCCTACCTGAACAGAAAGGGGCCTTGTCCAACCTGGCCGATGCGGTGGTGGTCGACCCCATCATGCAGCGGCGCTTGACGAGCGGCCTGAGAGGATCCAAGGAAGACGGCGGCAAGTCTTCCGACCAGAAGGGGTCGTCCCAGCCGGAGCCTCGCGAGGCAGATAGTGGGCCAATGGCCGGCAAGCTCACACCCATGAAGCTCTCTGCTTCGCGCGCTGGCCTGATTGGCAACCGGGACATGCTGATCACCCAGGGCTCAATGATCGATTGCATCCAGGAAACCAAACTCGTCACTGCGCAAGCCGGCATGCTCGCCTGCTACGCGCCGCACGATATCCGCTCGACGAGCGGCCGCGTGGTGCTGATCGACAAGGGGACGCGATTCATTGGCTACCAGCAAGGCGTGCTGGCGCAAGGCCAACCGCGCGTGGGCGTCGTCTGGTCCCGATTGGAGACGCCCAAAGGCGTGGTCATTCATCTGGACTCGCCGGGCACCGGCCCGCTGGGCGAGGCAGGCCTTGACGGCTTTATTGACACGCACTTCGCTGAGCGCTTCGGCGGGGCCATCATGGTCAGCCTGATCAGCGATTTGGGCACGTGGGCCACCTCACGTGGCAGCAGCGACAACGGCCAAGTGCAGTTCAACACCACGGGCGAAGCCGCCACGAACGCAGTCACCACGGTGCTGGACAACACCATCAACATCCCCCCGACGCTCTACCGCAACCAGGGCGGGCGGCTGGGGATCTATGTGGCTCGCGACCTGGATTTCAGTTCGGTCTACACGCTCCGGTCCGTCGCGCGCTAGGGGCGTGGAAGGTATCCACGACCTTAGTTCAGCCGGGCAGAGCTTTCCACTCAACTTAACGCCAGGCCCGCCATGCATCTCGGCGGGCCTGCCCCGTTTGAACAGGCATCCTATGAAAGACTCTTCCAGCGTATCGCCCGTTGATTCGGGCGGCCGCGATACCGCATTGCGCCAGATGATGCGCCCCGTCGCTAGCTACATGGCGGATGACGCAGTCCGTGAGATCACTATTACCCGGCCTGGCGTGATCCTCATCCGATCCCATGGGCGATGGCACGAACGCCACGATCCGAAGCTGACGCTCAGCTTTCTGGAAGCGCTGGTGAACGCCATGGCCAGCTACAACAACGTCAACTTCACGCCGATCATGTCGCTGCTTCTGCCGGATGGCGAGCGCGCTCAGATTGCCCAGCCGCCTGCAGTGATCGACGGCACGATATCGATCAACATTCGCAAGCACAACAGTGTCGTGATGACCCTGGATGAGTTGGCCGCCGAGGGAGCATTCGCCAACTGGGATGATGTGAGCGGCCCCACAGATCGTTCCGATATTCTGACCGACCGTGACAGGGAACTGCTCGACCTCAAAAAGGAAGCAGACATCCTGCAGTTTCTTCGGCGGGCAGTGCTTCAATGCCGCAACATCATTGTCGCGGGCAAGACCGGCTCAGGAAAGACGACGTTCGCACGCAGCCTGATCGATTGCGTCCCCACCTCCGAGCGTCTCCTCACAGTCGAAGACGTGCATGAGCTCTTTCTGCCCAACCATCCCAACCGGGTGCACATGATGTACGGCAAAGGCGCCGGCAGGGTTTCGGCGACAGAGTGCATCGAGGCGGCGATGCGCAGCTCACCCGATCGGATCTTCCTGTCCGAGCTGCGTGGCCCGGAGGCCTGGGACTATCTGAACGCGCTCAATACCGGCCATCCAGGATCTGTCACGACCACGCACGCCAACAGTGCCCGCGACACATTCGAACGCGTCGCACTGCTGGTCAAGCAGTCCGCAGCCGGAAATCAGATGGATCTCGACACCATTCGGCGCTACCTGTTCTCCACGCTGGACATTTCGCTGTACTTCGCTGACTACAAGCTCACGCAGGTGTATTTCAATCCTGGGCGCGTGCTATGAACAAACGCACAGACGTCGAAATTCCGTTCAGAGCACCGATAGGCGTGCTGGGTGTTTTGCGGCTCCAGCACGAGTTCGGCCAGGGCAAAACCGCAGTTCTATCCATGGGTGGCTGTGGCATGCCTGGCGCGCCGACTGCGTCCGCCTCACTTACCTCTGCCGACATGCGCCAGCTTGTGGATGGCTTGATGGACGCAATTCACGCGATCGAACGACAAGAGCGAATGTAAATCCGATTCTGGCGTTGGACTCGTGGGTTCCGCTTCGCAGGCGGCGTATCCAGCTTGCGGTGTATTTGACCACCAGGACGCAGTCAGAGGCGCTTTCCACGGCCGGTTCCTAGTCCCACCCTCCCCTTTCCGCAATCCTAGCGCACCCGGCCATCCTGGCTTGCGCCGCCGTCGGTTGACCATTTTCTACGTCCCGACGCCAATTCCACCCGGAGACTTCCATGACCCGAGCGAACCGCCAACGCGGCGCGCAGGAAGCACGCACCCGCATGGCCTACAAGATCATGCAAAACGTCTTCGAACGCTGCCGCGCCGAGGGCCTCAGCGCCGAACAAACCCACCAGGCCATCAAGGACGCCTACCCCTGGGGTGAGCGCCGTGCCTGGCCCTACAAGGCGTGGCTGATGGCCCGCCGCGAATTCTATGAAGCACACGGCCTGCCCCTGCGCGCACGCCGTTCCATCGCTGAATCACTGGAGGCTGACTCGTGATCGGCAAGCTGTACCCGCAACATCCATTACCCGGCAAAACCTCGAAGCAACGCAAGGGACGAACATGAGCGTCGAAGCATCCAAATGGGCCAGAATGGCCGACGTCCAGAAATCCTCATCCAAGCTCGTGTTGCTGAACCTGGCGCAGCTCGTCCGGTACGATGCCGAGCATTGGACCGTTTTCGCGTCGATCGACTACCTGGCCAAGGTCACGCATCTGAATCGCAAGACGGTGATCGAGGCGCTTGGCCGGCTTCGCGAGCTGGGCGCGATACAAGACACCGGGCGTCGTGCAGGCGACAACCGTAGCAGCATCATTTATCGCTTGTGCCCGAATGCGGTCCCGCTGATCGATCTAGCGGCCACCGGTGCTGTCGCCGGCGGCGAGGCTCAGGCAGCGCAGCAAGATTTGGCTCTGCAGGACGGAGGAGACGATGCCCCCGCGGCCGCGCCGGCAGTCGACAACCCGCCACGGTTGGACCAACGGCAGCCGGGCGATCAGGATGGAGCCGGTATTGACGGGATGTCTGAGGGGGGGCCCAAAGCGGGCGGCATGACCTCGGCAGGCGACTCCAGCCCCACCCATGACGGTTCTCGGAACTCCGCTCCCGCGACACAGGCAGCCACCGGCAAGGCGGCGAAGGGCGGCCGGAAGAAGGGCCGAAGGCGCCAGCCCGAAGCGCGCGCTGCTGGCGCCGGCGCCACCAGGCTCCCGTTGACCTGGACACTGCCGGAGCGATGGCGAAGCTGGACGCAGGAACAGCGGCCGCTATGGACGCACGAGAAAGTCGACGCTATGGCCGCCACATTCAGCGCCTACATGAGATCCAGGCCCGGCGAGCTGGGAACGTCGCCCGATTGGTTCGAGTCGTGGCGGCTTTGGGTTTTCCGAGAGCGCGTGTCCGGCGAAGCCGCCGGCGCGGCGTGGCAGAACAGCTGGACCGGCATCGTATCCATGGGCAAGAAGCTGGGCGTGGAACAGGCCCCGAACGAACCGCCGCCGCATTTCAAGGCACGCGTGTTCCAGGCCGCTGGGCTTGTGCCATCCCATTAACAGTTGTCCACAGCGTGGCCCCATATTGGGACCAGTCCCAAATTTGGGCCTAGCCCGAAAAGTGTTTTTGCCCGTCCCAATTTATCTTTTCACCGGTACCGAAAACGGATTTTTGCCAGTACCGAAAACGGTACTCAATAGGTATATATAGGTTTTATAGGTTTTAGAGAGAGTCGCGCGCGAGGCGCTGGCTCATCGCGAACGCCGATCCGCCTACCCTCCGGTCGCTACGCTCCCTCCGCCCCGACGCCTGCGGCGCCGGCCTGAACCCATAGCTTCAGTCCCCCTCCCCGCCGGCGCAATGCGCCGCCAGGCGGGGGAAAGGCATCCCCCCGGGGCGTGGCGGGCCGCTGGCCTCGCCCCGCCCTTAGCGCCACGACCTGTCTGCCGAACGCCTCCAATTCCCCGCCACCGCTGCTGACCTCCGTGGCCGCGCCGGTGTCTGGTGTCCCAAAAAAGGTCCGTCCCCTTTCCGGCGGACCTCCCGCCGGGTGGGGATCGGCAGGCCCCAAAAGCGCGGGGGCTACTGCCCCCCTGGCCGGCCGCCTGACGGCGTCCGCGCTTCCGACCCCCCGGGGAACCGAAACGGTTCCCCCACGCCCGCTCACGGGCGCGGCTCCCCCTCCTTCAACCGAAGGTTCTCCAGCAGGAGGGACGCCACCGCCCGCGCCAACTTAACCCCGCGACAGTGCACGGCCTGAACCGTTTCGCACCATCACCCACCCAAGGACATCGCATGAAAATCTCCGATTGGAAATCCAACTTCCAAGCGCTGTTCCGCCCGGCCCTGCCCGACCGCGCGGCCGTTTCAAACGACCCGCGCGCCCTGTCCGCCAACGCCGACCGCAAGCCGGTCGAGATCTCGATTCTCAGCACGGGCGAGCGATTCGTCCATGCCCCCCCGCTCGGGCCGGCCACCGAGTCCCGCGACGTGTCGGCCGATCCGCATCGAGACGAACTGGAACGCGACGCGGCGGAGAGAATCGAGCGCTGGGACGGAAGATCCGTCCGCGACATCGACGCGGAACGCTTCTACGACTATCCGCATCTCGAGAGGCACGCCGCGCTGCAGGACAGCGTGCCTGTGCAGGCCCGCGCCGAGGTGTGGCACCCGCGCCCACATGACCCGGCTTATCGATCCAGCATCAGCGTGCTAGCGATCGACCAGTTGGGCGAGGTGCTCGTCAAGCAGTACGTGGTCGACGATGCTCGCGACGCCGAGGGGTGGTCCTATTCCGTCATGTCCGCCGACCGAGCCGCGCAACTCCTGCGGGATTACGGCGTGGCCGCGGATCTGAAGCTCGACATCGCAGATGACCTTTGGGACGGCTCGCTTCCCGTACAGCCCGCGGAGATTGGCGCGACCTATCGCGGACAGATCGTCTCGATCCATGGCGATATCGCGTGTCAGATTGTTGGTGATGAGATCGCAGTTGAACACAGGATCGGCACGCTGGCCATTTCCGACCCCCAGCAATACGTGGGCAAGGAAGTCGAAATCAGCTACCCGTGCGGAAACGTCGGCCTATTGCGTCAGGTCGACATCCTTGCGATCGAAGCGACCGCTTTGCAAAAGGCGGGCGCTGAGAAATTGGACGCCCTCGAGCGCTAACCCAGCATCCGCGCAACTTACCGAACCTGGGGAACGTCCCTCCATGCAACAGAATCACGCCCCACCGGCCAACAAAGCCGAGATCGTTCAGCAGCTAAACGCGCTGAATGCCACCGATCAGCGCGCGCGGTTTCGCGCACTACTTCCGTTGATTGACCGACTCGTCAGGCAGGGAGTCCCCCACGCCAAGATCGTTGAATCCCTGATCAACGCAGATTTGCCCGTGACTCTTCTGTCGCTTCGGAAAGCCCTCTACCGATGGCGAAGGCGGTCCGGCGCCGTGGGGATTGACGAGAACGTGCCCGAATGCCATTCCGTGCCCAGCGCCGAGGCAAGTCTGGCTTGTCCATCGCGCATCCCGGACACCCGCGCTCCTGGCGGCATTCAAAGCAAAGCCGACCTGGTTCGGCTGCGCAAGACATCAGATCCCATCGACCTCGATGAACTGGCCAAAATTGGCCGAAAAAAATAGGGAACCTCGCATGAAAATCGCAACCGTCAACTACTCCGGCTCCGTTGGAAAAACCGTCACGACCAGTCACCTGCTGGCACCCCGTATTCCGGATGCCGAAATCATCGCCGTTGAGTCGACCAACGAGAGCGCAGCCGATCTGGGGCTGGATGTCGAACAGATGCGGGGCGGGCAATTTGGCCGCCTCTTTCGCAAGCTGCTGATGGCAGAAGCTGCCATCGTCGACGTCGGCGCCTCCAACATCGAGGACTTTCTGGCCGAGTTGGTGAAGTATGACCAGGCGCATCTCGAGATCGACTACTACGTCCTGCCCGTGGTCGCTTCGGGCAAAGCGCAACGCGAGACGATCAAGACGATCCAGGCTCTCTCCGAGATGGGCGTACCGGCAGACCGCGTGCGCGTGCTCTTCAATCGCGTCGATTCCGACGTGCGAGAGGAGTTCGCTGCCATCTTTGGCTACGCAAGAAGGGCCGGCGATTGCCGCGCCAATCCTGAAGCGGCGATCTTCGAAAACGAGGTGTTCGATCTACTGGCCAACAAGCGCACCACGATCAAGGAGATCCTCGCCGACCCGCGAGACTACCGCCAGGAGCTGCGCCAGGCTGACCGCGACGACGAGAGGCTCGTCAGCCATCTCAGCGACATGCACGCCCTACAGTCGCTGGCGCGTCCAGTCGACCGGCAGTTGGACAGGGCGTTCGGCGCGCTCTTCCTGTAGGAGGCACCGTGACCGCCACACCGCCCGAAGGCCCGAGCACTCCGTCCGTCATCCCCCGCAGCAGGATGGAGCTACTGTACCGCGACATGCTGCAGGAGAGCGCTCAACTTGTTGGCCTGATCGAGCAGCTCACTTCACGGCAGGAGGGAATCGCCCAGGCGATGCAAGCGCTGCCTTCCACCGTGCGCCAAGCAGGCATGGAGGCTGCGGTCAATGCGGGCGGCCAGGCCGCCCGCTCGCTTCTTGAGGCTAGCCGCACCCTGGCCAAGTCGACCTCAGACGCCCGCGTCGCGACTCGCGTCGCCACCCGAGCGTTGCCGGCTGCCGCGTGGCGCGCCGGCGTGCTTTGCGGGGTTTGCGCACTCATTGGCAGCGGCATCGGCGGCGCCCTTGTGGCGCTCGCTCTTCATCGGTAGCCCTTGCGGGCGCACTCTCAATGGCGCCCCGTGCGCCTAATTTCTATTCAGAAGGGACTATCATGGCACCCGACATACGCCGGCGAATCATCAAGTTCGCCCTCCTGGTCTTTCCGCTTTGCGCTTGGCTTCTTACAGCCAAGGTTCTATCCGACCTGCCCTTCTCCCACATCACCTGGTCGGTGCTATCACACTGGGTGGTTTCCACACCGGACTACCCTTCCCTGATCGCCGCGCCCATCATCGCCTTCATCCTGGCGCTCGCGCTTTCGCTCACGCTCAAGAAGTACTCGACCAAAGAGGGCTTCGACGGCGCCGGGTACAAGAAGCATATTCGCGGTACCGAGGCGGTTCCTCTCAAGAAGCTACAGAAGCTTTGCACGGAGAACGGCCGCCAGCAGATCGACGTGGCGGGCGTTCCGATGCCGACCGGCATCGAGAATCTCCATATCCTTCTGAACGGCGCAACCGGCAGCGGTAAGTCCGTTCTCTTGCGCAATCTCGTTTACTCGGCGCTAAGACGGGCCGATCGCATGGTGGTCGTCGATCCGAACGGCGACCTTTACGGCAAGTTCGGCCGAGAAAGCGATGTGCTGCTCAATCCATATGATCAGAGGACCGAGGGTTGGTCCTTCTTCAATGAGGTGCGCGCGGAGTACGACTGGAAACGGTTGGCGCTGTCCATTGTTCCACTGGGCAAAGACGCTAATGCGGAAGAGTGGAACGGCTATGCCCGACTCCTGCTTCGTGAGGCTGCCCGCAAGCTCAACGAGTTGGGCACACCGTCTATCGAAGAACTATTTCGCTGGACCACCATTGCCTCGGACAAGGATCTGCGGACCTTCCTTTCGGGCACTCTTGCCGAATCGCTCTTTGCCGGCTCGTCAGAAGCCAACAAGGCGTTGACCAGCGCACGCTTCGTCCTATCCAAGTATCTCGCGGAACACGTCACGATGCCTGCCGGAAAGTTCAGCATCCGTGACTGGATGGAACGCGGATCCGGCAGTCTGTACATCACCTGGCGCGAAGACATGAAGGAGGCGATGAAGCCGCTTATCTCCGCCTTCGTTGACGTGTTTTGCTCGGCTCTGCTTTCGTTGCCAGAAGATCAGGCGCGTCGGTGGTGGCTCGTCATCGATGAGCTAGGTTCGATGGAGAAGATGGCCAGCCTGGAGGACTTCTTGACGAAAGGTCGCAAGAACGGCGGCCGCGCCCTCGCCGGCCTGCAGTCGGTGTCCCAAATGGACGACATCTTCGGAGAGAAGATGTCCCAGACACTACGGGCCAGTTTCCGCTCGCTGGTTGTACTGGGCGGTTCCAAGACCGATTTTGAAACCGCAGAGGTCATGTCCAAGTCGCTCGGCGAACATGAGGTCGCACGGCCGGAATACACCGATAGCCGAAATCCCGGCAAGACGCCCAACACCAGCGAACGCATGGTCCGCTCTACCGAACGCGTCGTTACTGCCGCACAGGTGCAAACGCTGCCTGAGCTTACCGGCTGGGTCGCCTTCGCCGGCAATCGGCCGATCTCGAAGTTTGAACTCCAGCCAAGAACCTTCGCCATTCGCAATGCCCCCTTTGTCGAAGCAAGGCGCAGCGGCGCTCAAAGCATGACCAGTGGGTCCGCCGGTGGGCCCCAACCCTGGTCGCAAGTCGATCTACCCGAGGATCCGACGCTCGCAGCGTAAGCGCATCACACCAGGTCGCCGGCAGCGCCGGCGGCCGCTCGCATGGAACATCCAATGATTTCGCTCAAGACCATCCACCGCAGTGCCGCCAACAAGGCGTCGCACTACTACGCAGACCAGAAGGATGACTACTACAGCCGCGACGGCACTGCGGCGCAGTGGCAGGGGAAAGCTGCAGAGGCCCTTGGCCTCACGGGTAGCATCCAGCAGGACGAGTTTCTGCGTGCGTTGCGTGGCGACTTCGGATCCGATGTGGTCCTGTCCCAGTCGGTGAGACTCGACGCGAAGGCACGCGCTGCAGTGGACATGACCTTCTCCCCGCCCAAAAGCGTCAGTATCCAAGCGCTGGTCGGCAAGGATCCTTCCGTCGTCTCAGCACATGATGCCGCCGTCACCAAGGCTTTGGAATTTATAGAGCAGGAGTTGGTGCGCGCGCGGCACACCGAAAAACGTGTCACCTCGACGGAACGGACCGGAAACGCTGCGATCGCCAAGTTCCGCCACGAGACGGCGCGTCCTACAGACGGCGCTTATTCGGACCCCCAACTTCACACCCACGCGCTGCTCATGAACATTACCCAGCGTGCTGATGGATCTTGGACAGCCATATCCAACGACGAGATCTATCGTCTGGTTTCGCTGGTGCAGTCGGTCTATTCAGCGGAACTCGCCACCGAGCTCGAGCGAGCCGGACACGCCATTCGGTACGAAGGCAAAAGCTTCGAGCTGGCTCACGTCTCCCGGGCGCAAATCGAAGCCTATTCGAAGCGCTCCCAAGACATCGACGCGGAACTGGCTTCGGTCGGTCAAACCCGACTGACTGCTAGCCCCAAACTGAAGCAGACCATCGCGCTCAGGACGCGCCAAGACAAGGCTCCGGAACTCACGCGCGAGGAACTGCAAAGCGACTGGGAAAGGCAGGCCACAGAACTCGGCATCTCGTTCAGTCCGTCGAAGGTTCCGGCCGACAAAGCGGTGGAGCGTACGCCCCAAGCGCGGGCCCTGACTGCCGACGAATGCCTGAAATGGGCGATCAAGCACCATACTGAGCGCGAGTCCGTCATGAACGGCAAGGATCTGCTGAAGACCGCGCTGCGGCGATCCCAGGGGACTGGCGTCGACCTGGCTGATCTCAAAGCCGCGGTCAAGCGATCCCTCGACAAGGGTCACCTTATCCTAGGTACGCTGCAGTATCGGCACGCCAAAGACCGCGATGGGGCTGCTATGTCGCGGGTTGCCATGGTGGACGCGCTGGTCAGCCGTGGTATGAGCAAGACGCGAGCCGACGAGCAGATTCGCAAAGCCATCGCGCGCGGTGAATATGTCTTGACCGGTGCCCGCTACACTACACAATCCGCCCGCGAGCGTGAAAAGCGCATTCTGCAGATTGAGCGCGAAGGCCGAGATGCGGTCGCCCCGGTCCTGCAGATAGGCGTGGCGCAGACTGCGTTGGCGGGCAAAAGGCTCAAGCCTGGCCAGCTCGCGGCGGCCAGCCTGATACTCAGCACGGCACATCGATTTGTCGGTGTGCAGGGCTTGGCCGGCACTGGCAAGTCGCACATGTTGGCGCAGGTCAAGGAAGCGGCTGAGGCGGCCGGCTATCGTGTCCAGGCGGTGGCGTCGTATGGCAAGCAGATCGAAGCGCTTCGAGAGTTGGGCTTGGAGGCACGTACGGTGGCGTCCGTGCTGGAAGCACGGCAAAAGGACCGCTTCCAACTGGACGCAAAGACAGTGCTCGTCATCGATGAGGCCGGTGTCGTACCTGCCCGCATCATGGAGCGCCTGATGAAAATGGCCGAGGCGGACGGAGCCCGTGTCGTAATGCTCGGCGACACCGGACAGACCAAGGCGATTGAAGCGGGGCGGCCGTTTCATCAGCTGCAGGTGGCTGGCATGGAGACCGCGCTCATGGGTGACATTATCCGCCAAAAGTCGCCGGTGCTGAAGGCCGCAGTGGAACTTGCGGCGAGCGGCCAGGCCTCCGCTTCGCTAGGCATTCTGGATCGAAAGCTGAAAGCGGTCCACACCATTGACGACAACGGCACCCGCTATTTCGCCATCGCCACCAAGTACGCGGCGCTCGACTCGGACGCCAGACGCGAGACGCTGATCGTCACCGGCACTAATGATTCTCGGAATGCGTTGAATGAGGCGACGCACCAAGCGCTCGGTCTGGCCGGACGAGGCTTCGACTTCAACCTGCTCACGCGCCGCGACACCACCCAGGCGGAGCGACGGGTCGCCAAGTATTACGTTGCCGGCGACATCCTGCAACCGGAACGAGACTACAAAGCGGGCAACCTGCGCCAAGCCGAGATGTACCGCGTCATCGGCCTGGCGCCGGATAGGCCGAATGATCTGGTAGTGGAACACGTCATCACCGGGGAGCGCACGCAGTTCAATCCTGAACGCGCTGCCAAGCTTTCCGTGTACGAGCCCGTCCAGGCCGAGCTGTCTGCAGGCGACTGGGTGCGCGTAACTCGCAACAACGCCAAGCTCGACCTGGTCAACGGTGGCCGATTTGAAGTGCTAGCTGTGACCCCCACGACCATCACCATCGGTGCCGGGGGCCGGCGGCTCACGTTGGATGTTGCAAATGGCCCCCTCCACCTGGATCGCGCATATGCCACGACCAGCCACAGCGCCCAAGGTCTAACGTGCGATCGCGCGCTCATCAACGCGGAGAGCTTCAGCCGTACCACGCAGCGGGACGTGTATTACGTGGCAATTTCACGCGCCCGTCATCAGACGGAGATCTACACGAACGACGCCAGCAAGTTGACCGGAGTCGTAGATCGGCTCGAGCAGAAGACTGCCGCGCTGGACATCGGATTGGAATCCGCCCGACCCTGGAGGCCCAACAAGGCTCCCGCCGCAATGGAACTCCACTCTAAATAGAGTGCAGTTCGTTCGAAACAGCGTGCTTGACGACGACCACGCGGGGCAACCTTCCTTCTTAATCATCACCGCCGACAGAGCGGCCCTCTTGGGGGTGGCCGGCGGGAGACACCCCTCGGACGTGTTGGTCGGAAGTTGGTTGTCATCGACGCCCGCTTTCGGCCAAAATCGGTCGTAGGCATTGGGCAGGTTTGGAGGTGACAAATCAGCTCCGGCGAGGGCCTCAACTCGCGTACACCGGCGTGGCTTAGTCGGAGCGATCCGAATATGGCCGGTGCCGACTAGACGCCGTATCTGCTCACTCGGATTGCGTTTAGCAAGCTCGTAGCTTTGATACGTTCGAGCGCCTCCTTAGCCTTGGCTGTGATCTCACTGTGTTCGCTGTCTGCCCACCGCAGCGACCAACTGATCAGGCTCGCCAACTTGACGTCATGGTGCTGTTTCAAAAACATGGCTTGGTACTCATCCACAGATGCGGCCTTCATCGCTTGAAGGTGTTCGGGATTGTAGCCACTGTTCTTGGCCATAAAGGTGACTGCCTCCTCTAACCCGGGCAGTTGCGTGAGACCAGAGTGAACAGCTTCGAACGTGGCGCGCAACTTGGTGTCATTGATTGAGCCACCAAAAGGATGCTCCTTCAGATCGAAAGTCTTTGGTTTTCCCCTGTTCGCTTCAACGAACTTGTCAATCAGACCGTCGGCGAAGTCGTCTCGCAATAGCTCTCTCAACAACCGGACGGTGCTGTTGAGATCGCTACTGCTGATGTGGGCTATCGCGTGGAGCGCGGCTTCGTGAAGGTCCGCGATGAATGCGTCCTGATCGTCAGAGAATGAGTCATGGAAGCGACGCCAAACCGCTGTGAATGGCACAGACATCTCGGCGTTGCGTTGGTCTTCGTCGCGCTTCTTCGCTACGTCGACAAACCCGGTACCTTCAACGTAGCCGCGTTCGACAACACGGGCAATTGCCAAATCGAGGTCATCGACGTGCGTGAAGCCGTAAGCCTTCAGCCGCTGCACCCAAGCTAAGGTAAAAGGATCTTGATCGGCTTCCTTCAGGAAGGACATTAAATACTTGTTCCAGTTCTCGATCTCCTCAATCTTTGGCTTTGACATGTCAGGGGCGTATTCGCACCAACACAGCAGAACGATGGTAGCAATGGACTCCTCTACCACGTTCGAGTGCATTTGCCCCATTGCCGACGTGATTCGCGTGATCAGCTGGCGTAGCTTGCGTAGAATCCGCACGTTCGTAATGCCAAGATCGACAACATTACGCAATACGAGTTCGCGATTCGGGAATTCGGAATCAAACACGAGGTCGAAAGCCTCTTGAACCGTAGGCGCGTATAGGACCTCAAAGTCAATCGCTTTCTCGCGGTAGGCGCGGTATGCGTCCTTTGCGCCTAGCTTTTCGGCGTTGAAGATCAGGGCGACCTTGCAACCGCGTTCCTCTTTCAGCTCCGTGATCAGGCCCAGTACGTCCTCCGCTTTTATTGCGGTTTGGCGCTCGAAGTCGTCAAAGCACACCAGGGTATCGCGCACTGCGCTGGGCATTAGGGCTTCCAGACCCAGCGAGATGCTGCTTCCATGGGGCAGGCTCCTCAGCATCGGGCTAAATCGCGCATACTGCACTTTTAGCCAGTCCTTTATCATCGAGCTCCCGTGCTCATTGATCATCGAGAAATCGAGCTTCTGGCCGAGAGTCGACACCGCGACCGACTTGGTAAACAACGACATTCGCAACTCGGCCATACTGTTGATACCGAACAGACTGACATAGCAGTAGTGTTTGAACTTGATATTGTCCCTGTGCGTCAACAGCGCTTCGCGCCACGCGTAAGTCTTTCCGGTTCCCCAAGCTCCCGTCAACGCTAGGACGTCCGTTTCCGCATCACCCAGAAAATTTTTCAGAACGGCCTTGGTAATCTGTACGCTCATCCTGCCTCCGGGCTCTTGTTGTCAGGCGCAGGATACCAAAATGACGAGGCTGTAAGATTTTGCGTTGCACGAGCGGCCCCCGGTTGACGCACAGCACGAAATTTGTCGTCCGTTGGGTAGCACCCGTGCGAGCTCGGGCTACGTCCGCTCAGGGTCGTTAGCACCCCTCAGTCGGAGCACACTGAATCTCCCTTTACTCAAAAGGAGATTGTCATGGAATCCGAGAATGCCGCCGTTGACCGTCGTGTGCCATGGAACAAGGGCAAACTCACCGGGCAGAAGCCGCCGCTAAAGCTCGGAGAAATTTGGGCAATCCGAACGAGACTCCAGATAGCATCGAACATCCGGGAACT